>Ga0316207_10003499_pt1 | contig 14497 bp, 11 predicted proteins | sample 6weekpyrite_MG_FD_204943 | JGI IMG/M metagenome (GOLD analysis project Ga0316207, IMG submission 204943) | Microbial mat bacterial communities from mineral coupon in-situ incubated in ocean water Damariscotta River, Maine, United States -... | ecosystem: Environmental > Aquatic > Marine >... | reverse complement strand
GTAAATATGATGAAGAGAAAGTCCAGACCACAAATGCTTTTTTAAAGCAGCAGCAAAAGCTGTAGTTGGTAAGAAAATCCCTCGGTGGCAACACCGTGCCGGTTCGATTCCGGCCCTGGGCACCATTTATCTGAAAAAATAGAATAATCTTGTTCTATTGTCATTTCATAGACAAACACATCATTGCTAACACTAGCAAATCAATCTGTTCTTAAGCACGGTTAACTCTGTTTTTACTTCTGTATGTCGGCGTCAACGCGTGACAATTTGGGCAGAGCAAACGAAGGTTCGATATACAATTATCTTTGTTATCCCCATTAATATGATCAAGCTCTAAAGGAATAGGCTCACCTAACCATTCAGTTGCATCACAATTAAAACACCTCGCTTCGAAAAACTTCTCTTTTAAAAGCCTGTTCTTCAGTTTAAACGACTGAATGGGTTTTTCATTTGAAAGGTAGTCTTCAATGGAAACTTTAGCATCAAGCGTTATGCCTTTATTCCATGCCTGCCCGAAAAAATGAGAAATATCTAAATTAAAGTGCTTAATGGCTTTACGTAAAACATCGTAGTTGCCACCAAAAGGAGCGACATTAAGCGCAATAAGGACTTGTCTCATAGATGTTGAATTTGTAATAGCAGCTTTAAGTTGCGCAAGAGAGTATTTGTGTAACTTCATAATCAGTTCCATTGAAAATAGAGTTATTTACTGGCAGTTAAATTTTACTTAGATGACAAAATATTACGGTAACAGTTCTGAATAAACAACATTACTAATTGAAGTATGAAGTCTTGCACTGGTGCCCTCTAAAACTAGAGTGTAATTTATTAACTCCTTGGATTATATGGGACTTTACAGTACATTAGTGGAACAATAATAAGCTTTCTATCCCCAAAAAAGCGAACAATTTACTGGTTAAATAATGACCATCTATTAACCTATATGGAAATAATTAATGTCACAAAACACGAACAACCTAGCTGCCTATTGCTGGTCTATCGCTGATTTACTCCGTGGTGACTTCAAACAAAGCCAATATGGCCGCATTATTTTACCGTTTACATTATTACGCCGTTTAGAAGGTGTATTAGAAGACTCTAAAGAAACAGTGCTTGCTAAATACGAAGAAGTCCAGAAAATGGACTTGCCTGAAGAAGCGCAGGAAAAATTATTATTACGTGCTACAGGAGCACGTGTCGCAGATCGCTTGTCATTTTATAATACATCCAAAATGGATCTTTCCAAGCTCGGTGAGTCCGGTATCAAAGATAACCTCGAATCCTATATCCAGGGCTTCTCTAAAGATGCCCGCGAAATTTTTGAGCACTTTAAGTTTGCTGAATTTATCGGTCAGCTTAATGATGCCAACCTGTTATACAAAATTGTGCAAAAGGTAAGAACAACGGATTTAAGCCCTAAAGCCATTTCTAATCACGACATGGGTAAAGTCTTTGAAGAATTGATCCGTCGTTTTGCTGAAAGCTCAAATGAAACCGCAGGGGAACACTTTACCCCGCGTGACATCGTTCACTTAACTACGTCACTTGTGTTTATGGAAGATGATGCTGCTTTAACCAAGCCTGGCATTATCCGCACCATCTATGATCCCACTGCAGGTACAGGCGGCTTCTTGTCTGAAGGGATGGAGTATGTAGAAAAACTCAATCCTCAAGCGGTTATACGTGCTTATGGACAAGAACTTAATCCTGAGAGTTACGCCATCTGTAAAGCGGATATGCTGATCAAAGGGCAAGAGGTCAATAACATTAAACTGGGTAACACCTTATCCAATGATCAACTCTATGCTGATAAGTTTGATTACATGTTATCCAACCCTCCCTTTGGTGTAGATTGGAAAAAGATCGAATCCGAGATTAAAGACGAAAACATTCTCAAAGGTTTTGACGGCCGATTTGGCCCAGGCTTACCCAGAGTGTCTGATGGCTCTCTTTTATTTTTAATGCATTTAATTAGCAAAATGCGCGATGCACAAGGAAGTACAAGTGCCGCAGGAGACAGGAAGTCGGGAGCGGATGATGGCTCAGAAGGTGGTGCTCGTATTGGTATCATCCTCAACGGTTCTCCACTCTTTACCGGTGGGGCAGGTTCAGGTGAGTCTGAAATTCGTCGTTATATTCTAGAAGCCGATTTATTAGAAGCTATCGTCGCCTTACCAACAGATATGTTCTACAACACGGGTATATCAACCTATGTATGGGTGTTGTCGAATAAAAAAGATAAAGAACGCAAAGGCAAAGTCCAGCTGATCAATGGTGTAAACCTCTGTGGAAAAATGCGTAAGTCATTAGGCTCTAAACGTAACGTAATGGATGATGAAGATATTGCCACCATTACTCGCAGCTTCGGTAACTTTGAAATTGTTGATGCGCGTGAACTCGATAAACCAGCAGAACAGAAAAGCAATCGTGGGCGTCAGTCAGCCAATCCAAAAACTGAAGTAGCTAAAACATTCTCCAGTAAAATTTTTAACACGTATGAATTTGGTTATCGTCGTATCACAATCGAACGACCTTTACGTGAGTCATACCAGTTCAGTGATGAACGTATCGAAGAGTTACGCTTTGCGCCTAAGCCATTAAACGCACCCATGAAATGGGTATATGCAGAATATGGCCAAAACTGGTCAGATGAAATGGATTGTGAAGCGCCAACGGCCAAAAATAACAAAGAGTATGGTGTGTTAACTGACAATGCCATTGAAATTCGTGCCTATATTAAAAGCCACTTTAGCGAATTAAAAGAAAAAAATATTAAAGACCTGTTAGATAGCAAGGTCTGGCAAACACAAAAACAAATATTTCTTAAAGCAAAACAACTACAACAAGCTATAGGCACAGAACAACACGATGACATGAATGACTATGATGATGTCATCAAAGCAACAGGTATTGCGTTAGACACAAAAGAGAAAAAACAAATCACCAATGCAGTAAGCTGGAAAAATCCAGATGCCGAAAAAGTCATTAAAAAAATTCACACGGGAAAAGCCAATCCTGTTTATGGTTTATTTGCTGTGGATGGCAAAGTGATGGAATACAAAACCGATGGCGACTTGCGTGATAATGAAAACGTCGCCCTTGATCCAAGTAAGTCGGTTGACGAAATTAATGAAACATATTTTTCCAAAGAAGTGTTACCTCATGTGTCTGATGCATGGATCGATGCAAGCAAAAAGGACGATAAAGATCAGGAGATAGGCATTGTAGGTTATGAGATACCGTTTAATCGTCATTTTTATGTGTATCAGCCACCAAGAGATTTAGTGGAGATTGATACGGATTTAGATGCGGTGAGTGCCGAGATTATGGATCTGCTACATGAGGTGCATTCGTAATGGCGGGGAAATATCCGGCTTATCCTGAATATAAAGATACTCAGGTTGAATGGTTGGGAAATGTACCAACAGATTGGAAGTTGTCTCGTATTAAATACTTGTGTTATGTGAACGATGGTAATCATGGAGAAGAGTACCCTAAGGAAGCTGATTACACAGATAAAGATAATGGAGTTCCATTTATCCGTGGTGGAAATATGGAGGGGCATGCCATCGTTGATGATGGAATGCTTTATATTTCTAAGACAAAAAATAATTCAATGCGTAAAGGAAGGCTTGAAAGAGGTGATATTCTTTTTATGAATCGAGGTGAGATTGGTAAATTGGCATTAATAACGGAAACGCATGCTGGTGCAAATCTTAATTCACAGATAGCCTATCTAAGATCATATAGGACAGAAGTTGTTAATAAATATCTATTGTATTATCTGGCAAGCGGCTCTGTTTCAAATTTACTAGCGTCAATGAAAATGGGATCGGTGCTAACACAGTTTCCAATAGGTAACCTGTTAGAAATTTATGTCCCATTACCATCTGATGAGGAACAGCAAAAAATCGCCAACTTCCTAGACCACGAAATAGCCAAAATTGATACCCTGATTGATAAACAACAACAGCTAATCAAACTGCTAAAAGAAAAGCGCCAGGCAGTTATCAGTCATGCCGTAACCAAAGGACTCAACCCCGATGCCCCAATGCGCTATTCAGGTATTGAGTGGTTAGGTGAAGTGCCGGAAGGCTGGGATGTGAATAATATAAATTATGTTATCAATGCTATCGGAGATGTGGATCATTATATGCCGCAATCTGTTGAAAAAGGCATACCTTATGTAATGACTGGTGATTTAAAGGAGTTAGCTAGCAGTATAAACTTTGAAGGTTGCAAACAGGTAAGCCATGAAAATTATTTGAAGCTCTCCAAGAAAATTAAAAATTCCAGAGGCGATGTAATTATGGCTCGATATGCAACAATTGGAACAGCATCGTACATTGATGTAGATGCTGATTTTTTAGTTTCTTACTCTTGTGTAACGATTAAGCCTAATCTTTCAAAAGTATCTGGTTTATATCTTTTTTATTACTTCAAATCTGATGCTTTTTTGCAAGGAATTAAAAATCAAATAAATACGAACACTCAAGAAAATGTTGGTGTTAATGATTTGAAAAAAGTAAAAGTAGCATTACCAACACTGGCAGAACAATCAAAAATCATTGAATATTTGCAATCAAAAATAAGTAAATTAGATAGTATATCCGATAGGTCTCAAGCGGCTATTGACTTAATGAAAGAACGACGCACCGCCCTAATCTCCGCAGCCGTCACCGGAAAATTTGACGTAAGGAACTGGCAACCCCCAGAACCTTTACACACTGATAACAACAATAACAAGGAAGTAGTTGTATGAATGATCAGCTTGCTCGACTTATCACGCTGCCCGAAGTTTTTTCAGGCAAGCTATTTAGAATACCAGATTATCAAAGAGGCTATGCATGGGGTAGTGAACAGGTTAAAGCGTTATTAGATGATATTGAACAGTTGTTCATATATGACCATATGCACTATACAGGCACTGTGGTTATTGTTGAAAGTGAAGATCTATTACTGGCTAACAATAAACATGGTATTGCATACGACGTTATTGATGGGCAACAGCGTCTTACAACTTTCTCGATTTTGCTTTCTCGACTAATCAACAGTTTGAGAGATAAGGACAAGAAAGAAAAGCTGTTAGATTTATATGTTAGAAGAGGTGAAGCGGGCAACTATACTCGCGTATTTAGGTTAAATAGCGATATTGATCCATTCTTTACAAAATGTGTGATTGACGGTGATACAAAAGATTTAGATTTACAGTTTGTGTCAGAAAAATACATTATCAATGCATATAGTAAGATAGATAGCTGGGTAACTGATCAGGCAGCAAAAGGACGTTCAGTGGAAGATTTGCTTGATGTTATTACTACAAAATTTGGACTGCTTGTGTATCGCCCAACAGAATCTTCTGAAGCGGGGATGATGTTCGAAGTGATTAATAACAGGGGCAAGCCGCTAACTGAGCTTGATAAAGTAAAAAACTATCTTGTGTATTATTCAATTAAATCGAAGAAAAATGATCTGCATGAGGCGGTGAATCAAAATTGGGGGAGGGTGCTTAAAAATTTGGCAAAAGCACACCATCTTAAAAGACCTGATGAAATTACATTGTTGCGCTCTGCTGTTATTTGTTATTTTGGTTTCAATAAAGAACAAAGCTCAAATATTTATGAAAATATAAAGAAACGTTTTCCACTAAGTAAGTCTGATGATGATTGGCGGGAGCTAATTAAGTTTGTTAAATTCTTGAGTCGAGCATCTACATATTATGAATGTCTTCTAAATGAAAATTCAGAGTTTAGGAGAAAACTGAATAACAAGGAACTTGTATTACAATTAGAGTTAATCCGATCACAAGCAGCTCATGCATCAATTTTACCGTTGTTCTTTGCTGTTATGGAATGGCGAGATAATCTGGATATAAATGATGTTGTTAATATTATGAAGATGATTGAAGCTGTTACATTTCGAGTGTATATGACACGTAACGGCGCAAAAAGAACGGACTCAGGACAAGCATGGTTATTCTGGCTTTCTCATAAACTGTTCGCTGAGGATAAGACATGGATAAAGAAATATGAGGATGAATCAGAAGAAAAATATAAAGGTGTTGCTGGTGCGGTCATCGGACAACTTTATGATGTGGTTGATGAGTATTGCAATGATGATAAATTGGAAGATGGGTTGCTACTGAAGCAATCAGATAATGATGATTTTTATAAATGGGCAGGGATTCGTTATTTTCTTATGTGCTATGAACAATATATTAACCCAAAAAGAACAATCAGGATTGAGGATATATTAAAAAAGAAAACAGATGGAAAGTCACTTGATCTGCCTTCAATTGAACATATTTGGGCTAAAGCTAACGAAATTACAGGCAGCCGTCATAAGAAAGATAAAGACGGTCATACTAAAAGAAGGCTTGGTAATTTTGTATTACTTGAATTGGGTATCAATATTCAGGCACAAGACTTCGACTTAGTAAAAAAAGTTAAAATATATGATGGGGATAATAGTGATGGTGATAAAAGTAGACTTAAACAAGTTCATCTCCTTATTAAAGATTTCCATAAAGTTTTCGAGAAATTGAATGAAGAGTATACAAAGAAAGTTGCTAATTTTTCTAGAAAACTGTCTGTTCAATCGATTGAACAGAATGAAGATAGATATATTAAGTTTGCTAAAAAACGATGGTCTGTAAAATGGGCTGAAAAATACTGGGAATGATTCTTTAGTTGTATAGAGAGACATGATATACGGAATTAATATTAGCAACAGGTTAACGTTATGAGTAGCAAAGCCAACGAGTATACTTTTCAAAATGACATGGTTCGCCAGTTGCAGGCGAATGGTTGGTTGTTGGGAAAACCAGACAACTATAATCGCGAGTTGGCTTTGTATTCAGAAGACTTACTGGGTTTTGTTAAAGAAACTCAAGATGCTCAGTGGCAAAAGTTCTGTAAGTTATACCCTAATAATCCTGAACAAAAGTTTTTAGAACGTGTTGCCTCTCAACTTAATAAAGCTGATCCCAATGCGGCAAACACCGAGCTACGTACTTTTGGCACTTTAGGTGTGTTGCGTCATGAATTACGTGATCGCGGAACCCGTTTTAGTTTATGTCAGTTTAAACCCGAACATGATTTGAATCCGGATACGCTGGCTCGTTACAAGAAAAACCGCCTACGTGTTGTTCCTGAGTTAGTTTATAGTCCATGGACTTCCCCCTCGCCCCAACCCTCTCCCACAGGGGGAGAGGGAGAAAAATTCGCTAAAGCATGGCGCATCGATTTAGTGTTGTTTGTTAACGGCATTCCTGTAGCGACATTAGAGTTAAAGTCAGAATTTAAACAAGACATTCAAAATGCAATTAAACAATATAAAACCACTCGTTTTGCCATTGATCCTGTTACTAAGAAGCCTGAACCCTTATTAACCTTTAAACGCGGTGCGTTGGTTCATTTTGCGGTTAGCCAATACGAAGTCTATATGGCAACTCATTTGGAAGGTGATGAGACTTTCTTCTTGCCTTTTAATAAGGGAACTAAAGAAGGTGGCGCGGGTAATGATGTGCCTGAAGATGTAAATCAGTATGCGACTGATTATTTATGGAATGAAGTTTTACTGCCCGATAATCTATTAAATATTCTTGCTCGCTATGTGCATTTACAGATTGAAGAGAAAGAAGATTGGGAAGGGCGTAAGTTTAAAAAAGAAACCCTTATCTTTCCTCGTTATCACCAATGGGATGTGGTTAATAAATTGGTGGATGCGGCACGAACAGAAGGCCCTGGCCATAAATATCTCATTCAACATAGTGCCGGTTCAGGGAAATCTAACTCCATTGCCTGGACAGCTCATCAACTCTCTTCACTTTATGATAATGAAGGTAATAAACAATTTAACTCCGTTATTGTTGTGACCGATCGAACTGTGCTGGATGATCAGTTACAAGAAACCATTAATCAGTTTGAACATAAGGATGGTGTTGTCGGGCGTATTAATAAGAATGAGGGTGATGGTTCTAAATCAGAAAAACTAGCCACTGCACTCGAAGCGTCACAACCTATTATTATTGTCACCATTCAAACTTTTCCTCATGTATTAAAAGCGATTGAGAATAGTGTCAGCTTAAAAGAACGTCATTACGCCATTATTGCGGATGAAGCGCATTCCTCGCAAACCGGTTCTACCGCTCGTCAGTTGAAAGAAGTCCTTATGATTGACCGTACGTATGATAATGGTGGACTTGATGAAGAAGAACTCAATACCGAAGATATTTTGGATGCAGCAGTCGCTTCTCGTTGTGCATCTACTAACTTAAGCTATTTCGCATTTACTGCGACGCCTAAAACAAAAACACTTGAACTGTTTGGCCGTTTACCTAAACCAGATGAACCACCGTCTAAAACCAATAAACCTGAATCGTATCATGTGTACAGCATGCGCCAGGCAATTGAAGAAGGTTTTATTCTCGATGTGTTGAAAAACTATACTAACTACAAAGTGGCTTATAACCTTGCGTTGAAAATACAGGGTGCTGATCAAGAAGTAGAAAGTAAGCGGGCTAAGGTAAAACTCAATCAATGGGTGCGTTTGCATGATTATAATATTTCGCAAAAGGTACAAGTGATTGTTGAGCACTTTAAAGACAATGTTCTTGGCTTATTAGGCGGGCAAGCTAAGGCCATGGTAGTGACCAGCTCTCGTAAGGAAGCTGTGCGCTATAAAATGGGCTTCGATAAATACATTGCAGAGAAAGGTTATCAGAAAATCTTCGCAATGGTGGCGTTTTCTGGTGAAGTTGAATTTAACGAAAAAGATCCGAATGTCGAAGGATTACTGGGTGAGAAATTTACCGAGAGCAATATGAATCCGAATCTTAAAGGCCGTGATATGCGTAAAGCCTTTGATTCAGATGATTATCAGGTGATGATTGTTGCTAATAAATTTCAAACCGGATTTGATCAACCCAAATTATGCGCCATGTATGTAGACAAGAAATTAGGTGGTGTAGAGTGCGTACAAACTCTATCACGATTGAATAGAACTTATCCTACTAAAGCAGAAACAGGGACTTTTGTTTTGGATTTCTTTAATGAACCAGAAGAAATACTTGCTGCCTTCCAACCCTATTTCACAACGGCTGAGTTAGATGACGTTTCCAATCCAGATTTAATCTTTGATTTATACGAAAAATTACGTGCCTCTGGAATCTTTACATGGAGCGAGGTAGAACAATTTTGTGATGCTTTCTTTGTGAAGAACAAAAGCAATGCTGCAATAGCGAATATATGTAAGCCAGCAGTAGAGCGATGGAAGAAACGCTATAAGTCCGCCATAGAGGCATACAAACAAGCTAAAGACATGTTTGAGCGCAGTAAGAAAACAGGTGATGCAGTCATCATCGCTAATGCTGAAAATAGCTTTAAGGCATGTAAGGAAGAGAAAGATGCGCTTGAAATATTTAAAAAGGACTTAGGTACCTTTGTTCGTTTTTATGAATTTATGTCTCAAATAGTCGATTATGATGATAAAGATTTAGAAAGACTGAGTTTATACGCCAGAAATCTTCGCCCGATGCTACGTGAATCAATACTCGATGAAGATGAGATTGACTTGGATAACGTCGTATTACAGAAATATCGAGTTTCAATGATTCGACAACAGGATTTAAAACTCAAAGCAGACTCAGATGATTATCTTGTTCCTGGTGATGCCTTGGGTACAGCTAAAGCAAGAGATATTAAAGAAGAGTTCTTATCTCAGATAATAAGTCGTTTGAACGAGATATTCATAACGGATAATCTTACGGATAGTGATTTAGTGAGTTATGCCCATACAATTAGAGACAAAGTTAGCGAAAATGACTTGGTTATGAAGCAGATCGCAAATAATAGCTCTGAACAGGCAATGTTAGGTGATTTCACAAAAGCTATTGATGACGCTGTTATGGATAGTGGTGATGCTCATAAAAATCAGATGATGCAGTTATTATCGAATCCAGATAAAGCTAAAGGGTTTGCTAAAGTTGTGTTTGATTTATTACAAATAAATAGTAACAAGTAGATTTATTTCGTAAGCTGCTGAAAAATAAGGGAAATATAGTTTTGAGGAAGTTTTCTAATACTTTTGATATATATGCCGATAAATATATAGGTATTGACTTACCATAATGGTAAATAATAGGATAGTCAGCCGTTACGAGGGCGTTTTACCGAATGGAACAAATGCAAGCCGAGGGATACCTGGCGGGCCTCTTTATTCTATGGGTGAAATATTAAGCATCCTTGCAGGTGGAAGCGATGCTATCCGTGCATGGACCAAAAAATGCGTAGTAGATATGCAGAAATGGTCACTTGACGATGCTGATGTGTATGAGTTGATAGAGATGGCTGTCCGTAGCGGTAGGTTCATTGGTTCTGAGTGGTGCCAGCAAAATAGTAATGGGTCTTGGGCAGCATGTGATGCATATCAGGTTACTCGTAATGAATGGCTTGATACTACGCGTAAATATATGGATTGTGATTATTACCTTAAATTTGCTATAGGCAAGCAAGGTAATCTTTTATTAGTTGTTTCATGCCATCCACCAGAAGATAGGAGTTAGAATATGAACAAATCAACTGAGACCTGTCCAATTTGTGGTGAAGGACAATTAACAGATTCTGTTGTTAAAAATACAGTAGAGTATAAAGGTCAAACTACTGATCTTGATATGCATTTTTCTGTGTGTAATTTCTGTGGAAGTGAGCAAGCTAATAAAATTCAGCTACGTGATAACAAACGTGCGATGAATGCTTTTAAGAAAAAAGTAGATGGACTTTTGCCTGGAGAAGAAGTGCGTAGAATTCGTAGACGTTTGCATATTAGTCAGGTAGAGGCTGCCCGTGTATTTGGCGGTGGACCTGTTGCTTTTTCTAAATATGAATCGGATGATGTGGCTCAATCTGATGCAATGGATAAATTGCTTCGTCTTGCTTTAGATATTCCCGATGCATATGAATACTTGCTTAAGAAAGCTGGTATTCAATCTGAAACACAACCTGAATGGTTTAGTTATAGTATTGAACTAACATCACAAAAAACGAATCGTCCTAGTTTACGTGTTATAGCAGAACATCAACCCGAATCAGATAGTGTTTGGAGAAAAACAGCATGATTAATAATGATTTGCAAAAAGCTATTGATAATTTGCAAATACATGATGTTTATCTACGAGGAGTGACGTCGCGTTGCAAGGATGATTTTGATCCAAAATATGATAGCAATAATGAGTCATTAGCAGTTCAACTTAAGCATTTTGTTCGTCAATCAACAGTTGTTAAATTTGATGACAATGATACAACTTTGTTACGTGTGTTTATAGAAACTGGTGCTCGTTGGATTGATGAAAAAGTTGATGATGAAAACGAATCTATTTTCGCCTCAGTTGAAGCGGTATTCATTGCAGAATACTCTATGGCTGAACTGCTTGAAAAAGCATGTATTGATGAATTTTCATTAAAAAATTCAAGTTATCATGTATGGCCTTATTGGCGAGAGTTGTTGTCAAACCATTGTGATCGAATGCACCTGCCTAAAGTTGTAGTACCAGCTGTTCAGCTGGCTCAAAATAGACATAATGGTGCAGTTTCAGAAATAGATGACGAAGTTAGCTCAGATTAACTGAGCGTATGCGCGCTCCTCACGCGCCTAAATACATAATTAAAAAAAATACTTCTAACTGTGTCCGAAGTACATGATACATCTTGATGATGAAACGTTACGATAAAATTTGACTATACAATCAGTTAATATACGCGTATTAAACTATCATTAATGTATTCTTTTTGTGTACATGTAGAACGAATTAAATAAATATTCATTTTATCAGTTGTATGTAATTCCAGCCCTTCACTTAAATAATCTGTTGGTATATGTGATTTTGAGAGCATAAATTATGGCTACAATTCAGTTTGTTATAAGTTGGATTAGATTGCGGGGACAGAAGCGAATTTACTTAAGAGTGCCCCTAGCTTTGATAACAGGTAAATGGTGATATGTATTCATCTACATGACCACATAGTATGTTGCTTTTAGTCTAAGATAAAACATCTAATATTAAAAATAGCCAAGGATCTTGAGACTTATCTCAATATCTTAAGGAAAAGATTCCTGTAAATTCAGAGTTACAAGGTGCTATGTTACATAGAACGCTTGGAAATGTGCTGGTCTTGAATGAGTAACAAAGACTATCGATTATATTCTTATTCTTAAAATATGAGGGATTAGTTATGGTGAGAAAAATGAAGAATAATGTTAATGAAGACGGTGTTCTTAACCCGAAAATGTTATCTGAAGCAGCTTTACTGTTTTCAGATACTCGTCAATTTATTAAATATAGAGTTGGAAATAATAAGTCTTTAGCTTTTTCAGTTGTAACATACTTGTTTTTTCTTACCTTGCATATTTATTTAATAGGTGCAACATTGAATTTAGCTGGTAAGTCATTTGAATCTAAAGAAAGCTTTATTATTATGAATGTGATAATTGTTTTTGCGCTATCGCTAATAATTCACTTGGGCTTAATTATATCTCGCATTAAATCAAATTATTTTTCTGTTACGTATGCTGTATTCTATTTGTATGGTCCAGCATTGTTGGTTTCTGCTTTATGTATTATTGTTTTTTTTCAAGCGCTAATAAATAATAGCTATTATTACTACTTTAGTTTTATATGTTTGGTTTTTGTAGATTTGGTCTGGTTAATAAGGTCTTGGCGCTCTATTGTAAATATGTTTGAGTCATCTAAAAGACAATCTGTCATCGCTTTTTTCGTATCAAGTATTTTATATATACCAGTTGCGTATACTTTTTGGGCTATTAGTGGTGTACTTGGCAGGGCTGTATAAGTAAGGGTTTTAAAATATTAGTTAAGTTATAATAGTTTATCGTATTACTTTTAATAGCTGCATTCAGTTGGTTTAATTTGAAATGTGGTCGGCATTACAGTGAAGGTGAAACCATTGTAAGTGGTTTAGGTGGAAACAGGTAATATTTATGGAAAATTTTGTTAATACATTGTTTGAAGATTTAATAGTTGCTGCATTAGGTGGTTTCATAGTATTCGTAGTTACAAAAGCAGTAAATAGATATAAACGCTGGAAATTAGAGAAAAAATATCCTATCTCTGGGGAGTATCTTTCTTCTTTTGAAGATGAGGTAAATGGTAATAAAACAGTGATAAAGGCACCTGTGAAATTAGCTCAGAATGGTCTACATGTGGATGGTGTTACTGAGTTAGATGGAAGAGCATGGCTATTGAAAGGAGAATTATCCACTGATGGTTATATTCATGGAATTTACCATGCTGAATCGGTGCATGATCGTGGTGTCGGTAATTTCTTTTTAGAGATCACTATAGAAGGTGATATGTACGGCTTGTGGTCTGGTTATGACTCTACCAATAAAAAAATTCAATCAGGAAAGTACTCATTCATAAAAATTCCAGAAATATTAATATCTAAGCTTAAAGCTAAACAAATACCTAGTGTTCTTAGAATTGCAGAAAAACAACTTGGTGAAGCGTACATTAACGTCGAAGATTTAAAAAGTGAGGAAAATATTGCTTTTGTTGCAACAATCTCAGGTAGGGTAGTGGGTTTTTGTACTGCAAAAAATGATTTTATTTCTAATATTTATAAAAAAATACCTCAGTTGGCTGATAAAAAATTAAAACAACTTGAAGTAGTAAATAATGTTGGTTTAATTTCCTCTATAGCAACTGATCCTGAGTTTACTGGTCATGGGGTAGGCGATAAACTGCTGGGCACCTGCTTAAAAGAATTAAAAGAATCTGGTTCTGATACTTTATTAATGACTGGCTGGAAAAGTGATAATGGAGTCCATATTGGTTCTTTAGCAAAAAAATATGGATTTAATGAAATACTAGAGATCCCTAACTTTTGGTATGAAGACAGTATGACCCACGGTTATAGGTGCCCATCGTGTGGAGAGCCTCCCTGTGAGTGTTCGGCAGTTGTTCTTGTTAATCATGCCGAGTGATCTTGTCAACTAAACCAGTTGCAAAGAATATTCTTACTATAATCTATCCGTTGCTTATGAACTTGAATATCGATTTATAGTTGGTTTATTAGCATCAAATGATAATTTGGAGATTCTCTTATTCCTAAAGGTGAGTATTTATGAGTAGCGGTGCATAAGTCATGATACTGTAAGTCTTTGAAATACATCAAAAATTAATATTGGTATTTTTGTTGGTATGACGACAAATCAATTGGATAGTTATTTAGTATGGCTCCGGCCCTGGCACCATCTTTAAAATCAATAGCTTACAGCTCTTTCCTCATGTAAATTTATTGAATTATTTCTTAACTTAAAATTAACGTGTAGACACTTAAATATTAGCCACTTAATATCTTCTCGTAATATTTAAACTTCTTTAGACGCATCAATGGAAAGCTCTGCTTCCCCATATTTAGCTTTACTGGATGCAATATCAATTTTGTGCTGATTAACAGCGAGGGATGGGTAATTCGTT
>Ga0316207_10003498_pt1 | contig 14499 bp, 11 predicted proteins | sample 6weekpyrite_MG_FD_204943 | JGI IMG/M metagenome (GOLD analysis project Ga0316207, IMG submission 204943) | Microbial mat bacterial communities from mineral coupon in-situ incubated in ocean water Damariscotta River, Maine, United States -... | ecosystem: Environmental > Aquatic > Marine >... | reverse complement strand
CAGAGTATCACGGTAAAGATAATAGTCTAACGGCCCCATATCATACAAAGATGACTCAAATAAATCGCTTCTTTGTTTTGCCTCATCTGCAAAAATAGCGCTTGTTTGCGAAGAGCCCATTGCCAAATATTTAACGGGTTCAGCAGGCTTAAAATATTTTCTCGACTCATAAGCAATTACAGATTCCTGTCGATAACTCACATCTTCAACCGATAAGGTCTTGTAATAAAAAAACCAGGCCAATGGATTAATAAAAAACGCCGATCTTACAATTAAAAGAAAAAACACCACAGCACCAATAAAGCGAAATACCCCTTTACATCTTAGGCTAATAAAAAATCCAAGTACAAATGCAACAAACAAAAGCATTTCAAGAATTATAAGAAAGTAGTTTACTTCACCTAGATATGAAGTTGCAGCAAGTGCCCTGTTAATTATTTCCATAGTAACCTGATAGTAATTTAAAAATACTAACTAAAGACTTATTATTAAAGCTTTTTTATAGTTGTTATTTAGTTAGTAATACCTTTTATTTATACTCATATTAACTAACAATATGGCTATAAATAACATTTGATTTATAATACAGACAAGCTTTCGTATGAACAACTTAAAAGAAATAATATAATAGATAATTCAAACATAAAAAAAGCAACTTAATCTTAAGTTTATTTTTGTATACGACCTGCAACACACTCATTAATATCTAAAACTTATTAATAACTTTATTTTCTAGTTTATGTAGTTAGAAAAAGTATGTCTATTATTTGATATACACCGGTTCATAAACACCCCCCATACTCTATGAATTGAATTATTATAAAATCATCGATTCACTCAGTTTTTCCAATAAATGCAATGCATTCTTCATATATACACATCAAAACATGGCGGGTTAAGCCATCATTTTGAATACTCATAAATAACTCACTGCTTACACAATCAAGCTATATACAAGCCACTTTAAACCCACAAATAAAGCATGTGATAAAGGTCACAAATACTTTGATCCCCCATATGGGGGACACAGAACATGAACTAGCACACAAAATAATCGACGGCTCACTATCATAATAATCAACATAAAAACACAAATGAGCAAGTACCTTAAATTACATCAAATATTTTGGCTGAACTTTAAATAACGAATCATCAGGTACTTTTACAATGACATCTCAAAAACTTTCACGTCTGATACTTGTATTAGTCGTTTTATCGAGTCTATTTTCATGCGCCTCTGAGGACTCAAACAATGAAGCATCAAGCTTAAGCCAGGAATTACTAAAACTATCAGTAACACCTATATCAGGTGATAGCCATGTCTCTACTAATCTGGAAGTCATAGCCCTATCTTTCAATAAAGCCATTAGCCTGGAAGATATCGATGTAACAAGTATTAGTTTGACTCCAAAGACAGAATTTCACCTGGATACTTCATTACTGACTTCAAGAAAACTGATATTTTTAGTATTAGATCAAAAATTATCAGCCAATACTGATTATAAGTTCACCATAGGCAGCATTACTGATAAAGAAACTGGAGAAAATCAGTCATTTGAATGGCAATACAAAACCGAATCAACTAATGACTTTACAGCTCCAGTATTATTATCAAGTACTCCCCTGGCTTCAGCAACCGGTATTACAGATAAGTTAAGTCGAATAGAGCTTACATTTGATGAAAATATCACACTAAATGATCTAAATAATATAACAATTACACCGGCCATTCCCGGAAGCCGAGCTGTTTTAAATAATAAGCTAATAATAACTCCAGGCAACAGCTTGATAGCCAATCAGAACTATAACCTGACAGTAAGTTCAGTTAGTGACTTTTTTGGCAATACAGCTGCAGATATATCTATTAACTTTACCACGGGGAATGACACCTCAGCGCCCTCAGCTTCAACGCTATCGCTTACATCTCCTGCAAGCATGACGTCTGCAAGTTTAAGCTGGAGCGTTTCAACGGATACATCAGGCATTGCCAGCTACACCCTTAAGAGAGGCAACAGCAGCTCAAATTTAAGCGTTTTAAACACATTCAACTCAAATACATTAACCTTTACTGACTCAACCCTTACACCAGGTACAGGCTATTTTTACCAGATTGAGATTACCGATCAAAACGGCGTTAAAAACAACAGTAATATCATTAATATTCAAACCCTCTCAGCTCCAGATACCACGCCTCCTGTGCCTGGTAACCTGACGCTCATCGGCAGCCCAACCACATCAAGTATCACCGTACAGTGGTTAAAAGCTACTGATAACATTGCTATTTTAAAATATGATCTGATTAGAACTGAGAATAATGGACAAAATACAACCACCGTTAGCACAATGAGCTCTGACAATAGCGCTTCATATCAATTTACAGATAATAGCGTCAATTCAAGCACACAGTATGAGTATAAGGTTAGGGTAACAGATACATCCAACAATATAGCTCAAAGCAATACATTAATAACCAATACTCCTGCGCCGGCGCCACCTGCTCCACCAACAAGCAGACCACTTACACTAACCTGGGACAGCCCTACTCGTAACTCTGATAATAGCTGTTTAACAGATCTACAGAGCTACAACATTGAAGTTAAACCAGCTGCAGGAAACTATACACATCTCGATAACGTGGCAACAAGTGCATCCAATTTAAGCTGTACCGCAACAGGAACTGACTCATTATGTGGAACCAATGTAATGTCCTGCACTTACGTTACAAGCCCATTTAGCTCAGGCACCTGGTTTTTTAAGGTTCAGGCAAGTAATACCTCCAGCCTGGTTAGTGGTTATTCCAATGAGGCATCCATTGTTATTAACTAAATAACTTTATTAAAAACATATAACAAGACGGTAAAATTTACATTTTATAGAATGCTACTAAAAGGAATAAATTAATATCCAATAAAATCATATAGTTATGTCAATGGCATTATTATTGCTTGGTTGTGATTAGTAATAATTCAGTGGATTCACTCATTTGGGTGATTTCCCAATATAAATCAATAAGATATTATCACGCTGAATTGAATTACTTATTAACAATGGAGCAGTATTAAGTGATAAAGCATATGAAAAAATTAAATCGTATATTACTAGGTGCAATTGTGTTGCTTAGTAGCCAGGCACAGGCAGCCTTCCTGTCTTCCGTTAATGACCCCTTATTAAATGGCGCTGTAATTGAACAGTTTGAAACCTTTGCTGTTGAGGCCACCCCAACTTTAAGCAACGGATTTTTTGGCATATATGAATCAGACGGCGAGACATTTACCCGAATTGATGACACCTATGATGGACAGTTTGGTGTTACTGGACAAAGCTTACTAAGCCTCGGTGAAAGCGGCATAACAATTAATTTTGAGTCAACTATTAGTGCCTTTAGCATTAATATAGGTGCTGCTGACTTTGATTGGTTTATTGAAGCTTTTGACGCCTCTGGTACCTCACTAGGTACAGGCACACGATTACATAACACTAACCAGGGTTTCTCTATGGGCTGGGCTGATAGTGGTATATCTTCTATAGAGCTTTATGCTGAACTCACCTATGATACCGTGCTTTTCGATGATATGAGATATGTTGTAGAAACTCAGGCTGTACCTGTTCCAGCCGCAGTCTGGTTATTCATATCTGGACTTATTGGTTTATTTTCAATCAAAAGACGTTAAAATACTCCCATTCCCCTCAGACCTCTCCCCCTTAAAAGACTATTACTCTTTCAAGGGGGTAAATCAAATACTCAATAACTAGTTTTGTTATAGATACAAAAAATACGTTAATATATAGATAAGAATCGGAATGCAACCTGGTTTGATCTATATTCAGGTTAATTTTATCGGAATAGACTAAAATGGAGACCTGCAAATGAATAAAACAATAAGAGTAATTATTAAGAGGACAGCACTTTTCTTAGCTCTCCTTTATTTAACAGCTTGCACGGGGTCGACCGATTCAAGCGGTGGAAAAAGTATATCACTAAGCTGGACGCCACCCACGCAAAATACTGATGGCAGCGCACTAACTGATCTCTCAGGATATATTTTATATTATGGTACATCAAGCGACAAACTGGACCAGTCAATATCTTTAAGCAACCCTGGTTTAGCATCATATACTATAGATGGTAGTTTACTTAATGGGCAAAAATATTATGTAAGTCTGGTGGCTGTGAATAGCCTTGGCATCCCAAGTCCCCATTCAAAAATTGTGAGTAATTAAGTTGTTTAATCACTCATTTTAAATAATAATAAGTACGGATATTTGAAATTTAGTTGTAATTAATGGAAGTGTAATGAGTGAAGAAATAATTAAAGAAATTTTAAATAAACATGGTCGTCTAACCACCCCCGCCAATCAACTTGAACAAGAAAGTGACCTGTACCATGCAGGCCTGACATCTTTAGCAACTGTCGGTTTAATGCTCGCATTAGAAGATGAATTCGACGTTGAATTTCCTGATTCAATGCTAGGTCGAAAAACCTTTAGCAGTATAGAAAGTATCATGGATGCCCTTGAAGAGTTACAGTCATAACTTCAAATTTCGATAAGTTAACAGGTAAAACTTGATTATGGAATCAGCCACTAAAGAATTCTCCACACTGCTGGATAAAGTCAAACTAATTGGTAAAAACATCATTAAACCAAATGCATATGATGTTGATTTAAACAGCCGGTTTCCTAATGAAGCAATTGAAGCTTTAAAAGAAATAAATCTACTCAGTGCCTATGTACCCGCAGAATTCGGTGGCATGGGACTAAATCTGGTTCAAATTTCAAAAATTTGTGAAACTCTCGGTCACTATTGTGGTTCAACAGCAATGATTTATGCCATGCATAAAATCCAGGTCGCATGTGTAGTTCATCATCATCAAGATTCAGAGTTTTTTAAAAACTACCTACAGAAATTAGTAAAAGAACAAAGGCTAATGGCATCCGCAACAACTGAAATTGGAGTCGGTGGAGATCTACGCTCAAGCATATGCGGAGTTGAAATACACGATCAGGGTTTTCAACTCTCTAAACAGGCACCGGTAATCTCATATGCCGAGAACGCTGACGATCTAATGATAACTGCAAGACGTCACCAGGAAGCTGCTGCCAGTGATCAGGTGCAGGTACTATTACACAAAGACCAATATAAACTGGAAGGTATCTCTAACTGGGACACTATGGGGTTTAGGGGTACATGTAGTTCAGGGTTTAATGTAACAAGCATCGACAACGTTCCAACTGAGCAAATCTTACCAACAGAATTCGCAGACATTTTGAGTCATACGATGCACCCTTATGCACATATCACCTGGTCATCACTTTGGTCAGGAATAGCAGCTGACGCAGTTAATAACGCCAGATTTGCAGTACGAGCGCAGGCATTGCAGAATTCAGAAACACCGCCGATCTCAGCAATTCGTTTAGGTGAAGTTGATGGCATTCTTCAAACCATGAGAGCAAATAACCAGAGCATGGCTCTCGAATACCAGCAATTACTGATTACAAATCAGTCTGATGATTTCACCAATTTTGGTTTTAGTATAAGAACTAACAATCTTAAAATTTCCAGTTCACAACTGATTGTTGATATCGTTGGTAAAGCAATGTTAATTTGCGGCATTTCCAGTTATAGAAACGATTCAAAAAACAGCTTAAGTCGTCATCTTAGGGATGCTTACGGGGCGGCCCTTATGGTTAACAATGACAGAATACTTCTTCATAACTCAACCTTACAATTAATGCATAGAGAATAAACTTCTAGAGAAAGGATATTTATGCATCAAGTTTTGTCATTAAAACCTGAAACTTACGAGAGACATATAATTCACAGTCAGGAGCGTGACTGGGCAGAAACAAACTGTTATGTGGATATTTGGATAGAACTACTTAGTTCAATGGGTTATGAACCTATTGCAGCCTTACCATATACTTTAGCAATTGATTTTGAAGGTGACCAATGGACCTTCTTTAAGTTTCCCTTAACTGATTTATTTGAAATTTTTCAACTGGACGTTCAGGAACTTGCGCTATGGCTGCCATTACTTGAGCACATTGAAAATCAGCTTAAACTTGGACGTCCTGTTTTAGTTGAATTAGACTCTTTTTATTTACCTGATACAGCTGGAACCGCTTACGGTTTAAACCATGTAAAATCAACTGTCGCAATTACTGAAATAGATATTAAAAATCACCATATGGGTTATTTCCATGGTCAGGGATATTATCATTTAGATGGTGATGATTTTATTAACATATTTAAAGCATACAGAAAAACTAATACAGAAACTTTGCCTCCTTATGCTGAAATAGTAAAAAAAGTATCTAATAACAAATTCAGCGATAAAGAAACATTAGATATATCAAAAAAATTACTTAAACGACAATTAAAATTAATACCAGAACACAATCCATTTCACAAATTTAAAGATAAATTCATTGAAGATTTTAATTGGTTAAAAACTAAAGATATGGAGGCCTTTCACCAGTACTCTTTTGCAACCTTAAGACAATTCGGAGCATGTTACGAACTGGCATACAATTACCTGAACTGGCTGATATCTAATGGTGAGCCAGGGCTTACAGAAATATCGATGAAAATAAAAAAAATATCAGAACAGGCAAAAATTTATCAGTTTCAACTGGCTCGATCAATAAGCCGAGGCAAACCATTAGACACGACACCACTTGATGAAATGGCTGAAAACTGGCAAATCGCAACCACTAGTTTAAAAAATCTCTACGCATAAGCATTTATGGATCTAATAACCAACAACGATGACAGGTATAAATGGTTCTTAACAAAAACAGCCCCTGACGCATACTCTAAACCCGATTCTATAGAAAACAATACAGAATGGAATAGAGCTATTGTACCTGGAACGGTAGCCCAGTCATTAGAGTGTTTAAACACATGGAATATAAACTGTCACAAGAACTTTGATGACTCAGACTGGTGGTATAAAACTAGCTTTCCTTCAGATTTAAAAAACAATGATTGTACTTATATAGATTTTGAAGGACTAGCAACGATATGTGAAATATGGCTAAACGGTGATTTATTATTAACCACCGACAATATGTTTAAACATTTTCATCTAAATTTAACAGACAAAATACAAAAAAATAATGAACTTTATCTTTGCTTTAGATCTTTAAATAAACATCTTGGCATTAAAAGAAAAAGGCCTTCCTGGAAAACACGTCTAATTAAAAACCAGCAACTTCGCTGGGTAAGAACAACTTTACTTGGAAAAATACCCGGCTGGACTCCTCCTGTTTCTGCGGTTGGCCCCTGGAAGCCTATACTAATAACTAATGGCAATTACATAAGAAACTTAAACCTACAAAGTAAAGTTATTAGCAATAATGGTGGTGAAGTAGAATTTAAGTGCGACTACATACAATCAACGGTCATGCCTGAGCAGGTAAAGCTTAAAATTGGCGATACAGAAACACTACTGACAATATCAAAATCAGGTGATCATTATTCTTTGCACGGTAAATTAAACATACCTAAGATCGACCTTTGGTTTCCACACACACATGGAACACCAGTTCTATATAATGCAAAACTTGAGATCAAAGTAAATGACTCTATTTTAAATATCAATTTACCCAGTATAGGCTTTAAAACAATAGAGCTAGATATTCAAAATAACGATTTCAATATCAAAATAAATAATAGAAAAATATTCTGCCGTGGTGCGGTCTGGACAAATAACGATATTATAAGCCTGGTAGGTAATGAATCAGAACTAGAGAAAACATTAGTCTTAATGAAAAAATCTGGTGCCAACATGATCAGAATTGGCGGCACTATGTGTTATGAACAAGATAAATTTTATAGTCTTTGTGATCAACTAGGCATTATGATCTGGCAGGACTTTATGTTTGCCAATATGGACTATCCAGGTGAAGATGAACACTTTTTAAACTCAGTCAAAGATGAAATTCGACAACAGCTTAATCGACTCTCCCCACATCCGAGTCTTACTATATATTGTGGTAATAGCGAAATACAACAACAAGTCTGTATGATGGGGTTAAATAACGAGTCCTACAACAACATTATTTTCGACAAAATAATCCCTCAGAGCTGCCAAGAACTCCATACTGAAGTCCCATACATCCCTTCAACGCCTACTGGTGGTTCTTTACCTATTCATACAGATAAAAATTTATCTCATTATTACGGTATCGGGGCTTACCTATCTGACATTTCTGATTTAAGAAGACATAATGTTAAATTTACCTCTGAATGCCTGGGCTTTTCTAACCTGCCTGACCTGAAAAGTAGAAATTCAATACTCGATGGCGAGATACCCGTAATACACAACCCAGAGTGGAAACGCCGCACCCCAAGAGACTCATCTGCAGGTTGGGATTTTGAAGATGTCAGGGATCATTATTTAAAATCCATGTATGACATCGATCCTGTAGAAGCCAGGTCATTTGATACCGAAACTTATCTTCAATACAGTGAAATTTGTACTGGAGAAATAATGAGTATGGCATTCAATGAATGGCGCAGTAATAATAGCCAGTGCAATGGAGCACTAGTCTGGTTCATGAAAGATCTATGGTTAGGGGCTGGCTGGGGAATAATAAGCGCCAACAACATTCCCAAAGCATGTTATTACTATCTTAAAAGATCATGGCAACCCATTAACATACACATAACCGATGAACATTTAAATGGTCAACAAATACACTGCAATAATGAATCGCAAGAGCCTTTCTCAGGCTATATGAAATTCGATATAATTAATGAATACTACGATATAGTAGAGTCAACAAAACAGAATATCTGCATTAAGGAAAACAGTAATATAAGCACTGATACAAGCACACTATTTCAGCGTTTTATTGATATTAACTATAGTTACAAGTTTGGACCAACAGTATATCTTTTCTCTGTTGCGAGCCTGTATGATAGCAACGATAATCTAATTAGCATATCTTCCTGTTTATTACAGAATAAAAAACTAATAAAAACTCCCTCTGAATGCATATCAATAAAGGCATACAAAACATCTAACAGCACTTACACAATTAAGATTATTAGCGAAAAATTTATCTATGCTGCTTCTATTCAATCAAACAACTGTATTGCGAATGACAACTACTTTAATCTTCTACCTGGAACAGAAAAAAATATTGAATTAACTATAAACAACGAAAATCATAAAAAATTAATCGCCTATTTTAATGCTATTAATATTGACAGTGACATTAAGATAAAAGTAACCGAAGAAAAACCATGAGTTCAAAAGATATAAATACCTTATCAGAATTTGATCTAGGCAATATAACTAGAACTCCGGCCTACATAGGTGACAGCGGTAAAGAAATACTCAGCTGGTACCATGAAACAAATTCTGAAACTACGTATACATCTACAGTTGTGATTTGTCCTCCAATCTCTGTTGAGTATATGAACTCATATAGAACACTTCGATATACTGCTGATTATTTTGCAGCAGCTGGTATACCGGCCCTGAGATTTGACTATTTAGGAAACGGCAGTTCAGTTGAAAAAGATAAAGAGTTATCTTACATTGATTCATATATATACAGCATAAGAACAGCATGTGAATATGCAAAAAAAAGAAGTGGAAATGAAAATATAATATTACTTGGCTTTAGAATAGGCGCACTTTTTTCAGCTATATATAATGAAGAAACGCCAATAAAATCTATGATTATATGGGGAGGCATCTTTAATGGTAAAAAATACGTTCGTGAACTTAAAGCACTACAGTTAACAGGACTATCGCCAGATGTGCTATCTGATGAATATGAAATCGATGTAGCTGGAACCCTTCTTAATAAATCAGAAGCAGACGAACTATCGCGCATTAATTTAATTAATAAAAACACACAATATGAAAATATACTACTCGTAAACAGAGATGACTTTAGAAAAGACAAAAAACAAATAAAACACTGGCTAGATAACAATGTCAAAATTAGAGAAATTGAAACTATAGATTTTCAGGACATAATAACTGATCCACATAACTCAAAAGTACCACACACTACAATCAAGGAAATAGTAAACTCAACCATTAGAGATATTTCAAATAAGAAAACAAGGAAGCCAATATATAAAGAATCTAAAAATTTTGTAAATATATCTTATTTTGAATCAGAAATAATTGAACGCTTTGTTAATTTTGGGACTGACAATAAGAGTTTTGGAATTATTACAGAACCACGCACAGTAAACCCAAAGCTACCCGTAATCATACTGCCGAATTCAGGCGCCAATCATCACGCGGGGCCAAATAGATTATATGTAAATATTGCAAGAGAACTAGCATCGATTGGCTTTATTTGCTTCAGATTCGACCTTAATAGTATTGGCGACAGCCTTAGTCATGAAAGACTTGAACATGATGTCTATCCAGCATTATCAGAGAATGAAATTATAGCTTGTCAACAGCTTTTAAGCAGAAGATACAATACTGAAAAATTCATTCTCATCGGTCTATGTTCAGGAGCCTATACAGCCTTCAATGCGGCTCAGAAAATCAAAAAGAACAATATTGCTGAATCTATTTTAATCAACCCTTTAACATTTCACTGGGAAGAAGGTATGACACTTAGTGATTCTTCTGTTTCTACTTATCATGCCTGGGGTTGGTACAAGAAAGCCATAACCAATAAAGAAAGCTGGATAAAATTTTTCACAGGAAAAATAAACTATCATGTATTAGCAACCGCCATAAAAGATAGATTAATAGACAGATTCAAATCAACCTTTTTAAACCTGTTTCATAGCACAGTAGATAGCCACAACAAATCATCAAAGCTACCATCCAAGCTTAATTTTATCTGCAATGAAAGAAACATAGATTTGACATTTATATTTTCAGACACAGACCCAGGCATGGACATTTTAATGCTCAACTCGGGACGTCTGGTAAAGAAACTAGTTAACATGAATAAAGTATCAATTTACACCATCAAGAAATCAGATCATACGTTTTCTAAACATCAACCCAGAGAAGAAGCCATAAAAATACTCGTTAGTCATTTATCCAAAAAATACTTGGATCAACAGGAAAAAACATGAACAAGACTCAAACAATTAAAGACATACTTAGCTTTGTTCTTAATATAAATAAAGATTACGATTTCAATACATTAAGTATAGATACCAATATGAACTGGGATTCAATGAAACACGTAACGATTATTACAGCAATAGAGAATGAGTTCGATATATTCATAGAAGCAGATGACGCGACATCACTTACATCATATGAAAAATTACTGAATTACATAGAATCGAAGACTTAAATTATGTCTATGGGATTTTTACAGGCAACAAAAATCATTGCCGAGAATACAATAAAAGAAAGCAAATCATTCACATTTGCCGCTTCTTGCCAGCTAGATAAAATTGATATTTTTTTAAAGGCACACTTTATAAATCAGGGATACAATGCAAATTACGATCTATTACCTTATAATACTTTCCCTCAGTATCTGATTAATAGCAACAATACAAATCATATCGTTCTAATTTTCCCATGGGATCTATGTCCAGCCCTGAACTGGCGACTTGGAAATCAAAATATAAATACGAATATTGCTCAACTTGAGAAAGAAGCGTCTACTAATATAGATTTAATTTGTCAATTATCAAACGCTACAATATTATATTGCGATACCGATGTTCCTCCGGTTTTATTAAAAAGCAATGAATCTTCAATTTTAAAAAACAAGCTCATAAATATATGCTTAAAAAACAATATCAATATCATCTCAAACGAATACTTTTCTTTAAATAGTTATATTTCAAATGGCTGCCCGATAATAAGCAATAAACTGTCTTCACTAGCCAGCCTAATAACTTCATTATTCTTAAAAAACTCTGAACCTAAGAAAATAATCGTAACAGATTTTGATAACGTTATGTGGAATGGCGTTATTGGTGAAGATGGATTAGATAATATATCTTACGACCAGAGCACTAAAGGATATAAACATTACATCTATCAATCATGCCTTAAGAGACTGGTTAATTCAGGTATAATTTTAACTGGTGTAACTAGAAACGACGAAAAACTTGCTTCCTTAGCATTTTCAGATAGAAACATGATTTTAACAGAATCAGACTTTGTATGCGTTATAGCAAGCTATAATGCAAAATCATCACAAATCAGCATGATATCCAGACAGTTGAACCTACCTTTAGAATCTTTTATTTTTATCGATGACAACCCAGTTGAACTTGAAGAAGTCATGTTATCATTACCTGAGGTCAAATGCTTACTCTTCCCAAAGGCTGCTGACAATTTACCAGATTTCATAAACAGATTGTTAAATAATTTTAATCTTGACACGATTACAGAAGACGACAAAAACAGAACGGAATTTTACAAAAAGAGATCGCTATCGATATCCTCTTCTAAAAAACAGGGGGCGAACCTAGATGAGTATCTAATTTCACTTGAAATGAAGATCAATACAAAGGTATGCAGTCAAGATAAATCAGCTAGAGCAATACAGTTAATTAATAAAACAAATCAGTTTAATGCTAACGGCATTAGAATATCTGAACAACATATTAAAGAGAGGCTTTCTGATAATTTACTTCTGCTGTCTTTCAGTCTAACAGATAACCATGGTAATCACGGTGAAATCGCCTCTGTTTTGATAGAAAACAAAAACAAAATACTAAATTTTGTACTTTCATGCAGAGCATTTCAACGTAATATTGAATATTATGTCTTACATTGGATACATAAAGAACTTTCAATTGACTCATTATGCTTAGACTACATTAACACCGAAAGAAACGAACCATTACGTATTTTTTTAAGCACTATTACCGGTAAACAAGTTACTGCTGATGGGCAGGTTAACTTAGATTTAAATAAAATATGTAGTCAGAATCGCCGTATTGATGAGATTTTTTCAGAAACTGATTAAATTATTTCAGTATTTACTATTAGTTAGAAAGGATATGTATGTCTAAAAATGCAATTATTGTTGGAATGCCTCGTTCCGGCACAAGCATGACAACAAATATTTTTGCCAATTGCGGTTACTTTATTGCTGAGAATGAATCTAAGGATTTACGTAGCGGTGATGAGTTTAATCCCTCAGGATACTGGGAGGCAGAACCATTAATAAAAGCTAATGCAGAGATTTTTTCAGCCGCCGGATACCCTCATGATAATACATGGCTATACGATCAAATATCTGTACAACAAAAAGATAATATACATGAATTACAACAAACTGATAATCATAAATCTTTAGTTGAGGTTTATAACTCTAACTCTCCCTGGGTTTGGAAAGACCCCAGACTCTGTTATACAATTGGTTACTGGTGGTCCCTTATGGACAAAAATACCACAAGAGTGCTCTTATTAAAGCGTGATTATGGAGAAATATACAATAGCTTTATAAGATTAAAGTGGAGAAGATCTAGTACAGATAGCAAAACCGATGTTTACAAAAGAATTAAAGACCATATAGATGCAGCTGAAGAAGCCTTAAAGAAATTCGATATACCTCATATAACTGTGAACTATTCCGATTTTAAAACAGATCCAGAGAAAACCGCTGATTTAATCAGTAATTTTTTTGACTTAGATTTAAATCCTGAAGATCTCGGGTTTAAAAAAAATCTCAATACGAGCTCGTTACAGGGTAGACTAATAAAACTAAGCGATAGCCTAGGTAACATATTACCTGACCCAATTAGAAAACTAGTAAAGAGACTGATTCCTGGTTTTCTTTGGAAGCTAATTTACCCACACAGATATACAAAATAACCATTATCATGAGCAGCAGCATTAAACATGGCTGGTTGGAAATTGATGAGATTGATAGTCTTTTCTATACTCTCCACTATTCAACTACTCCTAAACATAACACTAAAGCCATTATTCTGATTGGACCTGTTGGCCCTGAATACATGCATTGTCACAGAAGCATTAAATGCCTTGCTAACAATCTTGCAGAGAGAGGCTTTCACACAATCCGCTTTGACCCTGCTGGTATGGGCAACTCAACAGCAGACTTAAAAGCAGAACTAACCCATGAAAAATGGCCTGACTCTTTATCTAAATTGAAATCATTTTTAATAGATGAGCTAAATATTGATGATGTCATTTTTATAGCTCTAAGATCTGGCTCACTAATTCTTTCTAAATACATGGAATCCTCAACTGTAAACTATCCTGTTTTCTGGTTTCCATACACAAGCGGAAAGAAATTTATTCGTGATATATTAATTATTGACAACCTCTTAAAACTTGAAGAGAACTACATAACAGACACGGGACAACCAGTTATTCATGGAGGTGGTTATCCGTTCACACTGAGTTCTCAAAATTATTTTAAGAACATAAACATTCTCGAATCATCATTTAATGATGGGATCAAAACCCTTTTAATAGAAGACTCCGAGACCCCTCCTAGCAGTAAATTACTCGATAAATTAACCGCTAATTTTGATACAAACAAAGAACTTTCTCCAGGCCT
>Ga0316207_10003497_pt1 | contig 14503 bp, 20 predicted proteins | sample 6weekpyrite_MG_FD_204943 | JGI IMG/M metagenome (GOLD analysis project Ga0316207, IMG submission 204943) | Microbial mat bacterial communities from mineral coupon in-situ incubated in ocean water Damariscotta River, Maine, United States -... | ecosystem: Environmental > Aquatic > Marine >... | reverse complement strand
AATGTTCGGCGGGATCAGTGGAAATACAGGCCAGATTCAGGACCACTGAACGGCAAAGCGGCGCGTCATTCTCGGTCAACGACGGCTGGACTTGGGGAAAAAAGGGGGTTTATTCTTCCTATACTTCCGCGTCTTTGCGTTGGGTGTTTTTTGTCACTCGAGGCACTGTGTGAAAAATCATTAAAAAGTTGACGTAAGGTTCGCAATGAAAGGCTAATAATCTGATGGTTCTGAGGCAGGTGCCGGAAATGGCTTCGACGTGCTGTACAGCCCGTTCACCGTTTTTGGAATGGGTGCCGCATCTTGGTTGTGCGGGCCAAAATAGTGCGGTTCTGGATTGAGAGGGCCCTGTTTTTGTGCTCGAGTAAACCGGTATGGCTGGTTTTAGTAGTAGAGGGGATATGAGGACTCACACGGTAATTGCAGAAGAAACAGGTATATAGCTGGATGGTCTGAAGTTTGGCACGTTACCTGCTTAAAGATAGCAACGGAAAGTGATCCATACCGTTATGAGGCCATGACTCAATGCTGAATCATGGTCCGACTACAGCGTAAACGTTCGGTGGCTCAACGGCGAGTCATTAGCGCGGATCGGTATCAGACACTATTGAACGGGACAACGGCGTCCACTCATGCGAATGATTTTCGCGTGTGTGGGCGCTTTTTTTTCCTGCATGAAGCGGGGGGTGGCCGAGAGTTGAGCTGTGAAATGTAACGAAATGAAGAATGCTGGCACGTTGATGTATCACGTTCCGGCGAGATTGAAATGAATTCCCTTTTGTTTATCCGGAGGTAGCTATGTCGTATCTAGAACCCAGTGAGTTTGTATCAAAAATGGTCGATCAAGGTGAGTCGAAGGTTTACATGTCCGCCAGGGACACCTTGATTCGTGCCTTCATGGCCGGTGCTATCCTTGGCCTGGCCGCCATTTTCGCCATCACGGTGGCGGTCAAGACCGGCTCGCCTCTGCTGGGTGCGGTTTTGTTCCCGGTGGGCTTTATCATGCTTTACCTGATGAAGTTCGACCTGCTGACCGGTGTGTTCACCCTGGTGCCGCTGGCGCTCATCGACAAGCGTCCCGGTGTGACCTTCGGCCAGGTGATGCGTAACTGGGGACTGGTCTTTGTCGGCAATTTTGCCGGTGCATTGACCACGGCATTCATGATGTCGTTCATTCTTACGTACGGCTACAGCACCGATGGTGGTGCCATTGCCGCCAAGGTGAGCACCATTGGTGAATCCCGTACCCTGGGTTACATGGCGCACGGCATCGATGGTTGGTGGACCATCTTCATCCGCGGCATGCTGTGCAACTGGATGGTGTCCATGGGCGTGGTCGGCGCCATGATCTCCACTTCGGCCAGCGGCAAGATGATGGCCATGTGGATGCCGGTCATGCTGTTCTTCTTCATGGGCTTCGAGCATTCCATCGTCAACATGTTCCTGTTCCCGTTCTCTATGATCATGGGTGGTGACTTCACCTTCATGCAGTACATCGTCTGGAACGAACTGCCCACGGCCCTGGGTAATCTGGTCGGTGGTTTCGTGCTGGTGGGTTTGCCGCTGTACTACACCCATGTGCGCACCAGCCCGGAGCGCATCCTCCAGAAGAATGCCTAAGGGCATCATCATTCCCGGCCCCAGGTGGGGCCGGGAACACTTACCCGTATGACGACCCATCAGTTACAGATATTGGTCGGACAGTGCTCCGACGCCGGACACAAGCCCGTCAATCAGGATTTTCATGCCTTCGCCGCGCCCAAGGAGCCGCAACTCAGTTGCAAGGGTATCGCGGTGGCATTAGCCGATGGCATCAGCAGCAGCCAGGTTAGCCAGATTGCCAGCCAGACCTCGGTCAAGGGCTTCATGGAGGACTACTACTCCACGCCGGAGTCCTGGTCGGTGAAGACGGCCGTCACCCGCGTGCTGCATGCCTCCAATTCATGGCTTTATGCCCAGACCCGAAATGGTCCCTACCGCTACGAGATGGACAGGGGCTATGTGTGTACCTTCAGTGCCCTGGTGTTGAAATCCACCACGGCACACATCTTTCACATCGGTGACGCACGGGTCTTCCGTGTGCTCGATAACAAGCTCGAACAGTTAACCGAGGATCATCGCCTCTGGGTGTCGCGTGATAAGAGCTATCTCAGCCGCGCCCTGGGTATGCGCGACCGTCTCGAGATCGACTACCACGCCCATGCCATTGAGGCCGGTGACATGTTCATCCTCGCCACCGATGGGGTGTATGAGTTCGTCAGTGAGGCGTTCATCGGCGAGGCGCTGAGCATGCATCACGATGATCTCGACAAGGCGGCCCGCCTGATCGTCGACCATGCCCTGGAGCAGGGCAGCGATGACAACCTGACGCTACAGATCGTGCGCATCGAGCAACTCCCGGCGCACGACATCGACAAGTTGCACCAGCAGGTGACGAACCTGCCGTTTCCGCCGGAACTGCATCCGCGGATGAGCTTCGATGGTTACCGGATACTGCGCGAACTGCACCGCAGCAGCCGCAGCCATGTCTTCGTGGCCGTCGATGAGGAGACCGGCAAGCAGGTGGTGCTCAAGGCGCCGTCGGTCGACCTGCGCCATGACCCTGCATACCTGGAACGCTTCCTGATGGAAGAATGGGTGGCCCGGCGCCTGGACAATGCCCATCTGTTGAAGGCGTGCGACCAGACACGCAAGCGCAATTACCTCTACATCGTCACCGAGTTCATTGAGGGCCAGACCCTGAGCCAGTGGATGATCGACAATTCCCACCCGGACATCGAAACGGTACGCAATATGGTCGAGCAGATCGCCCGCGGCCTGCAGGCCATGCATCGTCAGGAAATGCTGCACCAGGACCTGCGTCCCAACAACATCATGATCGATGCCACCGGCACGCTGAAGATCATCGACTTCGGCTCGGTTCGCGTAGCCGGCGTGGTGGAAATCAACCGTGAGCATGAGCAACACATACTCGGCACCCTGCAATACGCCGCGCCCGAGTACTTCCTCGGCGAGGAGGGCAGCACCCGTTCCGATATGTACTCGCTCGGCGTGATCGCCTACCAGATGCTGAGTGGGCGTCAGCCTTACGGCACGCAGGTGGCGCGGGCACGGACACGGGCAGCCCAGCTCAAGCTGGTCTATGCCACGGTGCAGGATGACGCGCGCACCATACCCGCCTGGATAGACGAGGCCATCCGCAAGGCCGTGCATCCCAATCCCTACAAGCGCTATGACGAGATATCCGAGTTCGTGCATGACCTGCGGCATCCCAACCGGAATTTCACCAGCAAGAGCCGGCCGCCCCTGCTCGAGCGCAATCCCATCCTGTTCTGGAAAGGACTTTCCCTGGCCCTGTTCCTGATCATTGTCTACCTGCTGGCGACTGCGCCGGGCGCAACGAATTGACTGTTGTTTAACGTACCTGTCTAACGTACCGAAAGGAGTAACGCGATGAATAAACTAGAGATGACAGAAACCATCATGGCGGCGAAGGCCGCGGCCGGCCTGGGCTGGGAGGATATTGCCGGCAAGGTGGGCCTGGCGCCCGTGTTCCTGACCTCCGCCTGCCTGGGCATGAACAGCCTGAAGCCGGAATTTGCCGACAAGCTGTGTGAGGCGCTGGGCCTGCCGGCAGAGGTATCCGTCGCCCTGCAGCAGTTTCCGCATAAGAGCTGGGACAAACTTGTCCCCACCGATCCGGTCATTTATCGCTGGTACGAGATCGTCGGCGTCTACGGTGAGACCATCAAGGAATTGATCCATGAGAAATTCGGTGACGGCATCATGAGTGCCATCGACTTCTCCATGCACATCGACAAGGAAGAGAACCCGGCCGGCGACCGCGTGCTGGTCACCATGAGTGGCAAGTTCCTGCCCTACAAGAGCTGGTAAGTATCGGTTTGGGCTGGATAGCCCGGCAGGGGATGCCCTGCCGGGTTTTTCATGCGTGTCAGATGCTGCCCGACTGGCGGGTGACGTCGACGTATAGGGTCAGCTTCTGACCCGGCTGCAGGTATTTCTTCTTGTTCAGACCGTTCCAGCGCACGACGTCGCTGACTTTGACCCTGAACTTGTCCGAGATGCGCGCCAGTGAATCCCCGTTGCGTACGGTGTAGTGAATGGGACGGATGGTATTGACCGCACTGGCCGCGCCTGAAGCGTTGCTGTTCTTGGTCCAGATGACCAGTTTCTGGCCCAAGCGCAGGGTGTCGCGTGGAGCCATGCCGTTCCACTTGGCCAGGCTTTTTACCGAGACCTTGTAGGCACGGGCGATGTCCCACAGGGTATCGCCGTTTTTCACGATATGGGTCTGCTTTGTACCACCGCGTGGGCGTTGCTGGGTGTTGCGCAGGCGCTGGTCGCTGCTGAGACGGTAATTTTTCAGTGACTTGGCCGCCACCGGAATCATCAGGTATTTGCCGGCGCGGATGGCGTGGCCATTGATATCGTTCACGTCCTTGAGCAGTTCCACGCGGGTCGCGTAGCGCTTGGCGATATGCGACAAAGTTTCGCCGTCTTGAATCTTGTGGCGCTGAGTTTCTCGAGGCTCCGATGCCGATGTCAAATGCCAAAACAACGATTCGACTGCGGCCGGTTGCCGAAGGCAAACAAACCTTTATCGAATGGCGTATGAGTTTTGATCCAGACGAAGGTGCTGAAGACGGTCTCGTAGATGCGATTGCCAGCATAATTCAAGCTGGGTTCGATAACCTTCAGCATCGTTTTGAGGGGCACTACAACATCATCATATGAAGTGACAATTTTACTAACCGTAAAGGAGACAGGACCATGAAACACATCGAAGTCTATTCGTCCCACAACTGCACTTGGTGTGTACGTGCCAAGGCGCTGCTGGAGAGCAAAGGGCTCGACTACGAGGAGATTAACATCTCTTTGGATATGGCTCGCGCGCTGGAGATGGTGGAGCGATCTGGCCGGCGCACCGTGCCGCAAATCTTCATCGACGATGAGCCCATCGGCGGGTTTGATGAGCTCTCGGCGCTGAATCAGGCAGGCAGGTTGGATTGAACCTTCATCCGAGGACCGCTCGCAAGGGATGATTTTCCAGGACAAAGTTGATAAAGAAAGTTAATATTTATATTGTTGCTACTTGTTTGGTTATATAGATAATTGACGTAACATAATATCAATAACAAATTTGACTATGGTATTTTTCATGGTATCGACACTTATGACCACCGTAAAATCTGCGCCATCACTGGCTTTTTACGGCTTATTTACAGTCGAGTGGGAGTAGGCCAGATCTGGCGCTGGCAGGTACACAAGCAAACAAACTTTTGCATGGTATAGATCATGGTATTGTGGCACTCAATATCAGCGTGGTGATCCAATACCATGTCATGTGTTGAGCCGTACATGGTCTTCGTGATTGAGCATGTGCCACACTGGATTGGGCGGCTGTAGGTTCATGCGCTCTCACCTTCGGCACCCAGATCACTTCACACGAATTCCGGTCGACAAAGTGGGAACTGAACAGAAAATTCAACCGGTGAGTCAATTATTTTTATCCGTTAACAGTAAATAACAAACCTACGGCTTATGGCCGCAGTGGCAAACTTACAATTAAGCCCTATTGGGGCACTACCTTGGCAATGGTAGGCCGCATCAAGTAAGAGAAACGTAAACTGATGTCATTCCATAAGTAAATGCCAACCGGAATGTGTTTTGGACAGCCGTCGCAGGCTATGCCTATAGCCAGTTCTTCACTTTCAGCCCTGGCACCCGGGAGAATTCCCCGACATTGGCGGTTATAACTGTAAGGTCATTTGCAAGAGCATGCGCAGCAATCAGTAGATCATTTGGCCCAATGGGCGTTCCCTGACGTGTGAGGTGATGGCGCAATGATGCGTACTGATGGTCGGCGGGTGTTTCCAGCGGCAGGATTTCCAGTGCGGAGAGGATCAGATCTACGCGTTCAGCAAGCTTTGCAGAGTTTGACTTGGTCGCACCATAGCGGAGTTCTGCGGCTACAATGACGCTGGTGCAGACGGTATCCTCGCCTGCCTTGGTGATCTGTGCTGCTATCACGCCTTGTGGATTGCGGACCAGATCGGACAGGATGTTAGTGTCCAGCAAATACGCTAGCGATGCACTCACAACAGCACATCATCCGCTGGCGGCAGGTCATCATCGATATCAGGGAAAGGTTCAGTCAGGGGTGACAGAGATGCTAGCAGCGCCAGCAGCCTGCCTTTACGGATCGGCTCCACGATCAGCCGGTCGCCCTCCTTGTGGATGAGTGCTTCCTCACCTTCCAGCTCAAACTCGCGAGGGATGCGTAGTGCCTGGTTGCGCCCGTTGCGAAAGAGGCGCACATGGCGTTCAGGAGTTGACATTCAGGTATCCTCTAGCTTTAATTGACATATGTCCAAGCATATGCCAAGGTGTCCAGTAAGTCAACCAAGGCTGGTTACTGTACAACGTGACAGCGTTCTCGCGGTAATTTACGAGGCGATTTGCGGCAAAGTCTGAACATGGTATTTTTCATGGTATTATCATTTGGTGGGAAAATAAGTCATTGAAAATAAAATATAAAAATGTCTTATTTACAATCGAGTGGGAGTGACCGGCACTGGCTGGCAATGTCTGGTAACGGCAGGCAGTTCGACTGAGGCTTCAAGATCCTGCATCCAGGCGATAGACTGTATAAAAACACAGTATCGCAAGGACGACCTGAGCGTCAGCGAAGAAGTGCTGAATGAAACCCGAATGGGGGTTCTACAGTGCGCGGATCATGCCCCACTCAGCGGCAGCCAGGACGGCCATCCGGGGAAGGGATGCTGGTCGTTACCAGCGTCACCGATCCGAGCAGACGCTTCTCTATCGGATCGTCGTAGAGAACTACCCGGCTTTCACTGCCAGTCTTGCGGAGCAGGGCAGGGAACTGCCGGGCTATGTGCCGGTGCAGCGTGAGTTCGAGGATTACCTTAAATGCGGCCGTCTCGAATACGGCTTCTTGCGGGTGCGCTGCGACTCGTGTCACGCAGAGCGACCTGGTCGCCTTCAGTTGTAAACGTCGGGGTTTTTGCCCCAGTTGCGGGGCGCGCGGGCGCATGGCCGAAAGCGCGGCCTTGCTGGTGGATGAGGTGCTGCCCGAACAGCCCATGCGTCAGTGGGTGCTCAGCTTCCCGTTTGTACTCCGCAGAGTATTTTCTTCGTTTCTGCATGAAACACCTCCCGGGTAATTATTACCCTTTTTGGATGTGTCCGTGAAATCGGGGTAAAACCCGACTGATTACTGTTTTTTTATGCCGTTTATGCGGCGCCGGAAAAATTGTTCTGCGGCCAGGCTTCGAACACTATGAAGACAGTTTCCTGTTTACTGATTCGCTGCTTGTTGTTTACGTACATTTCGAAGATTTTTCTTAACCATTTTGGTATTCGGATGATTATCACCTAATCGCTTTTGAAGAATCACCAGGGATTGACTGTAGTATTCAATCGCCCGGTCATATTCGCCTTTGTTATCCCAGGCCAAACCCAGGTTGTTGTAATCTCTGGCCACATTAGGGTGCTGCTCCCCGAAGACCTTTCTCCTCAAAATCACCGCGGCGATCCAATACCCTGTGTGTCGAGCCGTTCATGGTATTCGTGGTCCAGCACATCTTGCCCGACGTCCGATATACCAAAATATATAAAACTTGATATAAATATAAGATCTTGTATAATGATGCTTATGAAAGTCGTGCGCTTTGTGGGCAGCTCATTGGACGATCTCAAGCATTTCCCGGCAGGCGCACGTCGGGAAGCGGGTTTTGAGCTCAGTAATGTCCAGGCCGGGTTGCAGCCAAGTGACTGGAAGCCAATGAATATCGTCGGTGCAGGGGCTGTTGAAATCCGGATCAAGGACGCGGCCGGTATCTACCGGGTGATCTACGTCGCCCGATTCGAAGAGGCCATTTACGTGTTGCATGCTTTTCAGAAGAAGACACGGAAAACACGCAAGGTGGATATCGGGTTGGCTAAAGTGAGATACAAGGCACTGGTTGAACAGAGGAAACGGAAATGACGATTTCAAAAGCTTACCGCAATGTATTTGAGGCGCTGGAGGATGATCCGGCGATGGCGCAGAACTTGAAGATTCGTTCAGAATTGATGATTGCACTGCGTCAATATATCGAGGATGCAGGGCTTGGCCAGAAAGAAGCTGCAGAGGTGTTTGGTGTTCACCAGCCGAGAATCAGTGATCTGATGCGTGGCAAGATTGACAAGTTCACTATCGACAGACTGGTCAATATGCTGGCCCGGATTGGAAAAACCGTGAAGGTGAAGGCTGCATAGGTGCACCGGAAATCGCCAGGGATGTGATGACAGTTTTGACAAAAGATTTTATAGATACCATCCAGGACCGTGCCCAACGGGATCCCGCGTTTCGAAGGGCCTTGCTACAAGAGGGGATTGAATATCTGCTTGCTGGTGACGTTGATACCGGCAAGGTGGTGCTGCGTGACTATATCGATGCAACAGCATGAGCCGGTGGAAGCGCATCGCTTTGACCCTGTCTCTGCTCGTCCCGCTGCTGCCCCTGCTCGGCGGCTGCGGCGACGAAGAGGAAGCTGCCGGCGCCGGCGTCACTGTCGAGGTATGGGTGCACGCCGGCCAGGAGAGCGAGCGTCGTACCCTGGAGGCCCAGGTGGCCCGCTTCAACGCGCAGCACAAAGGGAAGCTGCGCGTCGATCTCACCTTCATCCCCGAAGGGAGCTACAACGATCAGGTACAGGCGGCGGCGGTGGCCGGCGAGCTGCCGGACCTGCTGGAGTTCGACGGGCCGTTCCTCTACGCCTACGTCTGGCAGGGACGGCTGCGCACCCTCGACGATCTGCTGCCGCAGCCGCTCATCGACGATCTGCTCCCCTCCATCCTTGAGCAGGGGCGCTACCACGGCCGCCTCTGGGCAGTGGGCACCTATGACTCCGGCCTCGGCCTGTATGCCGACCGCCGCCGGCTGGAACAGGCCGGCGCCCGCATCCCCAGCCTGCAACGGCCCTGGAGCCGGAAGGAGTTCGATGCGCTGCTGAAGCGGCTGGCGGAGCAGGACCCCGACGGGCAGGTGTTCGACATCAAGCTCAACTATGCCGGCGAGTGGTACACCTATGCCTTCTCCCCGCTGCTGCAGTCGGCCGGCGGTGATCTCATCGACCGCCAGACACAACGTGCTGTCGGCACCCTCGACGGCCCCGCTTCGGTCTCCGCCCTGCAGACTGTGCAGCAGTGGATCAAAGTAGGCCTGGTCGACCCCAACATCGACGATGCCGCTTTCACCGGCGGCCGTGTGGCACTGGCTCTTGGCGGCCACTGGAACTACCCGCGCTACCACGAGGCATTGGGCGACAGCCTTCTGCTGCTCCCCCTGCCCGACTTCGGCAACGGCCCCCGCAGTGGCCAGGGCTCCTGGTGCTGGGCAGTCACTGCGGACAGCGACCTCCCGCACGAGGCTGCCGAATTCCTTCGCTTCCTGCTGCAGCCGGACGAGGTGCTCGCCATGAGCGAGGCCAACGATGCCGTCCCTGCCAGCCGGCGCGCCATCGCCCGCTCCCCCCGCTACCGCGAGGGCGGCGCCCTGCGCCTCTTCGTCGAACAGTTGCAGGGCGGCTACAGCGTGCCGCGCCCGCGCACCCCCGCCTATCCTGTCATTACCGCCGAGTTCCAGCAGGCGGTGGACCGCATCCGCGCCGGCGGTTCGGTGCAGGCGGCACTCACTGCGGCGGCGAAGGCGATCGACCGCGAGATCGCCGACAACCACGGCTATCCGCTGGTCGGCCGCGCCAGGGAGGAGGCGGAGCGGTGAGGCGTTTCAGGGATCAGAACTCCGTCGCCCTGCTGATGGCCGCACCGGCCCTGCTGGGTCTGACGCTTTTCGTCCTGCTCCCGTTTCTGCTGGCGCTGGCGCTGTCCTTCACCAACCTGCGCCTGGGCTCGCCCCTGCCGCTGGAGTTCGTCGGTCTGGAACAGTACCGTCGCATCTTCACCGATCCGGCCTTCCTCCACGCGCTGGGCAACAACCTGCTGTTCGCCGCCGTGGTGGTGCCGCTGCAGACGGCGTTGGCCCTGGGGCTGGCCCTGCTGCTCAACCGCGGCCTGAAGGGGACCGTCCTGTTCCGCACCCTGTTCTTCATGCCGGTGGTCTTCCCGATGTCGCTGGTGGCGGTGGTGTGGGTGCTCATCTTCGCCCCCGGACCGGACGGCATGCTCAACGCCTTTCTCGACCAGCTCAGCTTCGGCCACTGGCAGCCGCGCGACTTCCTGCGCGACAGGCAGTTGGCGCTGCCGGCCATCATGCTATTGTCCATCTGGCAGGGCGCCGGCTTTCAGATGGTGATCCTGCTGGCGGGACTGCAGGCGATCCCGTGCGAACTCGACGAGGCGGCGGCACTCGATGGCGCCGGACGCTGGCAGCGCTTCCGCCACATCACCCTGCCGCAGCTGCGCAACCCCCTCATCTTCGTCATGCTGGTCACCACCATCCTCGCCTTTCGCCTGTTCGATCAGGTGCAGATCATGACCCGCGGCGGGCCCGACTACGCCACCACCACGGTGATGTACGAGACCGTGCAGGCGCTGTTCACCCGCCAGGAGGTGGCCCGCGCCAGCGCCATGACCGTGGTGTTCTTCCTGCTGGTGCTGGCAGTCACCCTGCTGCAGCGGCGGCTGCTGAAACAGGAACGGGAGGTGTCATGAAACACCTGTTGCGGCGAAGCCTCGACTACCTCCTTGTCACTACCCTGGCGCTGCTCTTCCTCGCCCCGGTGGTAATGATGCTGGTGGGCAGTCTCAAGCCGGATCAGCGGGTGCTGGTGGAGGCCGGTTCGCTGGCCGCCTTTATCCCCGGCGAGGCCTCGCTGCAGAACTATGCCGACGTCTTCGCCCGCAGCGACTTCCTGCGCTTCCTGCTCAACTCCCTGCTGATCACCGGCACCATCGTCGCCACCGGTCTGCTGGTCAACTCGCTGGCCGCCTATGCCTTCGCCCGCCTCCAGTGGCGTGGGCGGGACCTGTTGTTCAACCTGGTGCTGGCGTTGATGATCCTGCCCCTGGAGGCGATTGCCGTGCCGCTCTTCTACCAGGTCGCCCTGCTCGGCCTGCGCGACACCTACACCGCCCAGATCCTGCCGTTTATCGCCAACGCCTTCGCCATCTATCTCTTTTACTCTTTCTTCATCGGCCTGCCGCGCGAGCTGGAGGAGGCGGCGCGGCTGGACGGCGCTTCGACCCTGCGCATCTTCTTCAGCATTATCGTGCCCAACTCGAAGCCGGTGTTCGCCAGCGTGGCGATCCTCACCTTCCTGATGTGGTGGGGTTCCTACCTGTGGCCACTGATGGTCACCATCGGCCCCGCGGTGCGCCCGCTGCCAGTGGCCATTGCCAGCTTCTACACCCTGCCGCCGCTGCAATGGGGCGACATCCTCGCCTTCGGCGTGATGATGGTCTCGCCGGCGCTGCTCATCTTCCTGCTGTTCCAGCGCTGGTTCGTGCGCGGCGTGGCGGCATCGGCGATCAAGGGGTGAACCCATGGCAGGGATCGTCTTCGACAAAGTGGGCAAGTCCTTCGACGGGGAGCGGGTCATCGACAGCATGGAACTGACGGTGGCGGACGGCGAGTTGCTGGTGCTGGTGGGGCCTTCCGGCTGTGGCAAGTCGACCGTCCTGCGTATGGTGGCGGGGCTGGAGTCGGTTACCGAAGGTACCATCCGCATCGGTGGGCGCATCGTCAACGACTTGCCGCCGCAGCAGCGCAACGTGGCGATGGTGTTCCAGAACTATGCCCTCTATCCACACATGACGGTGCGGCAAAACCTCGCTTTTCCGCTGAAGATGAAGAAGCTCGCCGGGGCCGAGATCGACCGGCGGGTGGCGGAGACGGCGGCAATGCTCGACCTCACTCCCCTGCTGGAGCGCCGCCCCAAGGCGCTCTCCGGAGGTCAGCGCCAGCGCGTCGCCATGGGGCGCGCCATCATCCGCGATGCTGACATCTTCCTCATGGATGAACCCCTGTCCAACCTCGATGCCAAGCTGCGGGGACAGATCCGCACCGACATCGCTGCCCTGCAGGCACGCCTTGGCATCACCACCCTCTATGTCACCCACGACCAGACTGAGGCGATGACCCTGGGCCAGCGGGTGGCGGTAATGCGCAAGGGAAGGCTGCAGCAGGTTGCCCCGCCGCACGCGCTGTATACCTCCCCAGCCAACATCTTCGTCGCCGGTTTCATCGGCAGCCCCGGCATGAACATCCTGCGCGCCACGCTGGAACAGGAGGACGACGAACGCTTCCTGAGGCTGGACGGTCAACGTCTGCCACTGACCAGGACGGTCATCGAACGCCACCACGGCCTTGCCGATCACACAGGCCGTGAACTGCTGGTCGGTATCCGTCCCGAACACCTCGCCCTGACGGATAGTGCCGGACACGGCACCCTCACCGTCGCCGCGCACGCCGCCGAATCACTCGGCCATGAAACCATCGTCCATGTGGATGGCGAGGTGGAGACCGTCACACCCGACGCGCCCGAACTCGCCAGGACGACAGAAGCGCAAACACGTCTGATCACCGTACTCCCCGGACACCACCCCATCTCCCGCGGCGAGATCCTGCATCTGCGACCGGAACCCGACCGGCTGCACCTTTTCGATCCGAGCGGCAATACCCTGGCCTGAGCCGGGCACTGGCGGATTGCAACGCCAGGGATGGTCTGAACTCGAACAGGACAAACGGTGCCCAGGCAATCAATAGTCTCAACAGGCGCCGATCCTTGCCAAGTGTGGATATTTTCATCACTGGGTGTCCGTCTTTGTGCAATATGCGGGTTAATGCCATTCGAGCCAGACTCCATTATTCCTGGGACAGCAGTGATCGCTCGTGCTGGCCGACCGGCATGGCGAAGCTGTCTGCGCCGGCGCATCAGGCCATGCAAAAATCCGGGCTGTCTCCTTTTGACAATTCCGGGTAACAATGTTCTGAGCATGGTGTTTTTCATGGTATTACCACTCAGCCAATAAATAAGCGATTGAAAATAAATAGTAAAAATGGCTCATTGATAATTGAGTTGGAGTAGCCGGAACTGGCATCTCGGCTGAAGCTTCAAAATCTCGCAGCCAAGCGATAGGCTGTATAAAAACACAATATTGCAAGGACGCGGATCATGCCCCAAGTGGCGGCGGCCAGGACGGCCACCCGGGAGAGGGATGCTGGACGTTACCAGCGTCACCGTCCCGAGCAAACCCTTCTCTATCAGATTGTCGAAGCGTATTACCCGGCGTTCAAGGCGCACCTGGCGGCACAGGGCAGGGGTTTACCGGAATATGTCGAGCAGGAGTTTGAGGATTACCTCCGATGTGGCCGTCTGGAACATGGCTTTTTGCGGGTGCGCTGCGAGTCCTGCCATGCCGAGCACCTGGTCGCCTTCAGCTGTAAGCGGCGCGGCTTCTGCCCCAGCTGCGGTGCACGACGGATGGCCGAAAGCGCGGCGCTGTTGGTCGATGAAGTCTTGCCCGAACAGCCCACATGCGGCAATGGGTGCTGAGTTTCCCCTATCAATTACGCTTTCTGTTCGCCAGTCGTCCGGCAATCATGGGCCGGGTGCTGGGCATCGTCTACCGCGTGATTGCCACGCACCTGATCAAGAAAGCAGGCCAGACCTACGCCACGGCCCGCACCGGTGCGGTGACGCTGATCCAGCGGTTCGGATCCGCACTCAACCTGAATATCCATTTCCACATGCTGTTCCTCGATGGCGTGTATGTCGATCATCCGGATGGAACAGCCCGGTTCCGTTGGGTCAAGGCGCCGACCAGCGAGGAACTCACCCGATTGGCGCACACCATCGCCCACCGGGTTGGCCGTTTTCTGGAACGCCAAGGGTTACTGGAAAGGGATGCCGAAAGCAGCTATCTGGCCTCGGATGCGGTGGACGACGACCCGATGAATCAATTGCTGGGACATTCGATCACCTACCGCATTGCCGTCGGGCCGCAGGCAGGACGCAAGGTGTTCACTTTACAAACCCTGCCGGCCTGCGAAGAGTCATTGGATGACGGGGTAGGCAAGGTAGCCGGTTTCAGCCTGCATGCTGGCGTGGCGGCCAGGGCTCATGAACGCCAGAAGCTCGAACGCCTGTGCCGCTACATCAGTCGCCCGGCGGTGTCAGAAAAGCGCTTGTCACTGACGCCCAATGGCAACATTCGCTACCAAAGGTCGTGAGTCCCCCATGAGATAAACAAAGAAAGTGTTATTTTGTAATTTTCGATATTACTGAATTGTTGTTGCTCGTGCGATGGAGTTTTCGACTTTAATAGGCAAGAATAGTGAGCTGTAGGAGATTACCTAAACGCAAAGCCTTGGGGTGAGTGTTTCACCCCAAGGCTTTGGTAGTTATACGAAATTTTTACTGTAGAGGACTCAAGCAAGGCTGGGTTAGTTCTAAACTTTTTTGCCACAACATATCAGCTAATTCTGCGTCATAAGACATTGGCGATGATTTTT
>Ga0316207_10003496_pt1 | contig 14516 bp, 13 predicted proteins | sample 6weekpyrite_MG_FD_204943 | JGI IMG/M metagenome (GOLD analysis project Ga0316207, IMG submission 204943) | Microbial mat bacterial communities from mineral coupon in-situ incubated in ocean water Damariscotta River, Maine, United States -... | ecosystem: Environmental > Aquatic > Marine >... | reverse complement strand
GATAATAAAAATATCGAGAGCGTTCCTCGCATGGCGCAGCAAAATAATAAGCAGTCAATGAACTGCATATGCCGTGTATAAAAAGAATTTAATGTAATTATAACTATAGAGAGAGTGGAGCATGTCCGTACGTAAACTGAAACAGGCAGCTATGATGCTGTTCAGCTCAGTCTTGGCCATGACATCGAGTCATGCATGGGCTGACAAGGTCCTGAATCTGCGTGAAGGTGTCACCGAGGTGAGTCGCAACGCATACAGTCTGCATATGATTGTATTGTGGATTTGTGTCGTCATTGGTGTCGTTGTATTTGGCGCAATGATTTATTCAATGTTCGCGCATCGTAAATCGAAAGGTGCTGTCGCAGCGAGTTTCCATGAAAGTCATAAGATTGAAGTCCTTTGGACTGTTATTCCTTTCATAATTCTTATCGCCCTAGCCATTCCTGCAACTAAAAACTTATTACTAATCGAAGATGCCAGCAATCCTGACATGAGCGTTAAGGTAGTGGGTTACCAGTGGAAGTGGAGTTACGAATACATGGACGGCGATGCTGAAGGCGTTAAATTCTTCAGTTCACTTGATAAAGCAAGTAATGAAGCGCGTGCGATGAACTCAGGTATCAATGTTGCAAATGTTGATAACTACTTACTTGATGTTGATAACGCACTTGTTATTCCTACTGGCAAGAAAGTCCGCTTCCTTATTACTGCAAATGATGTGATTCACTCTTGGTGGGTACCTGATTTTGGTTTCAAGAAAGATGCGATTCCAGGTTACATCAACGAAGCATGGACATATGTAGACCAGCCAGGTACTTACCGAGGTCAATGTGCTGAGCTTTGTGGTAAAGACCATGGCTTTATGCCTGTTGTGGTTATCGCTAAAGAAGAAGGCGAATACAAAAAATGGGCTGCAGCGAAAAAAGCTGAAGCTGAAGCTGCCGCCGCTGCCGCTGCAAGTGACAAGACTTGGAGCAAGGCTGAGTTAATGGCTAAAGGTGCAGCTGTCTACGGAACGAGTTGTGCGGCTTGTCACCAAGCAAACGGTGAAGGCACAGGTCCATTCCCTGCATTGAAGGGTAGTCCTCTTACAACAGCAGAGTCTGCTGCTGGACACATCGATATCGTTGTTAATGGTAGTAAGACTAACCCGTTAATGGCTGCATACGGTGCTCAGCTTAACGACTTAGACTTGGCTGCAGTTATTACTTACGAGCGTAACAGCTGGGGTAATGATGCAGGTATCGTACAACCTAAAGACGTTAAGGCTGCCCGCTAAAGCGCGCGTTTCTGGAGAATAATATTATGAGTACAGCTCACGCAGAACACGAACACCACGGCGCCCCTAGCGGATTAAGCCGTTGGTTGTTTACAACTAACCATAAAGATATTGGTACTCTGTACCTGTGGTTCTCATTTGCAATGCTATTTATTGGTGGTGCATTCGCGATGGTTATTCGTCTCGAATTGATCCAACCAGGCATGCAATGGGTTGACCCTAATTTCTTTAACTCAATGACAACCATGCATGGTTTGGTGATGGTATTTGGTGCCATCATGCCAGCCTTTGTTGGTCTGGCTAACTGGCTGGTACCAATGATGATTGGTGCACCTGATATGGCATTGCCTCGTATGAATAACTGGAGTTTCTGGATTCTGCCATTTGCAGGCACCATGTTGCTTTCAACTATGTTCATGGAAGGCGGTGGTCCTAACTTCGGTTGGACATTCTATGCGCCGTTATCAACCACCTTTGCACCGGAAAGTACGGATTTCTTTATCTTTGCTGTGCATATGCTTGGTTTCTCATCCATCATGGGTTCAATTAACATCATCGCAACTATCATGAATATGCGTGCCCCAGGCATGACATTGATGAAAATGCCATTGTTTGTATGGACTTGGTTAATTACAGCATTCTTGTTGATTGCTGTTATGCCAGTACTTGCTGGTGCGGTAACCATGATGTTGACTGACCGTAACTTTGGCACATCATTCTTTGATGCTGCTGGTGGTGGTGATCCAGTATTGTTCCAGCACGTATTCTGGTTCTTCGGTCATCCTGAAGTTTACATTATGATCTTGCCAGCCTTTGGTGTGGTATCTCAGATTATTCCAACCTTCTCACGTAAGAAACTATTTGGTTACAGCTCAATGGTATACGCGACGGCTTCAATTGCCTTCTTGTCATTCATTGTTTGGGCTCACCACATGTTTACAGTGGGTATGCCTGTTGCGGGTGAATTATTCTTCTTATACGCAACAGTATTAATTGCCGTACCAACGGGTGTGAAGGTCTTTAACTGGGTTGCAACAATGTGGCAGGGTTCACTGACCTTTGAACTACCAATGAAATGGGCATTGGCATTTGTCATCCTATTCACTATCGGTGGTTTCTCTGGTTTGATGCTCGGTATTGCACCAGTTGATTTCCAATACCATGATACTTACTTTGTTGTGGCGCATTTCCACTACGTACTTGTAACAGGCGCATTGTTCTCAATTATTGCGGCTGTGTACTACTGGTTGCCAAAATGGACAGGTAACATGTACAGCGAAAGCCTAGGTAACTGGCATTTCTGGACATCAATCGTGTTCGTTAACATTACTTTCTTCCCACAGCATTTCTTGGGGCTAGCAGGTATGCCACGTCGTATCCCTGACTACAATGCAGCCTTTGCTGACTTTAACTTGTGGTCATCGATTGGTGCATTTGGCTTTGGTTTGTCACAGTTATTATTCTTGGCTTTAATTATCAAGTGTATTAAAGGTGGCCAAAAGGCAACTGACGAAGTATGGGAAGGTGCGGAAGGTCTTGAATGGACAATTCCATCACCAGCGCCTTACCACACATTTGAAAAAGCACCAGAGGTTAAATAACAAAGTTGATAATTGTCCGGTAGATTGCTACCGGACAATCTTTGTTACTAGATAGCATTATGGAAAATAAGCAGCAAAAGAAAGCAGTAAAAGTAGTTGGTTTGTTAGCGTTAGTTGCACTTACCTTCTATGTCGGTTTTATTTTGCTCGTGACTTTTCGATGAATGAAGAAAAGCAGAAAGCGAATAAACGTTTAGCAGGAAAATTATCGTTTACTGCCGTACTTATGGTTGGTTTTGCAATCGTTGTATTGCCAGCACTGTACGATTTGATTTGCGATATAACCGGTTTAGATGGAAGAACCGGAAGAATCGAGAAAGAACAAGCATTGGCAACGCGGCCGGATAAAAACCGGATCATTAAAGTTGAGTTTGATGCCAATGTGAATGGCAACTTGCCTTGGGAATTTAAAGCGTTAACAAAACGCGTTGAAGTTCATCCAGGTGAAGTGGCGACAGTATCGTATTATGCGAGAAATATGAGCGACAGAACGATAGTGGGGCAAGCAGTACCATATGTCACACCAATTAAAGTTGCGAAATATTTTAATAAAACAGAATGTTTTTGTTTTTCGCAGCAAAAATTTGGACCTGGTGAAGACAAGGAAATGCCATTGCGGTTTATCGTCGATCCGGATTTACCAGAGAGTGTGAATACGATAACGCTGTCTTATACGTTTTTTGATACAAAACAGCGCGGAGTGGAGGAGGCGCCAGTGAAAACTGGTAATGCTACACCGCAACAACAGGGTCAAAACCTGATAACAACAAGTGCCAGCATGATTGATGTAAATGGCACAACAAGTTCGCAACATTAAAGTTAGAGAGGATAATAGTATGTCTCAAGCAAGCGGTAGCTACTACTTACCGGAACCGAGCAAATGGCCAATTATTGGCTCTATTGGTATGTTCCTTATGCTGTTCGGCTTTGCCGGTTCATTAGGGAAAGATACGCCTATTGGTCAAGGTGACTTAACTGTCATGTACATTGGTATGGCCGTCATCATTTTCATGTTGTTTGGCTGGTTTGGTCAGGTGATTCGTGAAAGTGAAAGTGGTGCTTACAACTCACAAGTTGATGTGTCTTTCCGTATGGGCATGATGTGGTTCATCTTCTCGGAAGTGATGTTCTTCGCGGCCTTCTTTGGCGCACTTTACTACATTCGTACATTGTCAGTGCCATGGTTAGGTGGAGCAGATAATAATGCGGCGACAAATGAATTTCTTTGGAATGGTTTTGTACCTTCATGGCCGTTGAATGTTATGCCAGATGCCGCTGCAGGTGGTTACAGCGTATTTAAAGAAACAATTGGTGCATGGGGTATCCCATTATTGAATACTGCTTTATTGCTGACATCGGGTATCACTGTAACACTTGCACACTGGGCGCTTAAGAAAGGTAACCGTGGTGCATTAACTTTCTGGTTATTTGCAACAGTTGCCTTAGGTTTCGTCTTTGTTGGTTTCCAAGCCTACGAGTACGTTCACGCTTACTCAATCGACCTTAAACTATCTTCAGGTGTTTATGGTTCAACCTTCTTCATGTTGACAGGTTTCCATGGTTTGCATGTAACAATTGGTGCCATCATGTTGTTAGTGATGATGTTCCGTTCAATGAAAGGGCATTTCACTAAAGAAAACCACTTCGCTTTTGAAGCGGCTGCGTGGTACTGGCACTTTGTTGATGTTGTTTGGTTAGGTCTATTTATCTTCGTTTACGTACTATAACGAAGCAGGTAGAGATGAAAAAAAGGCGCTGTCATTGTGACAGCGCCTTTTTATTTGATAATTAGAATTTGTTATTTGCGTAAAACGTTAAAGTGGACGAGGATTAGGTTCAATATAACCAAGCTTGACTAAGACCACTAAAGCGATGAAGAGGACAACTGACATGCCAATACGAAAGCTAAGTGCTTTAACTGCACGTGTCCCTTGTCCTTTGTCAGTCATCATATAGCGCATGGCACTAAAGAGCATGAAGACGATGCCAGCGAGAATGGCGAGTACAATAATTTTCATTATGCTATATCTCAATATGTAGTGTTTGCGTAGTATAGCGTATTCATTTTCGAGACACAGCTAGAGTTACACCCATGCGACTAGGATCTTATCAATTTAAACCAAGCCCAATAGTGAGCCTGATTGCTGCTGTGGTGTTTGCGATTTTGATATCGCTCGGTGGCTGGCAGCTTAGTCGGGCTGAACAGAAAGCCCAAACAGAACAAGCTCTGAATGAGAATCTAGCGCTCTCTGAGCTTGAAATAATCACACCAGTAGGCACAGATGGGCAATACCGTTTTCGGCATGTGAGTCTGAAGGGGCGATTTGAAACGCAACACCAGTATTTACTGGATAACCGAATCGAAAAGGGAAGACCAGGTTTCTTAGTGATAACACCGTTTAGATATGCCAATGATAAGGCTGTGATATTGGTTAACCGCGGTTGGTTGCCATTAGGTAAAACAAGACAAGATTTGCCGGATATTAGGGTATCGGGCTCGCAGCGGGTTATACGCGGAATTTTAGCTGATTTGCCGGGTAAATTACCTAGTTTTGGTATCGGACCACCTGTGAATAGTGGTAGTTGGCCACGAGTTGTACGGGATGTGGAAATAGAACAGATTGGTCTAGACTTGGGTTACACTATGCCGCCATATCTACTGCAGCTAGGACAAGACGACTCAAGCGCATATACGCAGAATTGGCGGGCGATTGCGAGTAGCCCAGAAAAAAATCGCAGCTATGCCATTCAGTGGTTTAGCATGGCACTAGTGGTACTTATTTTATTTATCGGTTTAAACAGCCGACGTTTGGAGGAATAGTTGTGGAACAGCAGTCTAAAAAATCAGGCATGGACCCACGTCTGACGCTTATCTTGATGGTCTTGGCCTTTGTTGTACCCGTTGGTATGGCGATTGTTTTGCATAGCGTTGGCGAAGGCTACAAAACACCGACTACCACTAACTGGGGTAATCTGATTACACCAGTCAGACCGATTGCAGATTTTTCAACAACGACTGTTGATAATAAAAAATACGATCGTGAAATGTTAAATGGTATGTGGACCATATTTTATATTGACTCAGCAGGATGTGATGAAAGTTGTTTTAATAACCTTTATACCGTTCGTCAATCACGTTTAGGGATGGGGGGTGAAAAAGGACGTGTTCAACGCGTTATGTTACTCGTTGATGATGGTAACAATGCACAGCTCGACAAAATAAAGAAAGAACATCTTGGTATGAATATTATTCGTCTTGATAAAGAGACGATGGCTAAGGTAGTGAAGAATTTTGAATTTGATGGCCTAGCCGCAGCAGAAAAAGCACAACGTATTTACTTTGTTGACCCACTCGGTAATTTGATGATGCATTATGAAAGCAATGTTAATCCAAGAGGCGTCGTAAAGGATCTTGAACGTTTACTTAAATATTCAAGAATAGGTTAAAGGCACAGGGTCATGAATGAAGAAACACAAACAAGCGAACAAGTAGAAACTAAACAAATTACTTGGCGTGATTATTACAATCTTTGTAAGCCAAAGGTTGTCATGTTGATCGTGTTTACTGCTGTCGTCGGTATGTTGCTTGCCGTACCAGGTGCCGTACCGTGGCAACCATTTGTATTCGGTACTATTGGGATTGGTCTTGCTGCCGCATCAGCTGCAGCAATTAATCAAGTTGTCGATCAGCGAATTGATGCGATTATGGCACGAACCAAAAATCGTCCATTACCAACGGGACACATGGATAATAAACGCGCGTTGGCATTTGCATTTGCCATTGGCGCTATTGCGATGATTGTTTTAGTTGTGTTTGTTAATGTTCTAACCGCAGTACTAACGTTTGCTTCGTTGATTGGCTATGCCGTGGTTTATACCATGTATTTAAAGTATGCAACGCCACAGAATATTGTGATTGGCGGTGCGGCAGGAGCAGCGCCACCGGTACTTGGTTGGACGGCGATTACAGGTGATATCAACGCGCACTCATTATTACTATTTCTTATTATTTTCGCCTGGACACCACCGCATTTCTGGGCATTGGCTATTCATCGTCACAAGGAATATGCAAAAGTAGATGTACCGATGTTGCCAGTCACACATGGGCTTGAATTTACACGGTTACAGATATTGCTTTATACGATCATCCTTATTGTGGTGACTGTCTTACCTTATGTCACATTGATGAGCGGCGTGTTCTATCTTGCGGGTGCCTTAGCTCTAGGAGCTGGATTTTTGTACTATTCGCTTGCTATCAAGAAAGCGGAGGATGAAACAATGCCGATTAAGACCTTTGGCTATTCTATTTTCTACTTAATGGCATTGTTTGCTTTCTTATTGATCGATCATTACATCCCTCAATAGTTGGTTTATTTGCTATCGAGGGTATTTATTTCATCCCAATCAGCAGGTGGAGGATTGTCTAAATAATTCTTCGCGCGTGCGGAAAATTTTTCAGATGCAAGATCACCTTGTTCAGCCAGTTGTGAAAAAAGGTTAAATGCTTTCTGGAAATCACGGCTTCGGTATGCAGTGAGTGCCAGTGCAAATGTGTTTAACAATGCTTGGTTAGCAATTTGCTCCTGTTGAAGAGGTTCATAAATTGTTGTTGGTGTTGCCTTACCTTTGACGCGCACTATATCAAGTTCACGTACCTTAATAGCATCACCGCACTGTTCGATAGTGCTATCACTTGCCATCACCGTTGTGCCATACATTTTGTTTACACCTTCAATCCGGGCAGCCAGATTTACCGCATCGCCCATAATGGTGTAGTTCAAGCGATCAGACGAGCCAATATTACCGACCAACATTTCACCTGTATTGATACCAATACGTGCAGCAACCTTTAAGTTACCAGGGAGTCCAAAGGAGTCTTCTAGTTCTTTAAGTCGCTTATCACAGGCGAGCGCAGATTGAACAGCATGCAAAGCATGTTGTGGATCATGTTGTGGGGCACCAAATACAGCAATGATGGCATCGCCCACATATTTATCAACAAAACCACCGTGTTCCTTAACTATGTGAGTCATTTCAGTAAAGTATTGATTAAGGAATTCAACCAAATCATGTGGCGCAAGGTTTTCTGAAATACTCGTGTAGCCTGCAATATCAGAAAACCAGACAGTTAACTCACGTTGTTCGCCGCCTAGCTCAGGTTTGTCACCTGCTTCCATCATTTGGTCAATAACAGCTGGTTCAAGGTAAAGGCCGAAGGCATTCTTAATGAGGCGTTTGTCTTTATCAGTCACAATGAAGCGAAAGCCAAGTACCGCGGATAAAGTAATGGCCGCGGCAATCATTGGATCGAGCAAAGGTAATACAAGGCCATCATTGAAACTGAAAAGAACAATCGCCATCCACAGTGATACGCCGATCATAGTTGCGATAGATAATCGAACAGGTGGTAAGAAAAGGGTAAACAACGCAACCGCAATTGCTAGGGGTAAAGATAATAAGACGTAAGATAGTGTAGAAATCTCTCTTAACGCATTACCATGTAAGAGATTATTGATTGCATGGGCATGTATATAGACGCCAGAGGTATCATCGCGTACAGCAGTACTGGCATATTTTTGTGAATCATATTTAATGACACAACGTTCTGGTGCAGTTAAACCCTCACGCGTATTGGCAAAATGTGATGATGCTTTTTTCCTATCTTCAAGACCAAGTACGGCACCAAGTAACACAATTTTATCTTTAAAGTGACGTACGAAATATTCATCATTACCTTTTTGGCTACAGGCATAGATATCAGCAAGTGAATAGCTTGGTATATAGTTTGGCTGAGTATTAAAATTAATCAACATCGTGTTATTAGAAGTAACAGGAATTTGATAACCATCGATGGTTATCGCTTTATTATCTGAATGACGAATAGTTTGATTTCGTGCGCGTGCGGCCAACTCTACCGCCATGGAAGGATCTGTTCGTGTACTTTGGTCAAACCATAAAGGGAGATCGCGAATAATGCCGTCGTCATCACTAGTAGCTTTTCCTAGATTTAATAGTCGAATATTTTTTTCATTACCAACGGCATAACTATGGCCGCGATAAGGCGCGACAGGTTTTGAATAATGTTGTACTTTACCGAGTACAATTTTCCCTTTGCGACCATGTTGGAAAAGCGTTTTTAAAAAGGTTTTGTCATAACCTTTGAATTTAGATTCAACACTGGTAGGTAAGATAATATCGAAGCCAATAACTTTGGCACCGCCTTTAATAATATCATTGAGTACGGCGGCGTATTGTGGCGTCCACATGACGCGAGGTGTTTCTTTGAAACCGGGTTGTTGATAGGTTTCTTCATCAATGGCAAGAATAACAACATCAGATGGTTTTTCGGTTGTGTACCAATTTGGAAAGTTTTGTTGTAGCTGATGACGCAACCAAAATAAACTATCGACAGATGTTTTTTCAAGTCGTTGCGTAAAAGGCAGTGCCATAATTAAACTGGCAACGAGGGCAATTGCCACCGCAATCATCGCATTGGAATATTTCATTAATTACAAATCAATGAGACGTGAGACGATAGATATTTTGCCGACCTCGGCATATTTATCAACACGGAAGGTTTTGCTATTACCATTCTTGACTTCAATACGGTACGTGCCACCTAAGGATAAAGATAATTTTTTATCAGCAAGGTCAATGTGTTTCCCTTTTAGCTGATAAGTATAAAGTTTGCTTTGTTGGTCGATACGTTCAATAGTGATATCAGCATTTTCCTGTTTAGTACGAATAACAGGTGCAGTGCCGTAAATAGTTAGATCGACCTTACGAACACCAATATTGGATTTGGGCGTACCGCGAAAAGCAAGTGCGCCACTGGTTGCCGCTTGTTGACCCGTTAGCTTGGCGTTACCCCCATCACACTCAACATCTTCGCGTAATAACTGTCCCTTGGTTATTTGGCTTTGTTTTTTGCCTACGACGACGGTGCCACCGGTAATGGTTTCACGGATACATGAGTTGAGGTAACCAATCGTCAATTTACCGGCATCACCAAGTTTGATGACGCGGCCCTCTGTCACATAATCCATGAAAGATAGACTGCTATCATTCGCTTCAATATTCTCAATAATGGCGGCAGGGGGTAGGCTTGCCTGTGTATTCATACTGGTGAATAGGACGGTTACTGCAATAATAGCGTTAAGCTTCATTTTCGTGTGCTCCGAGCTAAGCTGTTAGCGCCTAGGTAGACATGTTATTGTTTCAGGCCATTGTTCTATAATATAGCTAAGAATATAGCAGTATTTTAATGGTTTATAGGTGAATTCTTCACGATTTAGCTTAGACATACTGGATTGGCAATGAAAGTATAGGGAATATGCGTAATTTATTGTTTTTAAGCTTTTTATTGAGTTTTTCAATATCGATGTCTCAGGCAGCGAGTGTGCCTTATGATCTTGAACTAGGTCGGTATCATGCACTGATTATTTCCAACCAAAATTATAAGCAGTTATCAGCATTACGCACACCACATGGTGATGCGGATGCCTTAGCTAGTTTGTTAAGGAAAGATTACGGTTTTAAGGTGACAGCACTGCGTGACTCGAATCGAGCCAGTACACTTGATGCGTTGGATCGTATGGTCGAGAAGTTAACGCCTAATGATAACTTGCTGATTTTTTATGCTGGACATGGGCATTTAGACCCAGCGACAGGTGAAGGTTATTGGTTACCTGTCACAGCGAGTCCACGTCGTCGTTCAGAATGGATATCCAATGGGGATATTTCGGATACCCTGCGAGCAACGGCAGCAAAACATGTCTTGGTTATTTCAGATAGTTGTTTCTCAGGAACGCTTAGCCGAAATATTTCGGCTGGATTGAATGTTGGCTCAGATAAACGTAATTACTATAAAAAATTGGCAAGTCGTGTTTCGCGTACGGCACTTAGTTCGGGCGGCCTTGAGCCAGTTGATGACGGCGGCAATGGCGGGCATTCAGTCTTTGCAGGGGCGTTGATATCGGCGTTGCAACGTAATAATGAACCACTGTTAGAAGCCGAAAGTCTTTACGGGCAAATTAAGCGTCCTGTTGCGTTGAATTCATCGGCAACTCAAAAGCCGCAGTATGCAGATGTCCGTGCAACAGGTCATGATGAAGGTGATTTTTTATTTTTTAAACGTAATATTCGGCAAACAAAAAAACCGGTTGAAGCGATTGTCCGTAAGGCTACAGCACCTAATACGTCAGTTGCCAATGTTAATACTCAAGCAGCTTATGAGCTAACGTTCTGGAATAGTATTAAAAATAGTCAAGATGCACGAGATTTTAGTGCTTATCTTGAGACTTATCCGCAAGGGCAATTTGCTGTGCTTGCAAAGCTACGCATAAGGCAGTTAACAAAATCGTCTGCGGTGCCGAGTCAGGTTGTGAAGAAAAATACGTTAACCGAAAAGAAACCACCTGTTGTTGCCTTAGTTACAAAAGCTGAACTAGAGAAATCAAACCCGATAGCCAATGTTAATAAAGTGGATAAAGTTACACTGAGTGCTGAAACCGTCTTATTAGTGTTTGCGACACCGGAGGCTGAGTATTCTCCCCAATTTAATAGTATTGAGGCTTATTCATCAGCGGTTGCTAAGCTTGTTAAAGATGTAATGAAAGAGGGACGTGTTCATTATGTTACTGATGAAAGTATCGCACAAAAGGTAATTCAAGAAGATAATGAACATGTGACGAGTAAGCAATTGTGCAGGCAGTATCAGGCACAACAAGTAATGAGTATTGAGCTTGATCTATCACGTGACATTGAAGAGGATATTCGTACACCGGATAGCGTGTTTATCGGTATGTATGGTTGTGAGAAAGCGAACTATAGAATTAGCGAATACAGACTTAATTTTCACTTTGATGAAGAATTTGCTTATGCGGCGGGTATTCGACGTTCGTTGAAAAAATATATTAATAAATAGAAAGTTAACGATGCCTATCAGGCAATAAAAAACGGCCCTTAATAGGGCCGTTTTTGTCATTAAATAAAAAGCTTATTTAATCCATTAATGCCGTACGCATTTTTTGCATAGCTGCTTTTTCTAATTGGCGAACACGCTCTGCTGAAATACTGTAGCGATCAGCCAAATCATGCAAAGTCGATTTCTTCTCACCTAACCAACGGCTATTGAGAATATCGCGGCTACGATCATCAAGTGTTTCTAGCGCCGTTGTTAAACGCTTGCTGTTATGCTCACTCCAGTCAGCTGTTTCGAGTACATTAGAAGGCTCATCACTCATGTCTTCAAGGTACTGAGAGGGTGCAACGTAGTGACTGTCATCATCCTCATCAGCATAACCATCGAATGCCATATCACGACTTGATAAGCGTGTTTCCATTTCCAATACGGTCTCAGGTTTCACACCGAGCTCGCTTGCAACTGTTTGCACTTCGTCGTTTGTAAACCAGCCAAGACGTTTTTTATTCTTACGAAGATTAAAGAATAATTTACGTTGTGCTTTGGTTGTCGCGACTTTCACAATACGCCAGTTCTTTAAAATGAACTCGTGCATTTCAGCGCGAATCCAATGCACCGCAAATGACACTAAGCGGACGCCCACATTTGGATCAAAACGTTTGACCGCTTTCATCAAACCAATATTACCTTCCTGAATAAGATCGGCGATGTTGAGTCCATAACCTGAGTAGCCACGAGCAACGTGTATGACGAAACGTAGATGTGGCAGGATAAGTTTCCGCGCCGCTTCAACGTTTCCATTTTCTTGTAGATCCAATGCGAGCGCACGCTCTTCCTCTGCGGTCAGCATCGGGACGCTATTTGCTGTGGTGATATAACCCGAGATATTGCTTGTCGGTACCGCCAATTGCATTTGCATGGTCTTATCCATGAACTTAATCCTCATTCTCTAATTTGGGATATATTCAGATATGCTTATATTAGCACTCACATAGTGAGAGTGCCAATTCTAGCTTAAGTTCCGTGTAATTGCTTAAAATAGGTAAAAAAACATGAAAATCAGATGGTTATTGCCTGTTCAGGCTCATGATTAAGGGCAATTGGGCCATTGTCTCCTGCGATATAGACGCGATTTCGGCCGTTTTCCTTCGCCGCATAAAGTGCCTTATCGGCAAGTGCTAGCAATTGTGTGATATCAGCCTCAGTGTGCTCTGCTGTACAGGCAACACCAATACTAAAGGTAACATCGACATTGGCTGGGCGGAGTTGTTCGATTTTTATGCGTAATTCTTCGGCCAGCTCAGCGGCTTTAGCTGCATTGGTGTTCGTCATAATGATCGCGAATTCTTCACCGCCAAAGCGAACCACCATATTGTCAGGGAAACTTTCGTTAAGTTGCACGCCAATACCTGCCAAAACATGATCGCCTGTTAAATGGCCAAGTAGGTCGTTGATCTTTTTGAAATGGTCAATATCCATAATCATGGCTGAGACAGGGGCATTGGCATCAGTATTGATTAACTTGTTGCCATTATCTAATAGGTAACGTTTACTGCGTACGCCAGTCAGACTATCAGTTGTGGCTAGGCGGCTCATTTCATCCGCTTGGTGCTTAAGGGCGATAAATTGCTGTTTAATAAGTAATAATGAACGAATTCGGGCAATAAAAATTTCTTCGAAAAGCGGTTTTTGTACAAAGTCATTGGCGCCCGCATGGAACACTTCAGCCTGTTTTTGTTGATTGTCGGTCACGGTGATGACCAATACCGGCATTTCCTGTTGTGAGTAATGGAAGCGTGTGCGTATCGCATGCAATAAATCGCCGCCAGTTAATTTACCTTTGAGGAAAAAGTCGGTGACGATAATGTCAAAGCCGTCTTCCTCACTAACCCAACCATTGGCAACGCCTTCAATCATCTCTAAGGCTTGTTCAGCGTGGGTGACATGCACGACCTTCAGGCCATGCTTTTCCATGATACGGATAGTGATCGCAGCGGCTGTCGGGCTGTCTTCAACGTAGAGAATCTTACCGACAAGGCCAGAGTTGCGTTGTAGGAAAGATTTAATAAATTCAACAAATGCTTTGTAACCACTTGATTTATCAAAATAATCTGTGACACCTGCAGCAAAGCCTTCACGTAATAGCCGACTATCTGCATCGCCTGATACGACAATAACAGGCGTGTAGTGGTGGCGTTCGGATGCACGAATACGTGTACAGAGATCAAGGCCATCCATGTCAGGGAGCATTAGCGATGTGGTAATTAGGTCAAAACGTTCCCAATTACCGAGTCGTTCCAGCGCATCCTTGGCTGATGCACAGGAAGTGATATTCACGTTTTCTATTTCACTTTTAAGAATACGCGCAATAATCGTCCGAGAAACCTCAGAGCCATCGACGATCATGATATTAGTCTGGCGTTGATGCATGTCCTATTACCCCACCGGTGTATCCTTACACGGCAATTCCCTGATTTTTAGTTATTTTGTTATCAGTAACAGTGTGGCAAGTAGATCGGGATTTCGCAATGTGAATTGTATTTTTTATTAGGGTTTTTTTTCTTATTCTGGCTCAACGGCATGTAAATGCCGACTAACGGCTAGCCAGGAACCAGCTAATCCTAGGCTGATGCTTAAGCCTAGCAAGATAAAGCTACTAGTTAGATCAAGCGAAGAAAGTGAGTAATTACTATCATATAAAGTAGCAAGTTGG
>Ga0316207_10003495_pt1 | contig 14524 bp, 16 predicted proteins | sample 6weekpyrite_MG_FD_204943 | JGI IMG/M metagenome (GOLD analysis project Ga0316207, IMG submission 204943) | Microbial mat bacterial communities from mineral coupon in-situ incubated in ocean water Damariscotta River, Maine, United States -... | ecosystem: Environmental > Aquatic > Marine >... | reverse complement strand
ATAATTAAACCGATAACTAACAGACCAATAATATAAGACAAGCTAATTAGCATGCCCATGATGGGCCCAAATAATTCTTTACCCACAGCGCGATCATTACTTGCAAGTTCTGCAGGGGTAAATACATCCACTTCTGGTACGGCATTCTCTATAGCTTGTTTTACAATATTTGGATCAGCGCCTGGAGTAGTTTTAATAATAAGAAAACTTAATAAGGGAAAGGTACTTATATCGGGAACAACTTCGGATTCAAGAAAAAAATCAATTATGCCGTCAAATGTGACGAAACCGAGAGGACTAAAAAGGGCCGAATCCTGTTCCGTAATACCTGACACACGAAATTCAAAATCAGAAATAACTAACGCATCACCAGGTTCAATATTAAATTTTTTACTAAATCCAATATCAACCACAATGTCCCTTCCATCCTGAGCATATCTTCCTTTAATAATATGGGCAGGACCACCAACACCTTCAGTATCATGCACCATTAAAAAGAGCGGCATTTTGTTGCCTGCTTCACCATAGATTATCCAGATACCCGTTACCGGATAAGCTTCTGCTACTCCCGATATCGCTTCAACATTTGCTCGCGTCAATTGAGGCAAAGAAGAATGTACAACAAAAAAATTGGTAATCCCAGATTGAGCAGCAATTAAATCACCACCTCGATTTAACACGACACTTTCGGATTGGACATACAGGCCCTCTTCGAATCCGCGTAACACCAAAATAACAGCTATGGCACAGCTAATGGCTAAAGCTGTTAACAACGATCTTAACTTGTCGTAAGTCAGTTGTCGAAACGCCAAGCGCCACATAATTTATATTATCCTGTTAATAGTGATAAGCCATGTCTATCTGTAAAAAATCGTCATTGCGAAAACTATACATGGGATCGGTTTGTTTAAAATTGACAAAAATACCCGCTTCAATCGATAGTGTAAATGAATCAAATACTCGACGACTAGCCTCCAGGCGGGACATATGTCCCTTGGCATCCCTATTCTTAATTATAGCCAGTAAAAACTGCGTATTCTGGGTGTCATTAGGAGAAAGGCGTATACCTAACATTACATCATCTTCAAATGGTGTTAATGCTTTGTCCCCTCGATCGTCATATAAATATTCTGCCACGAGTCCCACATCAACACTCGAATTTAAAGCACCTGTGTAGGTAAATTCAAAACCGCCAGTTAACGCCGTATAAGTATCGCTGCGACTATCGCGATAGATCATTTCAAGTTTCCATAACCAGGCACCTATCACACTTTGTAGTTCTAGTCCGGTTTGCTGGATTAGTGCGTAATAAGGAATTAACACCAATTCGCCGTCGGCCTTCAACAACGGCGTTAATAAGGGCTCTCTATTAGTCCCTTTAAAATAGGAGATACCGATATCAAAGACATCAAGATTAGTTGACCAGCGAAGCGCCCAGTCGATATGTTGTTCTTTGTCTTTTGATTCGTATTGTGCTGATGTGTTGGTGTCGACACGCGGTATTGATCTCAACCTGCCTATTATTCCTGGAAAACTACGCTCACGAAAAAAGGGCAAGGCGTATAATTCGATGCTTCCATAATCCATGTGCATAGTTGTGCTAATTATGGCCTGGCCAAATTTATCTTCACCGTCAATATTTTCAAGAAAATCGGTTTGATTAATGATATCCACCAGATGTTGGGATTCCGTTACTCCCCAAAATACTGTACTGATACCGACGACTATTTCATAGTTACCTGACAAGTAAAGCCAAAATAACTCTCTGATATCCCCGTGAGTTCGTTGGTTGTCCTGCGCATCCCAGCGATAAAATGGCGAAACCGTTAAAGATTGATTATTATCACCCCAGCTTTGGTAAAACTCTGGTTCGATAGACAACGATAAAAATTCACTTCCTTGTTTTTCTTCTGCAGGTGGCTGTATGAAATTTCTGTATTCGGTAGTAACTGTGCCACGCAATTCGGCCGTCATACCGGCTTTAACAGCAGTTAAAGTAACAATAAAAGTAACAATCATTATCAAGTACTTATTGCCTTTGCGTGTCATTATCGAATTCTTTTTAGTCGCTTAGGATCAAAGTCGACTTCACTCATTGGTTGACGAAATTTGAACTGATTCCAATGCAGCACAGAACTTTTTTTACTGATGTGATTTTGCATGTGCATTTCATGGGCGCGCCAAAACCGATCAAGGTGTAATTTGTAATGAGTATTTAATAAGGTTTTTCGCAAATTGTTCTTGAGATCGAAATATTCTATTTTTAATGGGATGTATCGCTCTTTTTCTACCCATACCTTGTGCTTGCTATAACCAGAATATGGATCGTTAGGAAAACGTTCAATAACGAAGCTTGGTTGATCATTGATATTATCTTCACCCACATATTGATAAGTGTATTTTTTAACTTCAGTAGAAGCTAAATCTTCATAACTGAATTCACTTCCCATAAAAGGTGATGTTTTATTGCGAACTGCGATACGTTTTACACGTTTAAGTGCAGGTAGATACAGCCACTGATCGTCATCTTTATTGATGTGTGTATAACTGAGAAAGGCGGTACCTTTTAAATCTGCTGGTTTATCAAATACGGCAATGGATTGATTACCGTCACCCAGTTTTTCTCGTGTTTTAACTCTAAGCAGACGTACTGTTTCCTTGCCGCCACTGTCAACTAGAACCATTTTCATTTCTGCTTTGTAATTATCAAAGCCGCTTTCTCGCGATTTCATGGTCTTCGCAATTTCAAGGCCTATATTCTCGTCAGCTTGAATAGTTGATACTAGGTGAAATTGACTTACCAATACAATAGAAAAAAACCGACAGAGGAGTGAGTTTTGTACGCGCATGACTATATCCTTTAAATAAAAATAAGTCTCAGTAACTATTAATACAAGTAGGAGTATAAAATACATGTGTTACATCAGGGCAAACCCTATTACCAATCATACTTCACCTCAACATCTTCACTTATAACTATTTTAGTTTAACGCTCTGATGCTACACTACGATCAATCATTGCTTCAACGATTCACAGTGATTATTTAATATAATTTTAACCATTTATTCGTGAACCATTTTCTTATGAAAAAAGAAATCATCACATTTTTTGTTCTCATTGTTCTGTTAGCTATGGGTTATGTTGTTATAAACGAAACCGGATTACACCTTTTGTTAGAAGACAGTGTTTATTTGAAAAAACTAATAGAATCAATAGGGCCTCTAGGACCATTGTTCATCATAGCGTTAATGACCATTGCAATTGTTATGAGCCCTCTGCCCAGTGCCCCAATCGCGTTAGTATCGGGTGCGCTTTACGGGCATACGTGGGGAACTTTATATGTATTAACCGGTTCAACATTGGGTGCTTTTATTGCCTTTTTCATTGCCAGACTTTTGGGTGTTGATGTTTTAAATCGCTGGTTTGGGGGAAAACTTGCCATGAATTGGGCTAACTCGCAAAATACGTTGATGAGTATCGTTTTTTTTACGCGTCTGATGCCTTTTGTTTCGTTTGACATTATCAGTTATGCCGCTGGACTCACCACTATACATTTTTGGCGATTTGCTCTTGCCACTATCGCAGGCATTGCACCAGCGAGTTTTTTGCTCGCCCACTTTGGCGATGAATTATCATCAACTGAGAGCCAACGTATTATATTCGCGATTTTGGCACTGGGCATAATTACTGCTCTGCCTTTCATACTTCGATATTTCAGAAAAAAATAATTATTACACTCAAGCACAAAGTTATTTAATAGCAAAGCAACCTTTAGTTTAAAGGTTGCTTTGTCTAAACCATACCTATGGCATATGATGTGATGGATCGTAGGGCATCTTCCAGTTAGGGACAAACTCAAAATCCACACCAGGTTCAACATGATGATAAAGCTCTGGGTGTGGCCCACTGTCCAGTTCAAAATGCGTAACTGCCACGTGTTTTAGCCATGCAACTTTTGTTGGATGGGTCATTCCAGTTTTTGCCGAAACCAGGTGATGATGATGTATGTAACCTCTGGCATAATAATTTGCTGCTTTAACCTCTGACCAGGTATCAATGACGGCCTTGACAACATACAGTAACTCTCCGTCGGCAGCAGTTGAAGACCAGAAATTATTGGTGTTTTTGTGATAACCCAGCAATTTATTTTTGCTAGTTTGCACCCAACTATGACCTGGCACATCTGTCGCGCCGTCATCCCCAACCGGCATTCCACCAAAATAATAAGGCTTGCCGTCTATTTTAAATTTTATACCTTGAGTAAACTCCTGGTTCTTATATTTACCTTCGTATTTATTATCATTTGCAAAAACTGCATTGTTGATGAATATCAGTAGCGATACTAAGATCGCACGTGTCCATACCCGCTTACTTGTTATTAGCTGCATAATTTATCTCCATATAAAAATAATGATATTAATACCCATACCCTACTACTTCGTTATAGCAAAAATGTTGTTTACCCCCTTTTTTACCTTAGTTGATTTATTCCAATACCGCCTTTATTTGGCAGTTAATCTATAATTTCTAATTGCACATTAATTTATCCCTGCTTTCCTTTGTTCATCACGAACGTAGTTTATAATTTCAGTCACTTCGGCTTCAGAAACACGATTAATTGGTGGCATATCACCAAACTTCCAATGATGCGCCCTGGATCCCATTTTTACCGCGCGATAAAATGAGGCGTCAGCATGATGATCTGGTTCATAAATTTTATGAATTAGCGGTGGTCCTTTATCGCTACCCATGACATCTGGGCCATGGCAACGCGCACAGTATTTTGAATATAAATTCTGACCTGCTAACGTACTTTGAATGGCAGAATCCCCCCGTTCAGTTATATTGCGAGAATCACTTTCGCAACTTGAAAGAAACAAAATTGTAAAACTCAGGATGGATAATCGTATATAACTCATTTAAATGTCTCTTTTGTCTGGACTGTATGTATCGATAAAATTTCCAAGGCGCTCATTATGACGTTATCATGCGAAGAAATAATCTAACAAATTATGGATATGTCATATTAATACTGTGCTTCGAATCATCTTTATTCCTAAATGAAATTTTCATCAGATGTTTGCCTTCTTGACCAAGATCATATCCTGCTAAATACCAGTCACCCAGATTCAATAGTTCTTTTGACTTCTTTGTGTCATCAGGAAAATAAACATTCACGTTTACTTCGACACTTCGTAATACTTTTTCATCATGCTTTATATTAACTAAAATGTTGTGACTCCCACCATCAGGAATACTGTCCTTTACATCAACTACTTTCACGCTCACCTCATAGTTGTCAACATACAATGTGTTTATCAGCTTTCCCCTAAATGAGTTATCGTTCACATTCTCTGACTGTATCGGGGTCGATAAAATTGGTTTACGCGGTTTTGTTCGAGTGTCACCACCGTGGTTTCCCCCTGCCATCACATCAGGCACGATAAATATTACAACGATGACTGTTTTCAAAAATAGTGATACATTTTTATTCATGAACATCCCGACATTATTCAATACTCTCACAACGACTGTTTTCCCTTGTGTTCCATATTGACAGCGATGTTATATATTGGCACCCAGATTAAGGTAAAAAACCAACCATAGCCGTAACTTTCTATCAAACCAATGGCAAAGCTTTTAAAACTGATCCATTCAAATCCGGGTAATAACTTTTGCCATGCCTCATACATGGCGTGCTCGGGAAACAAGAAGTCAAAACCTACACATAGTGTAAAACTAATGGCAAATGTGATACTGCTTGCGTGACCAGCGGCAACTAACGAGATGCCCTGTCTCATTGACGTTCTCCTTGTTCATTCAGTCTCATATATTTTTCTGGCATCTGATCAAACTTGTTGAGACAACTCCGTGAACAAAACCGATACAAAACACCCTCGTGGACTTTTCCATAACCTTGATCGTCATTTACTTCCATACCACAAACTGGATCAATGGGTTTTGGTACGGAACCCGATTTTTGTGAGTGACCATGAATCATGTGTGCACCACAACCGTAGCGCATCATCAAGTAAAAAAATCCGGCAAAGAGTAAAAACGAGAGTAATCCATCCATAATTCATTCTCCTTTTTATAAATCAAATTTAGGCTAGTTCAATGATCGTAGTTAGTTCGTCATTAATTTTCTGAAATCTTCACCGTTAAAAAAGATTTCCATTGACTCAATGGCGGAAAAAATTTCGGTGTTCGCTTTAAGTAATCATCGTAAGCTTGACCAAACACATTTCTAACAGAGTTTTCCTCGTGTTTTGACAATGAGATATACCCATAAATCACAATCGGCCACATTAATACCGTTAACAATGTTGGCCATTGAATGATAAATGCCAGTGTCAATAAAAACAGCCCCGTGTATTGGGGATGACAGACATAGGCATAGACACCGTCATTCACGAGTCTGCCTTTTGCGGCATGGATTTGTTGCCATCCTTTGGACAACAACGCAAACCCGGCGACCAGTAAAATCAAACTCAGGCCCATCACCATAGCCCAGACAAATGTCGAGCCGCCAAATAAGACTACCCATAAGTGACCAAATTTGTGGCTAAAAGGATCTAAGACAGGATAAGCATCACCAAGCCATCCTGTCAGTAAAAATACCGTTAAAGGAAAACCATACATTTCGGCAAATAATGCGACGAGAAATGCAGTAAACAACCCCATATTTCGCCACTCAATTTTTCCCTTGGGCACCATATAACTCAAAGTAAAAAAGAGAAACAGTCCCACATTAAAAGCGGCAACAACCCACATGCCATACGCATAATTACCATGTTCCATTTCTGTTCCTTTTATTGCTAATATTCACTGTCAATTACAACGATTTTTTACGTAGTCGTAACGCATTGCTAATAACCGAAACCGAACTAAAACTCATCGCTGCTGCTGCAATCATGGGTGACAGTAATACGCCAAATACAGGATAGAGCACACCGGCGGCAATTGGCACACCGGCTGAGTTATAAAAGAAGGCAAAGAAAAGATTCTGTCGAATGTTTTTCATTGTTGCCCGACTAAGGCGACGGGCTCGGACGATACCGCGAAGGTCACCCTTAACTAGCGTGACACCCGCACTTTCCATGGCTACATCAGTACCCGTACCCATCGCAATACCTACTTGTGCCTGGGCCAACGCCGGCGCGTCATTAATACCATCACCCGCCATTGCCACCACTCGCCCTTCCGCTTGTAATTGTTTAATGACTGCGGCTTTCTGATCTGGTAAAACTTCGGCGTGGACTTTATCAATGTCGAGTTTTTTGGCCACTGCTTCCGCCGTTTTTAAACTGTCGCCGGTTAACATAACCACGGTAATACCTTCTTGATGCAGCGCGTGAATGGCTTCTGGTGTGGAATCTTTGACAGGATCGGCAACGCCAATCAAGCCTGCTGCTTTGCCATCGACAGCTAAAAACATAACCGTTTGCCCATCGGCTCTCTGTAAATCAGCTTTAATTGATAAATCTAGTGAATCGATATCAAGGCTTTCCAGTAACTTCAAATTGCCCAGTGCAACCAAATGTCCATCAACTTCACCAGTTACACCTTTACCTGTAATCGATTGAAAGTTTTCCGCCGCTGAGAGTGTCAATCCATTTTCTTCAGCGCCTTTTACAATGGCGGCAGCAAGCGGATGTTCGCTCGCGCGTTCAAGTGACGCTGTTAACTGTAACGCTTCATTTTCTGAGATATCGCCAACGGTTGTGATGGCGACCAGTTTTGGTTTACCTTCGGTCAACGTGCCCGTTTTATCGACGACCAAGGTATCGACTTTTTCCATTATCTCCAGTGCTTCGGCATTTTTAATGAGTACACCTTCAGTTGCGCCTCGTCCGGTACCTACCATGATGGAAATTGGTGTGGCTAGACCAAGTGCGCACGGACAAGCGATAATCAGCACCGCAACTGCGTTAATAACGGCGTAGGCTAATTTAGGTTCGGGGCCCCACATGCCCCAAATAATTGATGTGAGTATTGCGATACCAACCACTGCGGGTACAAAATACCCAGCAACCGTGTCTGCCATTTTTTGTATAGGTGCGCGAGAGCGTTGCGCCTCCGCTACCATGTGAATAATTTGGGACAACAAGGTATCCGATCCCACTTTTTCGGCGCGCATCATTAAACTGCCGGTGCTATTAACGGTTGCGCCAATCAACTTATCGCCTGCACGTTTTGCCACTGGGATTGGCTCACCAGTCACCATGGATTCATCGACGTTGCTTTCACCTGACAAGGTAATACCATCAACTGGAATCTTCTCTCCCGGTCTGATTCGTAAGGAATCACCACGCTGAACAATTTCCAGCGGGATGTCTTCCTCTGTGCCGTCTGGATTTATGATACGCGCGGTTTTTGGTGCAAGCCCTAGTAAGAGTTGAATTGCGGCATTGGTTTGAGAGCGCGCGCGAAGCTCTAAAACTTGCCCGAGTAGAACCAAAGTGACGATAACTGCAGCGGCTTCAAAATAAACCGGCACAGTGCCGCCCTCATGAATCATTGAGGCAGGAAATACGTGTGGAAATAATAACGCCACCACAGAATATGCCCAGGCGACGGAAACACCCAGGCCAATAAGGGTAAACATATTTAAATTCCAGGTTTGTACTGATTGCCAACCACGTATGAAAAACGGCCATCCGCCCCACAATACAACGGGTGTTGCCAGGCTAAACTCAATCCACTGTACTGTGCTCATACTTAAACCACCGGGTAACCAGGAAGGAATAAGATCAGCGACCATCGCTAATATAAATACCGGAATTGAAAGTAAAGTGCTCACCTTAAAACGGCGGGTCATGTCATCCAGTTCAGTACTGTCTTCATCGATGCTTATCGTTCGTGGTTCCAATGCCATACCACATTTTGGGCAGCTGCCTGGGTGATCCTGAACAATTTCCGGGTGCATCGGGCAGGTGTATTCCGTTTTTGATGAAACGACGGGTACACCCATGGGTTCTAATGCCATACCACATTTTGGACAACTACCCGGCACCTCTTGCTGGATTTCAGGGTGCATGGGACAGGTATAAATCGACGAATTATCTTTCGCAATGGCATTCGATTTATCCGACTCGCTTTTATTTAAATACTGTTCAGGGGACTGCCGGAATTTTTTCAAACAATGTTCGCCGCAAAAATGGTAGACCGTGTGTTTATGAATATAAGAGAACATTGAACCGGGACTGACATCCATACCACAAACAGGATCAACTAATTTGGTGTGATTCTTCAGGGACTTGTTGATGTACAGTTCTGGGGTGGCAATAAATTTGTCATGGCAATGTGCACTACAAAAAACAGAGTCTCTGCTCTTGTGTTTTGCACGATGTTCACTTTCATCAGAAACCGTCATTCCGCATACAGGGTCAATGGCCATCTTCTTTCGATCCTTTTTTTATTTCCCGTCTTCGGTAATACTTAAATCCACTTTTTTACACGTATTTAATAAATGAAGTTTAGTGCATGTGTGTAACACCTAGGTCAAGCCCCAGGCGGTGTTTTATTGCAACAGGACCTTGGTGATGACGCCAGATTATCCAGTTCGTTTTCCTCGCATTGCTGAATATGTCGGCGCCGTAAACTTTCAAACAAGTTGTTCTTTATCTCTATTTCAATTTCAGATAACGCGTCTTCTATTTGAATTTCCTTAACCTGCTTTAAGTCATAAATAACGTGAATATTTTTAATATTAATGATGACTTTATTTACACCCATCATTTTCAACAAGACGGACTTCACCAATTCAATTCTTTCAACACTCAGGGGTTCCGCTAATGGAATTACCCGATTTTTAATGAGTTCACCTGCGTTTTTAATGCTGGCTCTTATATATAAGCCCGGTCGATCATTAAAATTATCCAGGCATTGCTTAGAACAAAAATAGAAATACATTTTGTGATACTGACAGGTAAATTCAGAAAACTTTACCGTCATGTCACATACAGGACATTTATCCGGGTTTTTACTCACTCGATTTCTTCTCTGCCATTGACTCAATGAGATGACAGACTGACGTCCCATCCGGAATGCCATCTGGCATATTACGCCACTGAAGTAACGCCCGTTCCATGCGTTCCTGTAACGCATTTAGTTCGAGAAGTCGTATCCTGTTTTCCTCGATATGAAGTTCTAAAGTGTCGCGAACCTGAGGACAAGGTGAACTACCATCATTGCTGTGCGCAATAATTTCTGTTATTTCTTTGAGTGAAAAACCCAGAGACTTCGCGTTTCGAATAAATTGAACACGACTTATGTCGTTTTTCGAAAAAAGTTTGTAACCATTATTAATATCGCGTTTTGGATTTAATAAACCCAAATTTACATAGTGACGTACGGTATCAGCTGTCACCTGTGCTTCATTTGCTAAATCAGAAACGGTAAACATGCGATTCTCCTTTTCAGCGATCAAGAACCACCATTTGATGAGCAACGCCTGATCCGATATTTATTTCCTTTAAGACACTCATGTTAATTTGATCGATCACCCATATTTTGGGTTGTTTTCGACTGGAAACATAAAGCTTCTGTGAATTAGGAATAACTTCTACATGATAGGGGGCAGGTTCCAATGAGATAGTTTCAATATTGTCATTACTGATGTTGATACGCGTTAGACTATTACCACCTTTATTCGAAACAAAAAGTCGTTTACCATCAGTACTCAATGAAATGCCGTGTGGTGACTTACCCACTTTATAAGTATGAATATTATGAGTGTCAGCCAAATTAACAGCCGATACACTTCCCCCGATCACGTTCACAACGTAAAGCACTTCATTATGCGCATCAATCTGAAGATGCTCAGGCCCTAAACCCACTTTAATATTTTTTATAACTGCCCGTTTATGAGTGTCTATAACACTGACATTTCCTGATCCGGCATTTGACACATACAGAAACTGTCCGTCGGAACTAAAAACCGCATAATTCGGTACCTGACCCGTTTTAATAAACGACAATACTTTTGCCTGATCAAGGTTAATTACAGAAACGCCGCCATTTTTACTGTGGACTGCAATTGCTACTTTTCCATCCGGAGAGACGCTGGTGTGATGTGTAATACCTTTAACTTCAATTCGGCGCATTACGTGACCGTGCTTAGGGTGAATAATGGATACATAACTTTTACCTGAAGACTTACTTGAGCCACTGTCAGCAGCATGATGTTCTTTATGCTCTTCCTCAGTTATGGCAACAGGTTTAGATAATGACTTTCCCATATTATCCTGATTCATACTACCCGCCACCAGGTATTCTGTATTTGCATTACCCGATAGACCATGTGCATTCTCCAGCTCACCGATTTCCCCCGTAATTTTGTCAGTATCGGTATCAATAATTTTCAATGTGTTGCTAGTCCCGGTCACTACATACATAACGTGCTCTGCATTAACATGAAATGACAACGTTAGAGTGAAAAAAGTAAAAAAGATAAATAGCTGTTTTTTCATACTGAATCCTATCCTTATTTTTTGAAGACGTTTTTGTAAAGTAAAAACAACATGATAATGATCACTAACCAAAACAGGATACCAAAACCCCAGTGCCCAAACCCAAATTCCCAATGCCATTCACCGTCCATGTTGTGCATCAATTTCTAATCCCCTTTTAGGTCGAGTGTGAATAGATTTTTTTCTCACACTAGCAGTTTTGCATAATTTCTCGATATTCTGTCGCTAATTTCAAACGTTTTTCACGATCATCAGTGCCCGCTATTTTCTCCACCAGGTTTCCCCATTCTTTATAGAACTTTCTCATTTGGGAATCATTACAACCTGCAATCTTAGAGCTTTTTTTTAACCGGTGATGATCTTGCGAACCCTCATGCCGATGATGATTCAGTGACGAATTGACGTTACTTACCAGAAAAAAATTTGAGATAAAAAACCAGGCGAAAAATATTTTAATGTTCATGATCATGATCATGTCCATCGTCATGTTTATCTTCTTTAACCGGCATTTCAATATCTTTCATTATTAGATCATCGTGTCCCTGCCCAGCAGCATGCTCATGTGCATGCCCTTCCCCTTCTACCTTTGGTAATGACATCACACCCAGGCCGTATCGATACACAACTTCACCGCCACGCCATGCCGTTGAACCAAGAACACCACCAGCAATGACCATTGCGATGACAAAAATGGTTCCCAACGATTGTTTTCGTCGAATTTTGATAACTGACCAAACAGTAATTAGAAAAAATAAACTGATGGCGGCGATAGCCCAATTACGATGAACAGTCATTGCCGCATGGGATGCCGTATCATGATCAACCGTATTAAAGGCATACAAACCCGTTAGCCCGGTAATTACGGTGAAGCCAGCGCCAAACCACAATGCCCAGCGCGCCACAATTTGCCATTGCTGCTGTAAAGGCGACTTAACAAACGGAGTAATGACAAATAGGCCAACGGATAATGAAAGTAATGCAACGGTAAAATGCACAAATATCGGATGCCAGTTGGGAATGATCTCTAACATGAATTTCTCCTACTTTTAAATCACTGCAAAAAATTTTAGTTTTCTATTTCAAATTTTTTAATTAGAACCAAAAACGCACACCAGCCACAGCGCGAGTGAATGATGTATCACTGTTCGCTGCATTAGCATAGTCAGCTGTTGCGCCGTATTTTTTGGCCCATTCAAAACCAACATAAGGCGCGAATTCCCGGCGAATCTCGTAGCGCAACCGAATACCGGTAACTGTTTCAGACAACCCCGAACCAATACCAGCAGCTTCGTCGTCTTTGATATTCAGCGCCATTTCCACACGTGGTTGTAAAACCCATTTTTGTGTAATTAAAATTTCATACTCCGCTTCCATATTAAGTGCGCTGCGCCCTTGTTCACCGATATAAGCGCTAATGTCTAATTCAAACCAATAAGGTGCCAATCCTTGAATACCAAATCCCAACCAGGATTGATCTTTGTTTTCTGCACTGTCATAACGAATGCCTAACTGCGTGTTCCAATAAGCCCCCAAAGCGTGGCTCCATAATAATTCGGTACTGCTTTCTTCTAATGATTGATTATCGTAGTCACCCTCGGATTTAATAACGAGTCGATCATAGTCTCGACCGTACCAAAATTGTAAATCGTATATTGCAGATTTATTATCGGATGTACTGACTGCTTCAAGCCGATCAACAAGTAACGAACTGAAATTATGCTCATCGGCCAGGCGTGGTTTTGCTAACTCACCAAAATCGTAACCATCGGAAAACGCATGCGGGTCACGTGCGTTAGCCGGTGCGGATCCACCTTGCGCAGATCCCATGTCCATTTGATCACTTTTCATGGAATCCATCGACATCGAATTGTGATCCATGCCTTTCATATCACCCATGTTGTTTTTCTTCATGGCATGTTCGCTATGATCCATTGCTTGCATTCCACCTTGCATTTCGTGATTCATCGGTTTCATGTCAGATGTCTCGTTCGATTTTTCATCCGCTCCATTTTTCGACATATCATCAGTCATATTCATGTCATGCTTCATATGTTCATGACTTTTCATTTCATCGTTATCAGCCCAGACAGGCGTTGTAATGATGCACATCACGACAACAATTCGGTTTATCGATTTTTTCATTTTGATCACCATTGGAATTTCTATCTTTCTTGCGTCGAATTTCATTATGCGACAACGACCTCACGAAACATACCTGCATCCATATGGTAAAGCAGATGACAATGCCAGGCCCATCGACCCAGTGCATCGGCAGTAACAAGAAAGCTGACACGTTGGGCGGGTTGCACACTGATCGTGTGGCGACGCGTTTGAAAACTGCCGTCAGGATTTTGCAACTCACTCCACATGCCGTGTAGATGCATGGGGTGTGTCATCATCGTATCGTTGTGAAGAATGACGCGTAAGCGTTCGTTGTGACGAAAATGAATCGGTGTTGATTTTCCAAATTCCAGACCATCAAGCGACCAGGTATAACGCTCCATATTGCCCGTTAAATGAAGCTCAAGTTCACGTTCTGCATCCCGGCTATCAAGCGGTCCACCGGGCGTATGCAAGTCAGCATAGGTCAGTACTTTCCTACCATTATTTCGTAAACCAATGCCCGGATCGTCCAGGTTAGTGCGTGGCATATCCACGCGCATATCCACACTCGGTCCATATTCGGTTTTTGCGTGGCGTGCATGTATCTGATTCTTGTTGTTGGCCATACCATGTCCGGCGTGTTGCATGTTTTCCATACCCGTCATTCCTGCCATAGCACCGCCGTGCATCATGCCGCCCATCATGTCTGTCATTGTGAGCCATTGCGGTTTATCCAGCACTGGTACAGGTGCTGTTAAACCTTCACGGGTAGTCAATGTGCCACGTGCATAACCTGTACGACCCATCGCTTGCGCAAATATCGTATAAGCCTCATCCTTTGGCGTTACTAAAACATCGTAGGTTTCCCCAGGGCCGCAGCGAAATTCATCAATGGTTACCGGTTCTACGTTTTGACCATCAACCTGAACAACGGTCATTTGTAAAC
>Ga0316207_10003494_pt1 | contig 14527 bp, 12 predicted proteins | sample 6weekpyrite_MG_FD_204943 | JGI IMG/M metagenome (GOLD analysis project Ga0316207, IMG submission 204943) | Microbial mat bacterial communities from mineral coupon in-situ incubated in ocean water Damariscotta River, Maine, United States -... | ecosystem: Environmental > Aquatic > Marine >... | reverse complement strand
TAAGGGAGTCGTTTCTATTATCGAACAAGTAGATAAAGATGTAATGAATGAACTTCCTGACTCACTTCATCCTGAGAATGCACATATTGTTGCTATTCTTCCAGTTTTAGGTAAGTCAATAACAATTAATGAACAAAATTTACTCATTCGAGCGATAAGACAAGTGAATGGCTCAAAATACATAGATGGAGTATATGTTCTATCTGAAGATACTGAAGTTAAAAAAATAGCTGAAGACGAGAATGTGTCCTATATTCCACGACCTGAAGAATTACTATCGAGAGATAAAGGTATTGAAGAGGTATTAAAATTTGCTTTAGGAGAAATTGAAAAAAGAAATAAGTACCCTGAGGCAATACTCTATGTTAATCATCAATACCTTATTCGACCTGAAGGTTTCTTTGATGAGCTTATAAAAGATGTACAATATAAAGGTCTTGATACCGCATTTGCAGGATTTATTGATTACGGTAATTACTGGAAAGAGGATGATTTGGGTAATTTTATACAGGAAAAGGAAGCCTTACTACCTCGTCAGTTTAAAAATCCTACTTATCGAGCTCTATATGGTCTTGGTTGTGTATCTAGTGTTCCAGTTCTCCGTGCTGGTTCACTTGTTGGAGAAGAGGTAGGGATATTGCCAGTGACTAACGTTATGTATACTTTTCGCTGTGATGACGAAACTCCATTAAATTTGCTTGAGTATGTTCTTTCTGTCCAGAATGTAGATTAATAAGGTAGGTAGATACAAAATTGAATAAATATAAAGATATCGACATAAAAATTTCAGAAGTAAATGGTTTTTCGTTGTCATCTCCATATGGGGCAGGCTATGTGTTGGGGCAACCTGCAGGAGTTAAATCAATTGGGTTTGTTGAGGTGATAACTGAGTCAGGTTTGAAAGGAATTGGAGAAACATATGCCGGAGTATATTCTCCTGAATTAATTGAACCTATAACACAGTTTCTTTCAAGTTTTGTAGTTGGACATACTGTCGGGGATGATGAGGTTATACCAAATTTAGCTGAAATTCCATTTATTGGTCGTAATGGTATATTGCGAAGTATTGCAAGCGCTATTGACATTGCACTTTGGGATTTAAGAGGAAAGATATTAGAATTACCAGTTAGCCACCTTTTATCATCTGAACCTAAAAATTATGTAGATGTGTATGCAAGTAGTGGTTCAGCCGCATTGTCACCCGAAGAAATTCAGAATGATGTGGCTGATATACTAAATAATGGACATACAGCGTATAAGATGAGAATAGGTTACCAAGATTGGATGACTGATTTAGAACGTGTTGAAGTAGCGAGAAATATTTTGGGTAAAGCCGATCTAATGGTTGATGCTATTATGGGTACACTTAGGCCTAAATGGGATACATCAACAGCAATCAAAAGAGCATCGGAACTTCAGAAGTTTAATTTGAGATGGCTAGAAGAGCCAATATTTCCAGATGATATTTATGCATTAGCGGAAGTACGTCAGAATAGTCAAATTCCAATTGCAGCTGGCGAAGCATATAGTGGTTGGGGTGAATTTCAAAACCTTCTAGCTTGTAATGCTGTAGACGTACTACAGTTTGATGCAACACATTCAGGTGGTATCTCTGCCTGTGTTTCCCTTGCAACCGAAGCGAAAATGAATAAATTGGATTCAGCCGTGCATGTTTGGGGTAGTGCTGCAGCGATATCTTCTAATGCCCATTTAGCCCTTGCATGTCATGATATTGGTATTCTAGAAGTACCTATGGTTCACTTAGAAATTACAGACAAAATGTGGATAGAAGCGCCATTAATAAAAAATGGTGTTTATCAAGCGTCGGGTTTACCTGGTATTGGAGTGGAGTTATCTGACAATATAAAAAATGAATACAAATTTATACCTAATAGTGGTTATCAACTTCCTAAAGTAAAAAAATAATGCCAGGAATAAAAAAAATAAAAATTGGTTGTGATTTATTTCTAAATTTGAAGTTATATCATCTACCTGAAAAAATGTTGCTGAGTTTACAAAAGCAATACCCAGATATAGAAATTATACCAGTAAATGTACCCCAATCACCAAATATTCAATCTAATCTAGATATATATTGGGGAAATCGTATTACTGCAGAGATTATTGAAAATTGTAAAAATCTTAAATGGATTCACTTTGGCTCTGTTGGTACAAATCGTGCCCGCACTAAATCAGTAATTTCTAGGAATATTACCGTAACGAGTAGCCAAGGTTTAGTTATTGCGCCAATGGTAGCCTCAGCTTTATCTTTCATAACGGGTTTAGCAAGAGGTCTTCATTATAGTTATGCTTTACGCAATAAATATTGCTTAAATAGAGAAAATTTCGATGCTATATTTGATGAAGTACAGGAATTAGAGAAGCAGAAAATCCTCATTGTTGGTTTGGGTGATGTTGGGCAAAGGCTGGCAAAAGTATGTGTTGCATTAGGGATGGAAGTGATTGGTATTAAGCAAAATATTAGTGAAAAAATACCTTATGTAAAACAGCTACATTCGCTTAATGAATTAGCTGAATGTGTGACTGATTCTGATTTTATTATTAATTTGTTACCACTAACAACCAAAACAGAACAGATTTTTAATAATAATGTGTTCGCTAAAATGAAATCAAGTGCTTTTTTTATTAATATTGGACGTGGTGAGACTGTCGATGAAGAAACTTTAATTTCAGTATTAAAAAATAAATCTATAGCAGGAGCTGGGCTTGATGTTTTTGCTGTTGAACCTTTGTCAGTTAATTCACCATTGTGGGACATGGATAATGTAATGTTGTCACCACATGTGGCGGGCCTTAGCTCAAAGTATTGGGAGCGCCAATTAGAATTGTTTTCGTTTAATCTGCAACAATATTTAATGAATAATTTCACCGATATGCGTAATATTGTGGATATGAGTAAGGCTATTTGAATTTAGGTTTATACAATGAATAATAAAAAAGTTTTAGGTGTTATACCTGCAAGAGGTGGTTCTAAAGGAATTCCCAATAAGAATATTATTGAAATTCTAAATAAACCATTAATAAATTACTCAATAGAAGCTGCGCTTAAATCTAAGTTATTAACTCACTGTGTTGTTTCAACGAATGACCAGTTGATTTCTAGTATTGCTAAGAAAGCGGGTGCAAAAGTACCGTTTTTGAGGCCAGAAAATCTATCACATGATTCTTCTTTATCCTTCCCGGTAATAATGCACGCATTAGAGTTTATGGAGAAAGAACAGGGGATAACTTATGACGCCGTAATAATGCTGCAACCAACTACTCCATTACGATCTTCATCCGATATTGATGAATCTATTAATATGTTATTTTCAACAGAAGGTGATTCAGTCATTAGTGTATCGGATGTAGGCGCGAATCATCCTTTAAGAATGAAAAGAGTTGTTGGTGATCGATTGTTGAATTATGTCGATCAAGGTTTTGAGGATATGCGTCCAAGACAACAATTACCGCCTGTTTATATCAGGAATGGGGCAATTTACCTTGCGCTCCGTTCTACCCTAACTGAACAGCAAACTTTTTCTGGCAAAGAATGCCTGGCATATCTAATGCCAGAAATGCGTTCAGTAAACATAGATGCAAATACGGATTTGATTGTTGCTGAACACTATATTAATAAATGTAAATCATAACTTAATATTTTTTACGTAAATATTATTCAAGTATATACTAGTTGAATTCACTTTAAGCATATTTGTATAGATGAATCAATCTTTTTACATCTAATTATTAAATCTAGAATTAATTGAGAGAATTTGGTATGAACAATAATGAAATATTTGAAGAATCTGGGTTTGTAACGGTACCAAAGGATAAAAATTTTGCAGATTACCTCACTAAATTAGTGCCAGAAATAAAAGCTATACTCCCTGATTATGAATCAATGGAGCTTCCACCTAATAAGTCTCCTAATACATTATATGATTTGCGGGATTCAGCAATTTCACATCGACTTAACGGGAACGGTGAAGTTCCGAAACAATTACGTCATGAAAATCCTTTATTCGGCAAACGCATTGTCATTCAAGCACATGATTTCCCAAAGAAGTTGATATCGCTTTTAGAACATCCCTACATACTAGAACATGTCAGCTCAATTTTAGGGACAAATGATGTCGTGTTGATTAACGCCTCACTCGCAGGCAGTTATCCTGGTAGCACTGGACATGATGGGCAATATCATTCTGATACCGCAAATTTCACTACAGCAAACAAAGCACTGCGTTGCATTTCGGAGAATAAATTTGTCCTTAATGTTCAGGTGTTATTAGATGATATCGATGAGCAACTCGCGCCTATGATGATGTTGAAGGGAACCCATCAGGCTGATTGTCATTTGGCTATGAATTCATTAGTTTCAAAAAGGCTGAATTTACCTGATAATCGAGAAAACCTTATTCAGACGAATTGGATTTATGACGAACTTCTTGAGGATTTTGATCTGAATCAGCAACTACTCACAGGCGAAAGAGGCTGTATTTCATTGATGAGTAGTAGTGTTTTGCATAGGGCGACAGAAAATCTAACTAATAACAGGGTTCGACGGGTAGCAATTTTAAATTATGTAAGAAAATCAGATCATTTATTTGAAAGAGTTTATCCCTATCAAAAATCAAAAATATTTTGCAACAAATTTGAAAGTAGCCACATAGTATATGACTCCTACAGGAAATCTTCTCGAGCTTCAACACATGTTATTATAAGGGGTAAAAAATTCTATTACAAAATTAAGAAATTTTTAGCTAAAAATCTTAATCGAATTATTAAGCCGTATTATTCTATAATGCGCATTAAACGCTTTTGGGAAAAATCTCTCAACAGAATCAAACATGTTAAACGAGAATATCTAAATATTGGGGGAGGACCAGTTTGGTTGCATGAGCGCTTTTTTACTTTGGATCAGTGTTTTGTTACAAATGAGGCAATAGGTAGAATCAAATTTGATTTGGTAAATGATTTACCTCTACCTTTTGAGAGTGATACTTTTAAGGGAATATATTCAAGTAATTGTTTCGAACACTTGAAGGAAGAGGAAGTTACAAAAATTCTCGAAGAGTCGTATAGAATTCTAAAGCCCGGGGGAACCATCAGAATCACGGTGCCTGATATGGATAAAATGTTTGATGCCTATGAAAAAAGAGATGCTTCTTATTTTTGGTTTAGAGAAAAGCAGCATAAACCTGATCAAGCATGGTTCAAAGATAGTTGGTTGAGGTTAGTTACTCGTTCGTTTGCAGGTCATGTGGTCGATTTATTTGATGACAAAACTCTTTATAAAATGTATAAAGATAATGATAGAGAAATTTTTGTGAGAAAAATTTTAACTGTAGCAGAAACAAGTCCGGTTTATAGGAATATTCCGAATACCCATAAATCGTATTGGACTCCAAGTAGCATGATTAAAAAACTAGAAGCATTAGGGTTTAAGAATTGCTTGAGCGTTAAAAAGGGAATAACACGGGATAAAATATTCAGTAATGGACTAACATTTGACAATACTTGGCCTGAGAAAAGTTTGTTTGTTGAGGGTACTAAGTAATATTTCAACAGTTGTTTCAGTGTTAACTATATAAGAGTCTAGTGTCAAAAGAACCACAAATATAAATGTAACTCAGTAATTTTAATGAAGAATCATATACAGTTAGTTATCCTGGAGTTAGAGTTTGTTTATTCAGGTGCCTGAAGGAAAAGAGTGTAAGCATAATATATGAAAGATATTTATTCCGATAGTTGTAGCGATCTAATTCCTAGTATTATATAGAGGGTGTTTTTTTCTATTGAATTACAAACTAAGATTGTATTTCAATGTCACATTAATAATATAATTTTACTGCTTATTTAATATTAATAACTCATTTGATTTGGCTAAATAGCTTTTGGATGTTTTGAATGTTCTATAGCTTATTATAATGAACACTCTATCAATTTAGTAATTGTTTCTAAAGATAATGTTTTTAAGATCAAGCCTCGTATTATGCATATGAAATGACGATACTTTTCAGAGAAAGGATATCCAGATGTATATCAATCTTTTTTTAACGAATCCAAAAAAGTTCTTTACAGATTAGGTAAAACTAAATGAGGTGTATTGTTTTTGGAGGTAGTGGGTTTATTGGCTTAAACTTAACCAATGCTTTAATTGAGCAAGGTTATAAGGTGCGGGTATTTGATCGAGAATCTCCTGAGTTATTATCTAATTTGCTAAATCAAATTGAGTGGGTAAGAGGTAATTTTTTAGATGAAGAAGATGTCAAAAATGCGATTCGAGATTGTGACATAATTTTCCACTTGATTTCAACTACTTTACCTAAATCTTCAAATGATAATCCTATTTACGATGTTGAAAGTAATTTAGTGGGAACATTAAAATTGCTTTCGTGTGCAAATAAATGCGGTGTAAAAAAAATAATATTTGCTTCATCAGGGGGAACAATTTATGGGAAATCTGAAAGCACACCAATTAAAGAGTCGCATCCAAATAACCCAATTAGTTCTTATGGTATTACAAAATTAGCAATCGAGAAATATCTACATCTTTTTTATCTTGAGTATGGTTTGGAGTATTGTGTTTTAAGAATATCTAATCCTTATGGTTTTGGACAAAAAATACAATCAAAGCAAGGCGTGGTAAGTGTTTTTACGAGTAAAGCTCTTTCTGGTCAACCAATTGAAATTTGGGGTGATGGAAGTGTGATTCGCGATTACATACATATCGATGATGTTATTCAAGCATTTATAAAAACGATTACTTACTCAGGTGAAGAGAAAATTTTTAATATAGGTTGTGGAGAAGGTAAAAATTTAAATGAAATACTTTCTGTGATTGAAGGTGCATTAAAAATACCCATCCAAGTGTCATATAAAGCAGCAAGATTACTTGACGTTCCCGTTAATATTTTAGATAACACTTTGGCAAAAAAAGAACTGGGCTGGGAAGTAACACGTGAATTCTCACAGGGAGTAGATGAAACAGTTAGACTTTATGTTGAAAAATATAATAGATGACTAACTTAATATGGAGTCAGTTTCTTATACTTCATGCGAATTTTAATCTAGAGTAAAATTGATTTACACTAAAGGATCAATATCTAAACTATATTTAAGTTTTTTCAAGTTATAAGTTGTATTAGGAGAAGTATTTTATGAGATCAAAAATTACTCGACTATTAATTGGCTTATCTATGTTTATAGTTGTAGCTACTTTAATATATAACTTATCAGATTATAATAAAAGTTATCAGGTTGCAGCTTTTAAATGGGGACCGTTGTCAATTAATGATTTCAATGGGGATGGAATTGATGAAGTTATAGGTACAATTGGAACTGCAGGCCTGCCAATTAAATATGATCTCTCTAATCTAGGGCTTAAGGATTTAAGTGTACGGGATATAAGGTTTGCTGATTTCAATAATGACGGCTTACTTGATGCAATATCTAATGTTTACAGTGAACCTGCTACTCCAGATGGAACATATGATAAATTTATTCAATTATACTGGGGTGTGGGGGGAAATAAGTTTGAATTAGATACAAATTTTTCTAAAAATAAGTTCACTGGGTTTGGTGAAACCATTGTGGTTGCAGATCTAAATAATAATGGTTTGTTAGATATCCTAATTCCTCAATATAAAATTGCAGGATCCAAAAACCCATATTCAAGGAACCTACTACTGAAGAATAACGGAAATAAATTGTTTACTGAAGTTGCTGTTGATGCTGGAGTTACTGAAACACTCTTTTCGAAACAACCTGAAGGTGGTCAGGCCCTTGATATTAATAGGGATGGTTTCATAGATCTATATGTAGGTGGATCTTTACTTTTAAATAACGGTGACTTTACTTTTAAGGATATAACTAAATCTGTCGGTTTGACAGGCCAACTTGATGAGGGAGCAAAATTTTTTGATTTCGATTTAGATGGTGATCTGGACTTTATCTATAACCCAGCGTTTTATAAGCCAATACTTTTTATCAATAAGTCTTTAAAATTTAAAGGGATTAAAGGTGATTTTTTCCCTAATCCTGGTGAGACATTTGATTCTTCATTTGGATTAAATCTTGGTGATATTAATCATGATGGTTATGAAGACTTACTTCTTGCTGGAGGAAAAGATTCAAATGGTGAAAACCTGGCTCCTCGATTATATGTAAATAAAAAAGGTCGTAGTTTTAAAAGGCAAAGATTAACTACTGATGGTGGTGGTTGGTCAGATTTGGTTTCTTTTGGTGACTTGAATAATGATGGTGGAATTGATTTAGTCGTTAGGTATGGAGGAATTAAAGTGTTCATTAATGATGACCTCCCTGATAACTATATAAAATTAACTGTGCTTGGTAATGGTCATAAGAATCAACATGGAAGAGTTGTTGTTGCTAAACTTTCAAGAAGTAAATCTAAGGCAATGGTAATAGATGGTGGTTCTGGTTATATGTCAAATCAACCTTATTCACTTATAATACCAAATGATGATTATAGGGAGATTACCTTTGATATTTATTGTGCCGATAAAGTGATTAAGTTTGGTGCAATTTCTGGTAATATTATAAAAGATTGTATGCAGTAGCCTCTTTGTATATGTATCCTCATGTACAAAATTAGAAGTATAATTAGCAATAAAATATGAATAATCAAGATTTACTTACAATAAACATAAAGAAAGCAAAAAATAGAGCTAATCAATTGTTGCTCTTATTAATAAGTTTTTTTGTGTATGTTGTAGCAATATTTCTATTATATAGGCTAGGTATAAACTCAAACGATCTTGCTGAGTATGAAATCATATGGGGGTTGGCAGTCAATTATGACTTTCTGACAGCTTTTTCAGAGTTAAGGTATGAAATAGGCTCTTTATTTATATTTTGGAGTTTAGGTCAATTTTTTTCTGCAAATATGACATTTTACATTTTTGGCTTTTTAGCATTAACAACTAAATTTTATATTTTCAAAAAATATCTCAACTATCCTTTAGCGGCATTTTGTCTATATTTAGTTTCATTTGTTTATATATTAGATGCTAATGCGATAAGAATTGCATTAGCCATTAGTGTTGTATTTTATGCACTTTACGTTAAGCCACAAAGTATATATACATATTTGTTTCTTACATTAATTGCAGTCATGTTTCATTATTCTGGCATTATAATTCTTCTTTTATATTTTATTCGGGTGCCAGTGCTAGGATTAATGCTATTTATACTGTTTGGCCTGCTTTTTGACTTTTTGATACTTAATTTGGACTTATTTTCTTTTGCGAAAATTTGGTTGACTCATCCAAATGTAGGCCAGGTTAATATCACGAGTTCACTTTTTTTAATGCAGTTATGCATATCGATTATATGCGCTTATTACTGGCATAAATTGAGTGAAGGACAAAAAAAAGGGGCATATTTGAATATGTTCGGTGTTGTGGCTTATCTGGTTTTTATTGAGAATGCAACTGTTGCACATAGGCTTAGAGAGCTTTCCCAAATAGGCATTTTATCTGTACTATTTCTTGGCGAGAGAAAGCTTACGTATTTAAAGCTCTCTGTTGGTGTTTGTTTTAGCTATATTGCAGCATATAACGCTTGGCATGCTGTTGGAAAATTAATTTAATATTTACCATCAGTATGTGTTTTCTTTTAACATTCTATTATGAGCCATAGTTGAAATGTGTGTTGATATTGTAGTTGTTAACTGGAATGCTGCTAACTTGCTTAAAGAATGTATAGGCTCACTTATTCAATATAGGTCTTCATTAGTATCAAGAATTGTTGTTGTGGACAATGGTTCAACTGATGGTTCAGAAAGATTTTTGGATCAACAGGAAAATGTTGTTTTGATTCGAGCAAATGAAAATCTTGGGTTTGCTAAAGCTTGTAACTTAGGTGCGAGTTATTGTAAAAGCGAATTTATTTTATTTCTGAATCCTGATGCTAAGATATATTCTGATACTCTCTATAATGTTAAGAATTATATGTGCAAGCCAGAAAATGCTAAAGTTGGTATTTGTGGTGTACAGCTCTACGATGAATATGGTCGGCTTGCACGAAGTAGTTCTCGTTTCCCATCAGTTAAAGGGTTTATGGCGCATTCACTAGGCATAACAAAAATTTTCCCTGGATTAGGAGATGCTATGTCTGAATGGGACCATAAAAATACAAGAATAGTTGATCAGGTGATAGGTGCTTTTTTCTTTGTGCGGCGCAAGGTCTTTCTGGAATTAGATGGATTTGATGAGCAATTTTTTGTTTATTTTGAAGAGGTCGATTTTGCTTATCGCGCCAATAAAATTGGTTGGATTAGCGTATATCTTTCCAATGTAAAGGCATTTCATGTCGGTGGGGGAGTTTCAGATCAGGTTAAAGCAAAAAGATTATTTTACTCTAGACGAAGTAGAATATTATATGCATATAAACACTTTGACAGAATATCAATATTAATAACGTTAATATCTACTTTATTATTTGAGCCAGTTGTTCGAACTATTGCGGCTATAGGTAAAAGATCTTATGCACAAATTAAAGAAAATTTATATGCTTATCGTATGTTGTATCATTGGTTTTATGTTAATAAGTTTGGGGAAAAAAAATGAAAGCAGTCATATTAGCTGGTGGGCTAGGTACTCGTCTTAGTGAAGAAACAGATATTAAACCTAAACCAATGGTAGAGATTGGTGGTATGCCAATATTGTGGCATATAATGAAAAGTTATTCGTACTATGGTGTCAATGATTTTATAGTGTGCCTTGGATATAAGGGATATGTAATAAAAGAATATTTTGCTAACTATTTCCTGCATATGTCTGATGTTACCTTTGACATGGGACGGAATAAAATGGAAGTTCATCAAGCTAGCGCTGAACCATGGCGCGTCACTTTAGTAGATACGGGTGAGAATACAATGACTGGTGGGCGATTAAAACGTGTTGCAGAATACCTGGGTGATGATGATTTTTGTTTTACGTATGGAGATGGTGTTGCAGATATTGATATAAAAGCACTAATCAATTTTCATAAATCAAATAATACTTTAGCTACTGTCACATCTGTACAGCCCCCTGGAAGGTTTGGGTCGCTAGATATAGATGATAATATGAATGTAATAGGCTTTGTCGAAAAGCCACAAGGTGATGGTGGAATGATTAATGGAGGTTTTTTTGTGCTTTCTCCTGAAGTAATAAATTTCGTACACAATGATTCTACAACTTGGGAACAAGAACCACTTGAAACACTTGCAAAAATGGGACAGCTATCAGCATTTAATCATACTGGTTTCTGGCAACCAATGGATACTTTGCGAGACAAAATGATGTTGGAGAAATTATGGGCTGAGGGGAAGGCCCCATGGAAGTCTTGGAAATGACAGTTTTTAATGATATATATCGAAATAAATCTGTTTTGCTTACAGGTCATACTGGGTTTAAAGGTAGTTGGTTAGCTCTGTGGTTAAAGACGTTAGGTGCTAACGTAACCGGGCTTGCACTTGATCCCGATAGTACGACTTCACATTGGGATATGTTAGATCTTAATATAGTAGATAAACGTATTGATATACGCGATGCAAAAAAAGTTAATGAAACTATTAAGGTTACGAAACCGGAAGTTGTATTTCATTTGGCTGCACAGCCACTAGTGCGGCGTTCATATCTTGAACCTGTAAATACTTGGTCTACAAATGTTATGGGTACTGTGAATTTACTCGAAGCTTGCCGCCAACAACCAAGTATTCGAGCAATTGTTGTAATAACTACAGATAAGTGTTATGAAAATAATGAATGGGTATGGGGCTACAGAGAAATTGATCGTCTTGGTGGACATGATCCTTATAGTGCATCAAAGGCAAGTTCAGAATTAGTTGTAGCGAGTTACCGGAAAGCATTTTTTAATATGACGGATTCACCATTAATTGCGAGTGTTCGTGCGGGTAATGTTATTGGTGGAGGTGATTGGTCACAAGATCGTTTGATACCTGATTTGGTGCGTGCGATTAAAGCTCAAGACACTTTAGAAATTCGTTCGCCAAATGCGACTAGACCATGGCAACATGTACTTGAATCACTATCTGGTTATCTAAGTCTCGGTCAGAAACTACTACAAGGTGAGCGAGATTTTGCTGAAGCTTGGAATTTTGGTCCAAATCATGAGGGTAATAAAACTGTTGTTGATGTTTTATTGCGAATAAAAGAAGAGTGGCCGATAGCTGATTGGGAGATAACAAAATCTCCTCAACCACATGAAGCTAACTTACTTTACCTTGATAGTTCTAAAGCTCACCAGAAACTTAACTGGAACCCTGTTTGGTCTATTGATGAAAGTATAAAAGAAACTGTGTATTGGTACAAATCATTAATTGAACGATCTGAAGTTGTTAGTCGTATTCAACTTGAAAAGTATATCGATAAAGCTATATTGAATGGATTTGACTGGTGTTGTAGTTGAACTTATCTCTCACAAAATTAAATAATGTTTTAGTAGTTGAAACAAACTTCATAAATGACAAACGTGGAGCATTTGCGAGACTATTTTGCAAAGATGATTTAGAGTCGGTTATAGAAAAAAGAGATATAGTACAGATCAATTATTCATTAACTGAATTTTGTGGTACCGTTCGGGGGCTGCATTTTCAGTATTCACCATACTGCGAGATGAAACTTATTCGTTGTATTAAAGGAAAGGTTTGGGATGTTGTGGTTGATCTTCGATCGGATTCTCCAACGTTTTTACAATGGCATGCTGAAGAACTATCACCATCTAATGCACGAATGATTATTATACCTGAAGGTTGTGCTCATGGTTTTCAAACATTGGAAGATGAAAGCGAATTGTTATATTTACATACAGAATATTATAAACCTGAAGCAGAGGGTGGCCTGGTGTATAATGATCCATTATTAAATATTGACTGGCCATTACCTGTGTCAGAAATATCTGACCGAGATCAAAGCCATCCAAAACTTTGTAAAAACTTTGCTGGAATTAAAATATGAAATGCCGTCATTGTAGTAACCCTTTAGAAAATGTATTTTTAGATCTTGGATTCGCACCACCCTCTAATGCATATTTAACTGAAAACGACCTAAGTACACCTGAAGTTTATTTTCCATTAAAATTGCTTGTGTGTGATAACTGCTGGTTAGTTCAAACTGAAGATTATACTAATGCTGACGAGTTATTTAATGAAGATTATGCATATTTCTCATCAATATCTAAAAGCTGGTTAAATCATGCTTTGGCTTATTTTGAATTAGTGCGGGAACGCTTTTTATTAAATAATAAAAGTTATGTAATTGAGATTGCCTCTAATGATGGTTACCTTTTAAGAAATTTTATATCAGCGAATATTCCTTGTTTAGGTATTGAGCCTACGATAAGTACTGCTGCTGTTGCAGAAAAATTGGGTATTCCGCTGGTAAAAGAGTTTTTTGGTGCAAGCTTAGCTCAAAAACTTGTGACTCAAGGAAATCAAGCAGATCTTGTAATTGGTAATAATGTCTATGCTCATGTTCCAGATATAAATGATTTTACTAAAGGTCTTAAAGTAATACTGAAGCCTGAAGGAGTAATAACCCTTGAATTCCCACACCTTATGCGTTTAATTGAATCCGTACAGTTTGACACTGCTTACCACGAACACTTTTCCTACTTGTCTTTAAATACAGTAAGTCAAATCTTCAATAAGGTTGGCCTCCGAGTTTGGGATGTTGATGAACTAAATACACATGGGGGTAGCTTACGTATATATGGTTGTCATAATGAAAGTGAAAGAAATACTACAATAAGAGTGGAGAAAATTTTAAAGGAAGAAGTTCGTAAAGGATTACTTACGCTTAATGTCTACCGTGATTTTCAGTACCGTGCTGAAAAAGTTAAAAATGCACTTGTATATTTTCTTATAGAACAAAAAAAATATGGAAAGACTGTGGCAGCGTATGGTGCTGCAGCGAAAGGCAACTCTATAATCAATTTTGCAGGTATACGTACTGATTTGTTACCATATGTATGTGACTCTGCTCCGTCAAAACAAGGTAAATACCTTCCAGGTAGCCATATTCCAATTCTATCACCAGCGGTTATTAGTGAAAAAAAACCACATTATATAATAATTTTACCCTGGAATATTGCTGATGAAATAATGGAAGAATACGCATTTGTAAAAGATTGGGGTGCGAAGTTTGTTTTGGCAGTTCCAGAGTTGCGAGTGATTGAATGAAAGTTTTAGTGACGGGTGCCTCTGGTTTTATCGGGCACCAGTGTTGTATTCAACTGTGCATACTTGGATATGAAGTACATGCTGTGTCATCAAAAAATCACACTGATGATAAAATTCATTGGCATAAGATAGATTTACTTGATGAAGAGCAAACTTTAAAATTAATTCGTCAAATAAAACCTTCCCATCTATTGCATCTTGCGTGGTATGCTGAACCAGGTGAATATTGGACATCGGTAAAGAACTATCATTGGGTGAAAGCAAGCTTAACTTTATTTGAAGAATTTGAAAAAGCAGGTGGTAAGCGTGTAGTGA
>Ga0316207_10003493_pt1 | contig 14528 bp, 13 predicted proteins | sample 6weekpyrite_MG_FD_204943 | JGI IMG/M metagenome (GOLD analysis project Ga0316207, IMG submission 204943) | Microbial mat bacterial communities from mineral coupon in-situ incubated in ocean water Damariscotta River, Maine, United States -... | ecosystem: Environmental > Aquatic > Marine >... | reverse complement strand
AATTATTGAATCCGATATTATATTTAACAGCAATAAAATCTGGGGAATTTACGATGGCAATTTAGTCTTTTCTCTTCAGGACTTCAGGCGTGTAGCCACGCACGAGTTTGGCCACGCAATGGGACTGATTCACACCACAAATGCAAGTGCGTTAATGTTTCCTACGGCCAGCAACACCTACTTACCGACGCCGGATGATGTGGAGTCTTTAGAGAGTATTTATAAAGAGGAAAAAGACAGCGGCGGTATTAGCCACCTTTTATTGTTAACGTTGGGTATATGGGGCTTGCGCCTTATTGGCGCGCATAAAAAAGCCGGCTAAGAAGCCGGCTAAAAAATACTGCTTTGGAGATACTAAAATGAATATGGGGTGGATGATGGGGCTCGAAACATTCCACCGCTAACTAATTGTTTTCCTTATAAGTCAGTGACTTACATACCCAACCTGTGGTAACTTCCTGTAGTAACTTCTCACGATTTAAGCTTTAAATACCACGAATGTCAGATACAAAATACTTAACCCAGCGTTACCAAACTTGGTTTATTCAGCTCCCTATTCCAACGATACTCAAAGACTACTACTCAACGTCTAAAATAGTAAAAACACTAGAAACTCGTGACCTCATGGAAGCTCGTATACGGCGAGACATATTGATTGGTCAGTACAAAGCTGAATTTGAGCACAAGAAAGCCTTACTCAAAGCCTCCAGCCAAACAGGCCTAACTCAAGTACAAGAAGCCCTACATCTTAAGAAAGAAATATCAGCGGGGCTTCATGGTCAGAATCAGCAAGAGCTTCTAGAGGGAGCCAGCATAGGCCTTGATGAAAGCAGAGACACCTACCTTAGACCTACAGGCCGCCACGCTAAAGGGGTAGAAATTGATAAAGAAACTGGCTACAGAGCAGAAATAGATCAAAACATAGTAAAGCAGTACCAACTAGCCTCAGAAATACTGACCACCGATACACCTGTCGAGCTAATTTCTACAACGCTTGAAGACTACTTAACAGACATTACCCATTTACGCATACAAACTCAGGGCAACCATAAACGAAGAGTGACTCAATTCATTGAGTGGCTTGGTGATAAGAAAATATCAGACATCACAAAAAGAGATGCTTCCAGATTTCTCATTGAGGTTGTTCAGAAATTCGATGACCTAGCACCGAGGACTAAGAAACAATTTATCGGTGATATATCCTCATTCTTTACTTGGTGCGTGGAAAGACATTACTGTGATGAAAATCCGTTTATAGGGCTTACCAAACGAATCAAGGAAACAACAAGAGGCACTAGAGAGAAATCTAGCAGGCACTATCAGCCTTTTACTATTGATGAATTGAGCACCATTTTTGAATCAATTGATAAGCATAGAGGCATTACCTCTCCTCTTTTCCCTTTCTCACTGATTGCCCTCTACTCTGGAATGAGAAGCAATGAGCTTGCAGAAACTGAGATAGGTGACGTACATAGCGACCATATTCATATACCAGAAGGTAAAACTGAAACCTCAGTCCGTGATGTACCAATACACCCACTACTTAAACCACTCATTCATAAACTAAAAGAAATCAGTAGCGATGGATTCTTAATCTCTAACCTAAAGTGTGGCGGTGTTGATAATAAAAGAAATCACTATATTGCTAAGAAGGCAGGCAACCTCATTAGAGGTAAAGCGGGTATCACGGATAAAACAAAAGTCTTCCACAGCTTTAGAAAGAACTTTGCTACAGCATTAGAAAATGCAGGTGTCCCAGAATCTACTTCACAGCAACTAATGGGACATAAGAAAAAAAGCATGACTTACAGTCTCTACAGTCAAGGTGTCGATTTACCTGTTCTGATTAATGCTGTTAATAGTGTTAGCTATATTGATTCATTAGAAAAACAACTCTCTGAACTTATCGAGAGCTATCTCATACGCTTGAAATGAGTAACTTGTCTCATTAGTAAAACCAGCAGTAGTATCAGGTTAATTCTAAAGCCCTGAAAGGTAGGCAGGACATAGAGGAACCCCCTTTGGAATAGACCAAGGGTGGAGCGCAGCTCTTCTATAAGATTAACTTTAAGTCTACTGTTAGTTATAAACTGACAGGCGTAGCTCTGAAAGCCAGCCATGACGTAGAGTGCCCTCCTTAGAGACCAAGGGCGAAGCTATAGTAGGTAGCACTTTAAGTTTCTACTGTAGGTTTAAACATTAAGTATGTGAGTGAGTCATCAAGGGACTAACGGGATGAGAGACTAAGAGCTTATAAACAGTAGACCACACCCCTTAGGAATACCAAGGGCGAAGCCATAGTAGATAGTACTTAATGTTTCTATTGTGAGTTTAAACATTAAGTAAAACTATAAGACAAACTACAGCCAGCCATCTTCTACCAAGCACACCTCCTTACCTGTCTATCACAGCCCACTAAAACGTATCTGTGATGTAGATGGCTCATCTTAGAATAGACAGCGGCTTAACTGTGAAACGTAGCTAGCACGTAGAGTGGACACCTTTGTAATAGACTGAGGATGAAGAAGACTAACTTTAAGTAAGACTGTAGGTGGTCTTTAAGTGTTACTTAAAGGATCAACCTGAAAGTCAGCTGCAGCGTAGAGGGCGCACCTTTGGAATACCAAGGGTGGAGCAAAGCTCCCTGTCTGTATTACTGAAAGTCTACTGTTAGTAGGATACTGATCCGCTCAACTCTAAAAGCCAGCTGTGATGTAGAGTGGTCATCTTAGATATCAAAGGCGAAGCTATAGTAGACAGTACTTAATGTTTCTACTGTGAGTTTAAACATTAAGTGTGGTGTAAGTCATCAAGGGACTAACTGGATGAGAGGCTAAGAGCTTATAAACAGTAGAGTGCCCTTCTTTGGAATACCAAGGGCGAAGCCATAGTAGGTGGTACTTAATGTTTCTACTGTGAGTTTACACATTAAGTAGAACCATGAGCCAAGTTATAGCTGATCACTTCCTACCAAATGATGATTCTTACCTACATACCAACTCACTCATATGATTCCACAGAACAAGCCATCAAGGGACTAATTGGATGAGGGGTTAAGAGCTTATAAACAGTAGAGTGCTGATATTAGAATACACTGAGCTGAGAGATAGGCAGGGCGTAGAGTGCTTCCTTTAGGAATAAACAAGGGTGGAGTGAAACGAATCTATAAGACTATCTTTAAGTGTTACTGACAGTGTTACTTTAAGTCTCACTTAAAGCTCATGCTCAAAGCCCACCTACACACCTCCCACCAAACAAGCAAAGACTAAAAGTCACCACCTAATTATTATCTTCTTTCTTTTCTGGACAGGTGTATCAGTTCTCCTTCCTTGTCCACATACATCTCAAACTCACCCAACACCCACCGTAAACACTCAAGGATTCAATATGAAGCCGTTACGCAATGTAACTAGAATGATAGACCCCAATGGTCAGCCCGTTGTTAAAGTACCACTAGCGAACACTGAGCTAGTCGCAACAATAGATAGCGACATCTATGACAAACTTATAGAAACAGGTATTTCCACCAATTGGAATTTTAATAAAGCCAGCCCAAAGGATAACGGTTATGTGCGTACTGCACTTAATGGTTCGAGGGTGTGCGTAGCTCGACTCATAGTCCAGGCCAAACCTAAAGAAAACGTCCACTACTTAAATGATGACACTTTAGATCTACGAAAAGAAAATCTCTACGTAGCAAAAGGTAATGCTAAACGAGCTTGGATACTGCAAGAAATTTCCGCATAAAAATCTGTCAGCCTATCTAACTATTCAAAAGCGCAAAGTTTCCCCCCTAGGGCTTCGCTTCTCTCCCACAGTAATAATTCTTTTACTACTAACAGGTAACACACCTATGATTAAACCGCATGTAACACTTGCAACTCAAGAGCATGTCAATGAACTAGCTGAAAAGCTAAGACCTGCTGACATTAACGAAGTTTATCTACCGTCAGGTATGACAATACACACTGAACTAACTGAATCCTTAAAGCTTTCAAAATACGCATGGGCAATCCATTACAAGAATGAAGTAGTAGGTGTGTTCGGTGTAGTAGATCACCCTACAGATAACGACACTGGCATCCCTTGGTTACTAAGCACAGAGAAACTTAATGACTGTTCTTTAAGTTTCATTAAAGAATGTGTTGGTGCTATTGATGTTATGCACATCCTATACAAGACATTAATCACCCTGTCACACGAAGGTCATTTAGTTGCTCATAAATGGTTAAAGAGGTGTGGTTTTGAAGCTGGTAACAAACACGAGAACATTGGTATAGAAAACACTACGTTCATTGAGTTTAAGAAGGTTAGCGAATATGTGTGAACCAACTACTATCTTCTTAGCTATCAGTGCCGCCAGTGCTGCTGCTAGTTATGTTGGTGGTCAGAAACAGATGGAACAGCAGTCTGACTCGCTTATGAAGTCTCAAGCTGTTCAGCAAGGTCAGATCGAAGACCGAGCCGCTATGAATTCATTCAGTCAAGGTATCGAGTCTCGTAAACAACAAGCCCGTATTAAAACTGCTGCTGGTGATGCTGGACTAACAGGTGGTTCGATAGCTGCTCAGTTACTTGAGTCTATGTTTAATGAGGGTCAAAACGAAGCAGTTGCTGACCAGAACCTAGCGAACTCTATTGAATCCTCCACCGCACAACGTGACGCTACACTCTCAGGACTTTCAGCACCTTCTTTGCTCAATACAGGTCTTCAGATTGGTGAAGCTTATGCTGACTCTAGTAGAAGAGCTGGCGATACCAAACCTGCTAATTAAACCTCACCACAGCTCCACCACTTAATAAACTCTCCGTGCATCACCTTGCACTCATACTTTAAAACTTTATGCCTTCACAGGCAGTATATTAACTCTTATAGGAAAACATTTAATGATTGTAACTAGAGGTAAAAACAAAGCACTGCAAATTGATATTCCAGCTCAGAAATCACCAACAGGAAAAAGAATAAGGTGTTCAGCGAAAACTACTGATATGGAAAAAGCTAAAGAGTTGGAAACTCAGTTGCTTAAACAATACATTTCTTTAGAAAGGCTAGAAAAGGAAGCGCAGAGAGAACACTTTGATCACCTAGTAGATGCCAGAGGTCATACTAGGATGGGTGCTGAATTAATTCTGATGCTCGGAGCCTCAACAGACATTAGCTTGATTGATGAATCAACCATCAGACAACTTACTTTAGACTTGCAAGAGAAAGGAAATCAGCAGAGCACTATCAATGGAAAGCTTTCTCATCTCTCAATGGCTTTAAAACTGGCCGTTGATTGGGGGTACTTACAATCAATACCAAATATAAAGTTCTCTAGCGTAAGTAATAAGCAGGAGCTGATAGTAAACAAAGAAACAGAACTAAATATCATACAAGCACTACTTGATGTTGATGCTCTCAAACCTGATCAGAAATGGAAGGAGGCAGCTGAGTTAGTTGCAGTGTTATTTGATACAGGGGCGAAGCTAAGTGAAGTATTAAAACTAAAAGCTTATCAAGTTAACTTTGATGATAATACTCTCACATTATCTAGTCGTAACAATCATTCCTCTAAAGCTAGAACAATACAAATGACCGAGCGAGTCGCTTCTATTCTGAAAGATAGAAATTGTCATTGGACTTTAACAAAATCTGAAGCAAGTAGCAGGTGGAGGAGCGTTGTTAAAGATCTAGGTATTTATGAAAAAGAAATGGTGCTACAAGTATGCCGACGAACATGCTCAAACAGATTAATAGCTGGAGGCATGGGCATATATGAAGTAAGTCAGTGGCTAGGTGTTTCTGTGATGTCTATTGAACGTTACGGTTACAGTTTAACTCAGCACTTAAATAGAGGCGCTATGATCTTGCAAGACTGCAATAGTTAAGCTGCTTTAGCTTTCATCTCACGGTCAACTCTCTGAACCACACCTACGCAAACAAACTATAGCGCTCTTACTATCCTAGCAACTAACCGAGCCATGATTAAATCAAACTCATTCATCACGTTGGCTTTAAGCAAGGAGCGCCTTATAAGACCTCCTGAATTTTGCCCTTATCAATTAAACCTCGATACAACAGTGTTTTGAGAACCGAACTATTAATATTTCTAATTAATTTAACTATTATAAATATTGATAGAGCATGCACATTGATTATATTAATCAACACAATATTCCTAACATTATTATTAGGAATATCACCCTAGATCAATACTATCTCTCTGAACCTCAAACCTTTCAGTGTAGCAATGCATCATTAAATCTCGATGCGTTTGATAGGGCTCATTAGCGTTTGCTGAGATAGTCTTCAGTGAGTTGAATGATGTTTTTTCTAAAAAACTCTCACTTAAACTTGAAGCGAAATTCATAAATTTTGATACGTAACGTCTTTCGTATGCATCCTGAATCTCCGCCTTAGTTAGACAATTCAAATGCTCACCGCATCGTTTAATAAATTCGTCCTTTTCATCGGAGGTGAATTCGGGAAACATTTCAAAATCAACTTTCCAATCACCATAGATAGCAATTTGATGCCACGAGTGATGCTCCATACCATCAGCCATAAGGAAAAACGCTAATGGATCAGTAAACACTGAAGCTGGTAGCACGTAGTAATCAACACATTCTTTCATTGTGAATTCAATAAACTCAGCATACTCTTCGTCTGGCACAATAATAAAGGCAACATCACTGGCGTCAAAAAATAAATCACGGTTAATGCGCCACTCTTTTTCCCAGCGCATATCATAGGAATTACCAAATGCTTCTAATAAAAATGCCTCATTGAATACAAGCCTACGTATAGAATCTTCATCTTCTTCGTTGATATATCTTACAGGTAGCATCCCCAAATCCTGTAGAAAATCATGAAAAAACACAAATCCATATTCAGATTTTCTAGCAGAGAAGTGTTTTTTTACTTCATCCTGCTGGCAGTATGCAAAGCTTACTGACTTGATCTCATCAGGTTGAACTTGATCGTCTTTTAATTTATTTGCATAAAAACCTTTAGGGTTTGCATTTATAGTTCGGTTTACCAATATGCTTTTAAATCGTTCTTTTGCAGTAAGCATAGAAATATCTTTAAGAGTTCTATTTGCTCCAGCACCACTTTCATATCGACACGACGGGTCACTGACGATATGAATAAATAGCTCAACCTCATACTCTCTATACCTCTCCAAAATACCATCAAATTTTTCAATAACTGGATCGAAAAGATGATTTTCAACAAAGCTTGCTTTCCCACTATCGATTTTTATCATTAATCTCTCAAAAGGCGTAACGCCCGGTTTTAACGTATTGCTAGAAAATTATTCTGCACGGGCAAAAACACTGGCTAATGCTAAGACGCCAATTGCAGTGTTTATTATTTGTTGCTATTTGAATCATCATACATTGCTCTGTTCGAGAAAGACTCACTGCTCCTAGAGAACTCTACATAGTTCGGTGTGAGTTATGTAAATAACCTTAGCAAGCTTTCAAAGCATCATAAAGTGTCTGCCTAGATACTCCATATTCAATAGCTACAGCTTTCTTTGTTGCACCATCACTTAGCCTCACCTTAATGGCCTGCACATCGGTATCAGAAAGCTTCTTCTTAGCACCTATCTGCTTACCTGCTGCTTTAGCCGCTGCCATGCCTTCCTTTCTTCTTTCATTGATTAGTGATCGTTCAAATTCACTGATAGCGCCAAGCATCTGAAGCATTAGCGTCTGCATTGGATTGTCTGCACCTGAGAAAGTTAATGCTTCTTTATGAAATTGAACAGTGACACCCTTATCATTGAATTGCTTAACAAGTCCCTGCAAGTCCTGAAGGTTACGAGCTAAACGATCAATAGAATGCACATGAAGAACATCACCATCCCGTAACCACTCGTTGCATTCTTGTAGCTTAGGCCTCTTAGTGTCTTTAGCAGATGCCTTTTCCGTGAAGACCTTATCGAACTCTATGTTCACATTAGCTAGCTGTCGGTCTGTATTCTGTCCGTAACTACTTACTCTGATATATGCCGCATTACTCATGCTCTACCCTTGCCTTTGATTAGCACCAATGTCCATATAGGTTATAGTACTTAGTAGACAAGTGTCAATAAATTAAAACAACAACTTAACTAGACACGCAGAAACAACGACTTAGGAACCACTAACAATGTGTCCAGCTTGCATACCACATGGACACAGTAAATTAATTTAACCATCTAGTCAGTTGTGATACTTTTCAAACTCACCCACCTTCACTACTTAAACTCAATATTTAGGAATATCGTTGTGATCGTATCAAGAAACAAAAATGGAATACTGGCTATTGATATATCAGCACGTAAATCACCAACTGGGAAAAGAATTAGAGTATCTGCTCACACCAAAAGTATGTTCGCTGCTAAAGCTTTAGAAAAAAAGATACTGAAAGGAGATATAAATTCTGATGAAGTTAACACCCTTATTCTGAACATCAACAAGAAAGTCACCTTATATCAACTAGAAATGGAGGCTAGAAGAGAGCACTGGTGCTGGTCTAAAAATCCTGAAGCTCATGCGGTGTACGGTGACCAAGTAATCAAAGTACTTGGAGCCAATAAAGATATTCGCTTAATAAACATGGCATCTATTAGAAAATTTATTCTCACTCTCAGAAACAAAGGAAATCAAAATGGAACGATCAATCGAAAGCTAGCACATTTATCAAAGCTTCTTAATCTTGCAAAGGACTGGGAATACCTAAAGACAACTCCAAGAATCAGAATGCTTCCCGAACCTCAGGGCAGACAACTCACATTTAGCAAAAAGACTGAAATAGATATCATCAATGGTATGCGGGAGCATAGAACCACAAAGAGCCCTGATAAGTGGTTAGAAGCAGCAGACCTAATAACCGTACTTTGTGATACCGGAGCAAGGCTCAATGAAATACTAAGCTTAACTCCTGATTTAGTAGATTTTTATACCAACCATTTAACATTCCACTGGCGCACCACTAAAAATTCAAACACTAGACGCATACCAATGACTAAACGAGTAGCAGATATTTTAAAAGCCAGGGAATGCCATTGGACAATAAACAAAAACGAAATTAGTTATAGATGGAGAAAAATAGTCCGTGGAATGGGTATTACTGACCCCGAGATGGTTACTCATTCTTGTAGACATACCTGCGCTTCCAGACTCATTGCAGGTGGCATGGATATATATGAAGTAAGTAAGTGGCTTGGTCATACCTCAGTGGAGACTACAGAACGCTACGCCCACCTATTTACTAATCAATTACAGAAAGGTGTAGGCATACTCGAAGACAATAATGCTTATTAGTGTGTCACATTTATGAGTGCTAATTAGTTATATACAAGTATTATCTGTACCCATAAAAGGAAGTCGCTAAGTAATCGTTTTATAGAGAGGCTTAGGCGGATAATTTGATAGAGTTATCTGTGCCCCCTTTTAGACTAGATAAATTAACAGCCATACACTTGGCACTCAACCGGACTGATACCGGTCAATAGCGGACTCCAATCACCTTTATAAAGGCGTCATCTTTTCCTATCCTATTATTTATATTTCGTCATGAGTACTACGTATTTCTAAATGTTCTGTTTCAAATTCTATCTCGCCGGTTTTTGAAATAGTAAATATTACGCTTTCGTTTTCGGTACCCGAGTCATTCATACCATCACATCCATTATAAATATTCCAATCATAAGAATAGTCAATCTGGTATTCGTTTTTAGAGACATATGAAATATGGTCAATATCAATACCAGTATGACATTCAGCCCTATGATTCAAATAACTCAAATCTGGTATTAAACTATATTCAAAAGAAGATTTATGTTTATTTAAATAGGAACTAATTTCTGGGCATTTATCACCACCATGTATAAACCCTTCTGTTACGTTAGACAATATAAGTAAATCACCCATCTGTTATCTTTTACCCCCCCTTTTTAACCTTACAACTTTAATTATTATCATTTTCTCTAAACACACATAGGTGTGCATTTAAGCTATTAACCGAATGTACTCCTAAAGGCACACCCATTACCAGCTTCTGTTAAATATAAGATGTAAGTTACAAGCAGTTAGTTAATTACGACAAGTCACCCATTCAACTTAATTGCAATCTAACCACCAAACCAATTGGCAAACGACTTTTGAACATACCTTGCAAACTAGAAGTAAGAGGCATATCGCAAAGGCCTAATAATTAAATTAAGCGACACTGTTGTCGTGATTATATGTATATGTATAGATTAGTACTAGACACATCTATTATCTGAGAGTAAAGTCATCACCAATGAAAGAACAAGAACCCAACAAGAAAATAAACGGCGACACTAAAGGTGGCACCTGGAAAAACAACATCACAGAAAAATGGGGCGAAGCAGTAACATCTGGCGACACCGGATTTCAGGCTGTTCCAGATATTTTAATAAAGAACCAAACACTACTTGGGCTCGACACTGTTGATATGACGGTACTACTTAACATATTGATACATTGGTGGGAGCCTGAAGATATGCCACACCCTCGCCTATCAGTCATTGCCAAAAGAATGGGGACGAGCGTTAGAACTGTTGAGAGACGTGTGAAGAAAATTGAACAACTTGGATATATCCAACGATTACCATCAGAGCAAAAAACAACCTCGGATGGACGACAGATGACTGTGCGCAGATTCAATTTAGACGGACTAGTAGTTAAGCTTCAACACCTAGCCAAAGGAGCTAGAACTGCAGTAATTAAAAAACATTAGAGAATAATAGCGAAGTAGCTCAATGGATAGAGCACCTTGATTACTACATACTTTAGTGGATGGTACCCTATGTATGGTCAAGGAGACTGTAGGTTCAAATCCTACCTTCGCTCCCAACACCGCCTTGCAGCAAAGAGGTTAGAAATACTGCAAAGAACAAAGCTAACACTTAAGGTGCAAAGAACAGCATCTAGTTAAGTTTAGCGACGTAGCTCAGAGGATAGAGCGCTCTTGATTACTACATACTTTAGTGGATGGTGCCCCATTGTATGGTCAGAAGGTCGTAGGTTCAACTCCTACCGTCGCTCCCAACACCAGACAGCAACATGTAATAACGCATTTTGATACACGGTGATGCAGATGTCAGAACTCAAATCCACGACCAGTTATTAACAGTACCCTCACAATCAACCCAACCAATGCCTCATAAACACTATAAGACATCTACACGTATTCATTAATAACACTTAACCGGCATCAAATATGCCGTAACTTATATATTTTAGTTGTATCACCTAAATTGCAATAGCAGAAGCTCATGCCCCGTATTATAGCGATATAACTATAAAAGCAAGAAATAGCTTGCAATCTATTTCCGCTTTTTGTACCTTACTCAAGGAAGGAAAACAGGAAATGGTGATTGTAAATGATTGTATCAAACTGCATAGTTATCGACTCAAACGAAGCCGTCGATATTCTGAAGAATCTTGACTTAGAGCCCGAAACTCTTAGAGAGATAGTAAGCAAAGGGCAAATGGCACGCAACTCCGTTACCCCCAACCACCCACTGACAGCAGCCGGAACCTTCGTATACCACGAAACAGTCAGAGCCAAAAGAGACACTCTTCTCCAAAGAGAATGGACAAAGCAATCTGTGAGCAATTGCGAGCTAACGGCTCACCCGCACAAGAACATGACTATTTCTGTTTCTGTTGGCGATAATGAGACAGGAAACAAACTTGGCAACCCAAAAACAAAGAATCAAAAAGGCTCTCAAGTCGAGCTCTTAATCAATGGCAATGGAATACAAGAAGATATGTTCACCCCTTCTAAAAATCAAGCCACGCCAGATATTAAAGATATTGAGTGTCAAAACTGGATTTTACTGTATCATCACGACCGCCAAAAAGATGAGGTGCGTCTGGAATTATCATTACCAATGTCGATTGGCCTGAACAACAAAATCGACGACTGGCACTACAGAATAATTCTTGATCCCATACCTCTAGGTACAGCACATATAGAGAACTATGAACCGGACTATGCGCTTGAAACAGATATCACTGTTGAGCGTATCAGTAATAATGAGTGATATTTCAATGCATAAACAATTCAATCCTCAACGACTAAAATTTGCTAGAGCAAGACGTCAGAGATCCATGAAAGACTTAGCAATAGAGGTTGAATTAACACCAAGAACAATTTCAAGCTACGAGAACGATAAGGACAAAGATATCCCTGAAGAAAATCTCAAACTAATCGCATCTAAACTCAACTACCCTGTTGAGTTTTTCTTTGGCGATGATATAGAACCTATAGAAAAAGAGACTGTTAGCTTCAGAGCCCTTTCCAAAATGAAAGCGTCTCAACGTGATGCCGCTATTGCCGCCGGAGAGCTTGGCTTGTTACTTAACAGTTGGATAGAGAGCAAATTCAAACTACCTGATAATGAATTGCCGGACTTAGCGGGTAATATATTACCTGAAGAGGCTGCCTATGCCCTTCGATCCAAGTGGGGGCTAGGTGAACAAGCAATTAAGAATGTTATTCAATTACTCGAGTCTAAGGGCATTCGAGTATTCTCCTTAATGGAAAACAACAAAGAAGTAGATGCTTATTCATTCTGGAAAGATGAGACACCATACGTGTTTTTAAATATGCAAAAATCTGGTGAGAGAAGCCGTTTTGACGCATGCCATGAGCTTGGTCATTTAATACTCCACAAGCACGCACACCCTAATGGCAGAGAAGCTGAGCATGAAGCTAATAGATTTGCTTCAGCATTTTTAATGTCTGAAGGTTCTGTCATAGCTAACGCCCCTCAATTCCCTGACCTAAACCATTTAATTAAACTAAAGAAATTATGGGATGTATCTGTATCTGCTTTAGTGAGGCGTTTATATGACTTGAATATAATCACAGATTGGCATTACCAGCAACTCAGTAAAGACTTAGCGAGGAAAGGTTATTACAGAAAAGAACCTAATGGTATACCTAAGGAAAAGTCCGTACTACTAGACAAAATTATGCAGTGCCTTAAGAGTGACAAGATAACAATAACATCAATAGCAACCGAACTTAATATTCCAGTAGATGAACTTGCTCAGTTATTATTAGGCGTCTCCGTTTTTTCAAACCACAAAGCATCAATAGCTATTTCCCAAAATAAGACTACTACTCCTAAGCTAAGACTTGTTACTTAAAGGTATCGTTTAACATTCAAATATCTTATAAAAAAACAAGACATTAGTCTAACAACATACGTTTCCTTATCAAGGATTTCTAATTTGTAGCCCAAAGACTATGATCCTACGTTCTCATAGAAACAAGGAGCCAGATAATACCTAAAGGCTTCGTGCTTTATGTAATAACACGATTATTTGAGTAAACAATTAATGCCACTGTACAAGTACGTAACAAAGGAAAGAATTGATATATTAGAAGGCGGCATGATTAGATTCACGCAGCCTATAGCTTTTAATGATCCCTTTGAATTAAAACCTCATATTGCCTCTTTGGGCAGCGCAGAGTACGCACAGGAGCTCCTTGAGGAAAATTTCGATGAGGTACTTAAAAAAGAATATGAGAGCTTACCAATTGAGGCTCAACAACAAGTAACTATTGAGCAGCTAAAAAACTTTGTTAACAGTCAAAAGATGAATGAAATGTTAGTCGATATGATATCTAATCTTCCACACTCAATCGAATCATCCATTCATACTGCATTGAACAGCAAGCTAGGAATTTTATGCTTAAGTGAAAGCACTGAGCCTGATAATTTACTTATGTGGTCTCACTATGCTGACAGCCATGAAGGATTTGCAATAGAATTTGATGCGGAACATCCATTTTTTGATCAAAAAAGATCTGAAGATGACCAATTTCGCCAATTGAATAGGGTAACGTACCAATCAAATAGACCCGAGCTAATATTTAATGAGGTCGATAACTTCCAGAACTTCCTAGTAAAAAGCACCCAATGGGAATATGAGCAAGAATGGCGAATGCTCACTGACTTAAGCAGTGCTGATAAATCTATTGAAACTAATGAACACTCAGTACACCTGTTCAATCTACCCTTTTCAGCACTTAAATCTATTACTTTCGGATGCAAAGCAAGTGCTGAACTAAAGCAAGAAATCAAATCTATTCTTTCAGATAATGAGAACTTAAAGCATATAGAGCTTTATGAGGCTTTAGAAGACAGGAAAGAATATAAACTCAATCGAACTAAATTTGATGCAAATAAGCAACTATCAGAAGGATACCCTTCTGATTTGTTGGAGATATGGTCTGATAAAGTTCTGAAGCTGTAAATTGTAAGCCAGATCATCGCACTAAGTGCCAACCAAAAGAAACTGAGGAAATAAAACCTGTGGTAGAAACATGTAGTAAAAGGATCAGTAGCTCGTCCTCCGTTAAGAGGCTAAGTTACTGATTTAATTACTATTGGAGATACTAAAATGAAAATGGGGTGGATGATGGGGCTCGAACCCACGACCACCGGAATCACAATCCGGGGCTCTACCAACTGAGCTACACCCACCATAATCTGATGTATAAGCTTTGC
>Ga0316207_10003492_pt1 | contig 14531 bp, 17 predicted proteins | sample 6weekpyrite_MG_FD_204943 | JGI IMG/M metagenome (GOLD analysis project Ga0316207, IMG submission 204943) | Microbial mat bacterial communities from mineral coupon in-situ incubated in ocean water Damariscotta River, Maine, United States -... | ecosystem: Environmental > Aquatic > Marine >... | reverse complement strand
GTTAGTGGCACTGGTTGAGCGTTTGTATCATGAGTCTGAAGAGTATGCGGATAATCCTTCAGATGTGCAGCTTTGGTATAACCGAGGTTATGCAAACGGTGTGGTGGCATATCTTACTGCCAATGGACATGGAGATAAGTTAGCGGGCATGACTCTGGATGCGATGGATTTGTATAAGGGTGAGCAATTTATGGAATGGCATAAGGCTTATCATCATGGGTTTGAAATGGGAGAGAGGGAATCTGGGGAAGTATGTAATGGGGATTATGTTTAGGTTTTGAGTTGTTATTCCTGTGAAGGCAGGGATATAGTGACTTTGGTATTGTTTATGTTTACTGAGGTTTAGTTGCAGTCTGATAGTTTTTAATTTTCATCGTTTAGTTGTTTATAGTTCTGAAGGCTATCAAATAGCTACTCAAGTTCAGAGTTACAATTTAACTTAAACGAAAAAAATTCAAACTATCAGATTAAAAATTAAGTTTCAGTAAACATAAAAACCTAAACTTCCAAAGTAATAAAATACCCACCAAACTTACGAATATTCAAAACCCCCGTATCCATAATCAAATACTGTCCCTTAATCCCCTGCAAAACGCCACTGACTTCCGGTGTTTTATCAAAGTTAAATGACTTTACTTTTTCGGGGTAGATTTCAACTGGAAAATTAATATCAACCGTGTCTTCCTTGTCAAGGAATGTTAATGCATCATCACCCAAATCATTTTTAAGTTGAGAAATTTCCGCTTCACACTGTGAAAATAACTCATCACGTCTGGCCGCCATATCCTGATTGTCAGCTGCGCCTTTTAACATTTTTTGCCAACTTGTTTTGTCTGCAACATGGTTCTTAAAAATAACTTCGACTTTGCCCGAGGTTAAACGATCTTTAACCCTGAAAATAGGAATTGCCTGTGTGGCACCCTGGTCCATCCAGCGTGTAGGGATTTGTGTGCCGCGAGTAATGCCGACTTTTAATCCAGAAGAATTGGCCAGATATACATAGTGATCTATGAAGCAGTGTTGTTCGCCCCATGTAGGTTCACGGCATGTGCCTTCTGCGTAATGGCATTTTTCTGGTTTGATAATGCAAGTGTCACACTGAGCGAGAGATTGAAAGCAGGGATAACAAAATCCCTGGTTAAAACTTTTCTTGGTTTTTCTTCCGCAGGCAACGCAATTGATTTCGCTGTTATGAGTAAGCTTAAGGTTCGAACCAATTAAAGCATTCATGTCCACAAGGTCATCACCAATGGGTAGATGGTATTGCACAGTGTCATTGAGTTGAGTATGCATTTTTTGAATATTGCCGGTGTGTTTCATGGTGCTACTTGACTGCTGATGTTTTGGTTGGGTTGATGATGGTATCACACACTGATCTGATAACGATAAACATGTAAAATAGCGACGAACGAATTATATAAAGTGAGTGAGTTATGTCTGAAGCTGATAATGAAAGCATCTTCCCTATTGCGAACTGGGATATGGGGCCGATTGAAGAGCACCAGTTAGTCGTGTTTAGACCACATTTTATATCTACTCCAGGGCAGACTGCGGAGGAGGCAGAGGTTAGTCGTTATTATGCAATGACCGTGTCTCAAGCAAAAGAACTGAAAGTGGCTTTAGAGATGTCGATTGCCGCATTGGAAAAAACGAACTAGAGATTCATGCCTGGCAGATTTGGTCAGTGCATTAATAAGAATTTATATGAGCGGTAAAATAAGCCGTTTATATTTGCAGTATAATGCGTTTAATTAGATTCTATGTGAAAAGATTATGACTGAAAAAGTATTTGCAGGTTGTGTGTTTGACCCCGCGCAAGCTGAAAAAATGATTGGCAAAACCGTGCTGGTAAGCCTTACGTGCATGAATGATTTTGGTGATTTAGAAGCGTTTGAACAATTTTCCGGCGAAATATTAAGGGTAAATAATGAAGACGGTCTAGTTGTTAAGCGAGCTGATACAGAAGAAGAATTCAGTTTGCCGCCTGATCTGGATCATTATCAGGAAGCCAAACCAGGTGAATATCAATTGGCTGAATCAGAAGTAAAAATCTCAAATCCAGACTTCCTGGTTGAGTGGGATATTTATCCACCTGGCCCTGATGGTCCAGATAGCCCAGTAGGGCAGGCGGGCTAAGCTTCTTATTACTTCAGAATGGAGTGAATCACCTGTCCTAAAGCATGGTTGAAAATTGAATGATCGGCAATGATCCTGGATTTGCCATCATTCAGTTCTTCAACAAACTCATTGGCATATTTTTCGATGACTTTATTGCCATGCCTGTCTACAAAAATCAGTTTAGCTTCATCAAATAAAACTACAGATAGTTTTACGCGACGTAATGCTTTGCTTTCTCCGTTGTAAATTTCAAACCAGACGCCCTGTTTAACATCTCCAGGTAAACGAGCAATTTGTGCATGTGGTGGTTCGCCTTCTTCTTCAGGCATTTCTTCTGTGGATTCGGCGATAGCCTCGTCCAGGCTGATGTCAGGCTCTGAATAGTCTGGTGTTTCCTGGTAAAACTCTGAGTTTTCTAGCAGGCGAAGATGAATTTCTCTAAGCGCGCTCATTGAAGCATCAATGCTGCCTGGGCTCAGTTTTGTGCTTTGCAGCAGGATTTGAATTTCTTCGATCAGGTTATCTGAGTCGTTGTTTAATAACATCCATTGCACGGTTGTAGTGATGGGCTGGACGCTATAAATCATATGTTTTAGCAATGTGATTATTTCGTTCCACTCGCTACTTTCTTTGCCGTATTTCACAAAGCGCTGGAACATAACAGTAGACCACTGTTTTAAAATAAGTGGTTTCAGTTCTTTTTGAATGAGCCTTTTATAAGTGTGTTTCTGTAGTTCATTCAAAATAACCTGTCTTGCATGTTCCTTAAATATCGCTTTTTGAGTTTCTTCTTCCTGCTTGCCCGTCTTGTCTTCTTCAATAGACTTCAGTCTATTGAGTGCGGTTAGCGCCGTGTTAAAACTGGTTAGGTTCTGGTCGAATGTCGTTTGTAGTTGCTCAACGATAAGCTGCATGGTTTTGAATAAAGTGTTGTCACTGTCTTCAATGCCAATGCCTAAGTGAGCCACAGTATCTAGTACATTTCGAGCGGTATGCTTGTTGTTCTGGAAGAACTGAGGATCAAGCATAGCTACTTTAATAAGCGGTATTTGCAGCTCTAGCAGTAATGACTTTATTGAGGATGAGATATTGGGATCACGCAAAAAAGCGCCAAATAACATTTCAACAAAATCAACTGTACGGCCATCGATAGCATTTAATGACCTGGACATTGACGTGTTGCCCATTTTCGCCATGCTGTTTAATAGCGCGTGCTTAAACTCATCGGTTTGAATATTTGTTTCGCCAGGAATGTACTTTGGCTTATAGGATGTTTGCAGGCTGGTTAGCGCTTTTATAACATCGCGACGGTCATGGAACTGTTTTCCTGCCCCGCCTTGTTGTCCTACGCTGGTAGTTGTACCGTTGCCTTCTTCGCTTTCACCAGTAATAAAGTTCTTAATGGCTTTAGAAACTTTCTCCGGGTCGTTTACATCAATGGGGTTGTCTGGCGTATCTGAATCCGAGCTCATGGTAAGTAGTAATTAACATCCGGTTAATAAGATATAAGTTTTATACGAGTGTAGTCGTTGGAAATCAATATTACAGTGATTAAGTGTATATATGAACTGTTTAGCGGTTATTAAGCTTAGAAACATAATATTTAACGACGACTTTGTTAAACTTGGCGCTGATATTAGGTGAACGTGTAAGAAACTGTAATTATGTTTGAGTTAAATGAAATTGAAGTTCTGGCTGATGACGTGGAAAGCCTGGCACCCGGCATGCAGCATAAATTAACCTTTAAAGCGTTTTTCACTATTAAAGAGGTGCCGGATACATTTACAGGTACTGTATGTCTTGATGAGCAGGGTGAGCTCAGTTTGCAGCATTTCAATAATCCGAAAGGCAATAAGCGCAAGATAATCACGCTAAAAAACAAGCTGCCATCCGGTGTGTTTGACGGCGTTAAAAAGATATTATTTGCCAAAGCTGGAGGGCAGAACGTGGATTTGCCTCTTGACCTAGACGCTTTAAAGTCGAGGCAATAGACTTCTTGGCCCTTGAAATAACTAAAAAAGCCCATAGCTACAGGCATTAGCACTTTTTAGGTGGCTTCTCGCTATACCAACAAAGGGTGGGGTTAATTCCCATTCGAGCTAGTGTAGAATGCGCACCATTAATCGAATTAGTAATAATTTGCCCGCCAGGGCTAGACACATTCAGGTTTTGGAGTAAATGCCATGAGCGTTTCGCAGCAACAGGTTGAAGAAGCAATTGCAAAGTATATTGATCCTTATCTAGAGAAGGATTTGAAAGCAGCAAATGCAGTTAAAGGTATTGATATTAATGGTGCTGAAGTTGCCATTAAAGTAGTACTAGGTTTCCCGGCTAAAGGTCACTACGCAAAAATTTCTGAGGAATTATCCAAGCAGGTTGGTGCTCTGGATGGTGTGGATTCAGTAAAGGTGGACGTAGGTCATGAAATCATTGCTCATTCAGTACAGTCTAGCCTGAAGCCGCTTGAAGGTATTAAAAACATCATTGCAGTAGCATCAGGTAAGGGCGGCGTTGGTAAATCAACAACGGCAACCAACCTTGCGTTGGCGCTAAGCAAAGAAGGCGCAAACGTAGGCATTCTGGATGCAGATATTTATGGCCCGAGTATTCCACGTATGTTGGGTATTACTGATAAGCCAGAATCTGCAGACGGTAAAACACTGGATCCTATGATGGGTCACGGCATGCAGGCAATGTCGATAGGTTTTATGATTGATGATGAAACACCAATGATCTGGCGTGGACCAATGGTTACGCAGGCATTAGAGCAGCTGTTAGTTGATACTCAGTGGAAAGATTTAGATTACCTGGTGATTGATTTACCACCTGGTACAGGTGATGTTCAGTTAACGCTGGCACAAAAAGTACCTGTAAGTGGCGCGGTTATCGTAACGACTCCTCAGGACATTGCGCTGCTTGATGCACGTAAAGGTCTTAAGATGTTTGAGAAGGTTGAGGTACCAGTATTAGGTATTGTTGAAAACATGAGCGTTCACATCTGTTCAGAATGTGGCCATGCAGAACCAATCTTCGGCCAGGGTGGCGGTGAGCGTATGTCAGAAGACTACGATGTGGACTTCCTGGGTGCATTGCCACTTGATATGTCTATTCGTACAAATGGTGATGAAGGCGTACCTTCAGTAGCGGCAGAACCAGATGGTACTATTGGTAATATCTACCGTGATATTGCTCGTCGCACAGCGGCTAAGCTTGCATCACAGGCGAAAGACTACAGCAGCAAGTTCCCGAACATTGTTATCGAGAACAACTAATCTTTAAAGCTGGATGGTCACCTGGCCAACCAGCCCAAAAGACGTGTTAGAATGCCGCCACTTGTTGCAAGTGGCGGCATTTTTTATTTTTGGGGAATAAATTCGTAATGAGTATTAAGTCAGATAAGTGGATTCGTCGTATGGCGGAAAACGAAGGCATGATTGAGCCATATGAGCCGGGCCAGGTTCGTTATGATACAGAAGACCAGCGACTGATTTCTTATGGAACGTCCAGTTATGGTTATGATGTACGCTGTGCCAATGAATTCAAGATATTCACTAATATTAACTCTGCAATAGTCGACCCTAAAGACTTTGATGATAATAGCTTTGTCGATGTGAATTCAGATGTTTGTATTATTCCGCCAAACTCATTTGCACTGGCGCGCACAGTAGAATACTTTCGCATACCAAGAAGCGTGTTAACCGTGTGTCTGGGTAAATCAACTTACGCACGTTGCGGCATTATTGTAAATGTGACGCCATTAGAGCCTGAGTGGGAAGGCCACGTTACCCTCGAGTTCTCTAACACAACACCTTTGCCAGCAAAAATATATGCTAATGAGGGTGTGGCACAAATGTTGTTTTTTGAATCTGATGAAGTCTGTGAAATATCATACGGTGATCGCGCTGGTAAATATCAGGGCCAAACAGGTGTTACCTTGCCCAAGACTTAGTCTAAACTCCTAAATATTGTTTATATTTTACAGGAATTGTTCGATTGCTTAGCCTGGAAAAACTGATTGATAAAAGTAGCAAGCTCGGTAGCTTGCCCTCCATTGTGTATCGCGTATTTGATGTAATGGATGACGCTAATTCTACGGCAACTCAAATAGGCCGTGTAATTAATGATGATCCTGCACTAACGGCGCGACTTCTTAAATTAGTAAATAGCCCTTTCTATGGCTTTTCTGCCAAGGTAGATACTGTCTATCGCGCGGTGGCCTTAATTGGTCATAAAGAGCTGCGTAGTGTGGTGGTTGCTGCCTCAGCAATTAAAGTTTTTGATGGGATCCCATCAGACCTCGTTTCAATGCCAATGTTCTGGAAGCGTAGTTTAAGTACGGCGGTTGTTGCGCGCGTATTGGCAGCGTTTAAACGTGAAAGAGAAATAGAGCGTTACTTTATTGCTGGTTTATTGCACGATATTGGATCTTTGCTGCTTTACCTGCAGCAGCCTGATGAAATGACCCAGGCATTACAGATGCAGCAGTCTGAAGGTATGGAGCTGGGCGCGGCTGAAAAACAGGTGCTTGGATATGATCACACCGAGGTGGGTGGTGCTTTACTTAAAAAGTGGAATTTACCGCCGGTTATTTGCGGTTCGGTGAGGTTTCAGGAAACACCTGCAAAAGCACCGGATGCAGTAAAAGAGTCCGCATGGTTAATCTGTTTGGCCAGGGCTATTGTTGACCATCATCTGGAGCCTGATGCCCAGATAGAAGAGGGTGCAACAATTGCAGCAGATCTTTGGCAGGCTAATGGTCTCGATGAAAGCCTGTTGCCCAAAATCCTTGAGAAAGCTGAGCAGCAGTATGAAGGCTCAAAAGATATTCTTTTATCTTAAGCACTTATCTTAGGCTGATAATCGGCCAGCCTTCATCGTTAGCTTTGGCCAGCAGCTGCTCGTCAGCATCTACGACTACGGGGTGGTCGACTTCCAGTAGTAAGGGCAGGTCATTATGTGAATCGCTATAAAACCAGCTGCCCTTCATGTCCAGTTGATGTTCCTGCATCCACTCCGCTAAACGAGCTACTTTCCCTTCTTGAAAGCACGGTATGCCAGCAATTTTGCCGGTGTACTTTCCATTGACTACTTCTGGTTCGGTGGCCAGCAAATTTTCAATGCCAAAAGCCTCAACAATAGGGCCTGTCACAAAGCTATTGGTCGCGGTGATAACCACAAGTGTGTCACCTTGTTCGCGATGCTTGGCAATGAGCTCGAAAGAGGCGGGGCTCATGATTGGGCGAATTTTTTCATCGACAAACTGCTTGCGTAAGCTGCGCATTTTGTTGGCGTCATTATCAACCAGTGGCTGTTGCGAAAAAGCCTGAAACTCATGAATGTCTAAAGTGCCTTTCTTGTACTCATCATAAAACCGCTGGTTTTCATTATTGTAGGTTTCCCGGTCAACAATGCCTTGCTCGGTTAAAAATTCGCCCCAAAGGTAGTCGCTGTCGCCAGCAAGCAGGGTGTTGTCCAGGTCAAAAAGTGCCAGTGCCATGAAAATTCTCGTACAGTTTGCTCATAAATTATTTTTTATTTATGCAAAAGTGCATAAAAATTGCCTATAGTTAAAAGGCAGCTAACGTATTGTAACTAAAACATTGCGTGATGCTGAAAATTTTGAAAAAATCATAAGCATTATTTTTACAGGCAACTCTAAGTGATTGATTCTGACGGCTTTAGGCCAAATGTTGGTATTATACTCAGCAACCCCGAAGGCAAGGTCTTCTGGGCGCGCCGCAGTGGTCAGAATGCATGGCAGTTTCCTCAAGGTGGTATACATACAGACGAAACGCCTGATCAGGCAATGTATCGTGAGCTGTTTGAAGAAACTGGATTGAGCCCGGAACATGTCGAGCTGGTGGGTAAAACGAGTAAGTGGCTACGTTACCGTTTGCCAAAATGGATGATTCGTAAAAATAAGCACCCCGTGTGTATTGGGCAAAAGCAGATTTGGTTTGTTTTAAAACTGGTAGGTTCTGAAAATCACTTTAATTTGAGTGCCATGGACAAGCCAGAGTTCGATCACTGGGCCTGGGTTGATTATTGGCACCCAATGAGTGAAGTTGTGTTTTTTAAACGCAAAGTTTATAAAAAAGCACTAACTGAACTAGAGCCGCTGTTACTAAATCAGATTGGTGCTTAGTTCTTAGCCAGGTTTAACTACAACTAAAATTACGATGGCTGTGAGTACCAGTACGGGGAACTCATTAAACCATCTATACCAAATGTGGTTTCGTCTGCTTTCATCATTGGCAAACACTTTCACCAGGTGGCCACAATAAAAATGGTAGGCAACGAGTAAGCCTACAAGGGCAAACTTAATAATCATCCAGATTGAGTTATACATCTGCCACTCTATCATGAGCCATGTACCCAAAATAATGGTGAATATCATAAACGGGGTAACAAAAAGATATAGTTTTCGCTCCATTACTTTAAAGCGTTCATTACCAGCTTCATCTTCAGTCATTGAGTGGTAAACAAATAAACGAGGTAAGTAAAATAATCCCGCGAACCAGCTGACCATGAAAATGATATGGAAGGCTTTAACCCAAAGCATAATTTTCTCAATTTGTTAATTGTGTGAGCATGTTAACGCGACAGCGTTTGAGTGGAAAGCTTTCCTGAAGTGACCGCGAATATTACTGGGTATGATGTAATGCTATTTCAGTCTATACTTAGCCTTCTTAATATCAATCACTTGTATTAACTTGTTCATTTGGTTTTGTAATGTTGCAAGTTTGAATTTTTTACATGAGGTCTCTACATGATTAAAGCCGGTATTGTCGGTGGCACTGGTTACACGGGCGTTGAATTATTACGTTTGTTAGTGGCCCACGATGAAGTTGAGTTATCGGTTATTACTTCTCGATCTGAAGCGGGTCAGGCTGTATCCAGTTTGTATCCGAATTTGCGCGGTCATGTCGATATAAATTTTTCTGAGCCAGATCTGGCAGCATTATCTAGTTGTGATGTTGTGTTTTTTGCCACGCCAAATGGTACGGCGATGAAAATGGTCCCGGAGCTATTAGAAGCAGGTGTAAAAGTTATTGATCTGGCGGCCGACTTTCGATTAAAAGATCCGGCAACCTGGAAAGAGTGGTACGGAATAGATCACGCGTGTGTAGATGTTCTGCAAGAAGCGGTTTATGGATTGCCAGAAATTAATCGTGAGTTAATAAAGGGTGCACGAATTATAGCTAATCCAGGCTGTTATCCAACGGCGGTGAGTTTGGGTTTTATTCCGTTGATTGAAAATGATTTGCTAGATGATCAACACCTGGTTGCTGATGCCAAGTCAGGCGTAAGCGGTGCGGGTAGAGGTGCAAATGTTGGCTCTTTATTATGTGAGGCAACCGAAAGCGTTAAGCCTTATGGGGTGGATGGTCATCGTCATTTGCCAGAAATCACCCAGGTGTTAAGTGAAGTGGCCGGTCATAAAGTAGGCCTAACTTTTGTACCGCACTTAATGCCCATGATTCGTGGCATCGAAGCCAGTTTATACGGTGTATTAAAAACCGATGTTGAAAACTTACATCAGTTATACACGGAGCGTTATAAGAATGAACCGTTTGTGGATGTATTGCCATTGGGTACTATGCCCGAAACACGTAGCGTGAAAGGTTCAAATATGTGTCGCATTTCAGTGTTTCGTCCACAAGGAGGAGATACTATTGTGGTTTCATCGGTTATTGATAACCTGGTCAAAGGAGCTGCAGGGCAAGCTGTGCAGAATATGAATTTAATGTTTGGCCTGGATGAAGCTATGGGCATTAGTCAGGTGGCATTGTTGCCTTAGCCTTCGGGGAAAGTTAAGGGGCTAATTACAAGTATGAAGTCAGAGCCAGTTCAGAGTCAGTTTTTAATTTCTATACACCAGCCAAAGTTATGGATTGCGAGTGCAATAGTGGCTGTATGTGTAATACTTGTTTTTATATGGTCTGCATTTGAATATGGTCGGCATGCAGCAGGTTTTAATCAGGCAGACTATGATCAGGAAATTGAGATATTACGCCAGGCGCTCGATGAGCAGACCGCGGAGAAAGAAAGAGCCTTGAGGGATAATGCTCGTTTATCGCGTGGTAGTGATATACAAAAGGATGCAAGCAGCAAAATCAGTGATAGTTTGGCGGAGTGCGAAGATGCAACTCTAAAGATGAAAGAGGAGCTGACTTTCTATCACAATATCGTTGCGCCGCGTAAGTCTAAACGTGAAATACAGGTGAATAAAGTTGCGTTAACACCAGCAGCTAATGGAATATTTAATTATAAAGTTGTATTAATTCAGGTTGGAAAGCACGACTATACCCAGCGAGGTTTTGTTGAGTTTTCCTTTAAAGGACGTAAGGCGGATGGAACCGAAGCTCGACTGGACTTGCCAAGTGTATCAGTTAAAAAAGCATCGAAGCGTCAGAGATTTGGTTTTAAATATTTTCAGAACTTTGAAGGTGGTATCAGATTTCCTGAAGGATTTGAGCCATTGTCGATGTTTATAAGAGCTTTGCCAAAGAGCTCGAAAGTCCCCAGGGTAGAAAAAGAGTTTGCCTGGGGTGATCTAATTGCTGGAGGAAATGAGTCCAATGTGGGGCAAGAATAAATCTAAATCAACAAAAATTGAAACCCTGATCGGTACAGCAATGGAAATTCAGGGTGATTTGATTTTCTCAGGCGGTTTGCACGTGGATGGTAAAATCGTTGGTAATGTTATTGCTGAAGAAAATTCTCATTCAATGCTGGTATTAAGTGATCGTGGTCAAATTGAAGGTGAAGTAAGAGTGCCTTTCGTAGTGTTAAATGGCCAGGTTGCCGGAGATGTATACGCTAGTGAGCGTGTGGAGTTATCAAGCCAGGGCCAGGTAACCGGCAATGTGTATTATAATTTGCTTGAAATGGCTATGGGCGCAGAGGTGAACGGTAACCTTGTGCACTGCAAAGATGAGAAAAAACTTCTTGAATTTCAATCACATGAGAAAGAGTCGGCTGCTGGAGACGATGTAGCAGATGTTGAACCGAGCCCATCGGCTAGCTAGTGTCGAAATCAGATTAAAACTTGACTAAATTAGTCAGGTAATGGTAACTTGCAACAAATATAGCTTTTTACAGAATTTTTGGAGAGATTGAATGACTGCTGAAATAGCTGACATTCCAGCACCGCTGGACTTTACCGACGCTGCTGCAGCAAAGGTAAAAACACTGATTGAAGAAGAAAGTAACCCTAATCTAAAACTTCGCGTATTTATCTCGGGTGGTGGTTGTTCTGGTTTTCAGTATGGCTTTACTTTTGATGAAGAAGTTAAAGATGGTGATACATCAGTTGAAAATGGTGGCGTTACTTTGTTGATCGATCCTATGAGCTTCCAGTACCTTGTTGGTGCTGAAATTGACTACAAAGAAGATCTGCAGGGTGCGCAGTTTATTATTCGTAATCCTAACGCTCAAACTACCTGTGGTTGTGGTTCTTCATTCTCACCTGCATAGTTAGTAAAGATAGATCAATTAAAAAAAGAGATGCATCTGCATCTCTTTTTTTATGCCCAAATTTTATGTCTGAAACATAATTGCCTGAAAAGTGTTTATACAGGGAAAATTGCGCCGAGCACCAGTTGCTTGTCAGCACCTGTTACAGCGGGTAAGTTACCGGGTTTGTTGTTTAGAGTTTGCTTCGCTAGCCATGCAAAAGCAATCGCCTCAACCCAGTCAGGATGAATGCCGTGGCGCTCGCTGGAGTCAATGTCAATGTCTGGCAGTTTTGTTTTGAGTAGCGACATTAAATGGGTATTGTGAACGCCGCCGCCACAAATGATTAATCGATCCAGCTGGGGTAGGTTGTTTAAAATCGCATGCACAATGCTGTCACAGGTGAACTGGCTCAAACTCGCTTGAACCTCTGAATCGCTTAAAGGCTTTAGTTGAGCGAGTTGTTTGCTTAGCCAGTCAAGATGATAGTGTTCTTTGCCGGTGCTTTTGGGTGGTGCCTGGTGAATAAATGGATCTTTCATCAATTGAGATACAAGATTTTCACTTGGTTTGGTGCTCGCTGACCAGTTCCCGTTATCATCGTAATCTTTTTGTTGATGTAAGCGGATCCATGCGTCCATTAGTATGTTACCGGGCCCGCAATCAAAACCGAAACAGTCCTGGTTTTTATCTTTTGGAAGATATGTCAGGTTAGATATACCACCAATATTTAAAACGGCACGATTCTCGCTTTTTGAATAGAAGACCTGTTGGTGAAAAGCTGGTGCGAGTGGGGCGCCTTCTCCGTTAGCAGCCATGTCTTTCCTGCGGAAATCTGCGACTGTGGTGATACCTGTGAGATAGCTTATCTGGTTAGCGTCACCTATTTGCATGGTAAAGCGGTTTTTTGCATCAGGGCGGTGACGGATCGTTTGCCCATGGGACCCAATGCCCGAAACCTGTTCGGCTTTAATGTTGGCAATAGATAGTAACTGGTTTGTTGCATCGGCGAGCAACTGGCCGAGTTCAGTATCGGCTTCTCCAAGCATATCAATGCTCGACTTTTTGTCGTTCAGGCTGAGTAAGGAAAGTTTTTCTTTTAGGGTGTCTGGAATGCTGTGACTGTGGCTTGCAATAAGTTTCATGTCTGTTCCATCAAACTCGACTAGCGCTGCGTCGATGCCATCCATGCTAGTGCCTGACATAAGACCGGCATAAAGCTCAGACATTATTGTTTGTCATTTAAAGCAAGAGCGTTACGAGAAAGCACTTTTAGTTGAGCGACATAACCCTGTGTAGTTAGCTCGAAATTATCACGATAACGTTTTGGAATTGGCTTCGTGCTAGGAAACTTAACGGTCAAAGGATTTCTGTGTACACCATTAACGCGGAACTCATAATGTAGGTGCGGGCCAGATGCTAAGCCAGTTGAGCCTACGTAACCTATGATCTGTCCCTGTTTGACTCTGCTACCAGATCGAATTTTTTTATTGTAGTTGTTCAGGTGGGCATAAAGTGTTGTGTAACGACTACCGTGTTTCAACACGATGGTTTTTCCGTACCCGCCTTTACGGCCCTTATAAATAACTTTGCCGTCACCAGATGCGCGAACAGGTGTGCCACGTTTGGCTGCGTAATCGACGCCTTTGTGTGAGCGGAACTTATGCAAGATTGGGTGGTAACGTTTGGTCGTGAAACGTGAGCTGATACGACTAAAGTTTACCGGGCTGCGTAAAAATGCTTTACGTAAGCTGTGGCCGCTAGCTGAATAGTAGCCAGCATCACCTGTTACAGGATCTGTGTAACGAAGCGCGCGGTGTGTTTTGCCTCGGTTAGTAAACTCAGCCGCTAATATGTTGCCGTCTTTTATTTTGTTACCATTTTTAAAACGCTGCTCATATATAACAGTGAACTGGTCGCCTTTACGAATATCAAGTGCAAAGTCAATATCCCAGCCAAAAATGCTGGCAAGCTCCATCGTCAGGTTTTGTGAAAGACCGGCTTTTTCTGACGCCAGGAATAATGAAGATTCAATTTCACCAGAAGCGTAGGCACTTCGTACTTCTATATCGTGCTTATGGATATTTGCGACGAGCTTGTCGTTTTCTCGTTCAACCTGCAGATATCGCACGGTGTCTATTTGGTAGTTAAGTGCAATTAACTGGCCCTGGTCATTGCTCATGATTTTTACAGTATCGCCAGGGTGAAGACGGCGAAGTTCTTTTGTTGCCTTGCCCAGTTTCATTAATGCCAGTAGCTGGTTTGGTTTTACTTTTGCCTTATCAAACAATACTGAAAGGCTGTCACCTCTTTTAACTTTGAGAGTGGTCCATTCAGGACTATCTAAATCGCTGTGTGTTGGTGCGATTGTAGTTTGTTCCTGGTTCTCAATATCAAGGTCTTCGCTCGCCTTGTGAGCAGAAGGGATTGGCAGGTTCAGCTGTATGCTTGAAGAGTTTGTTTCTGTTTCGACAATTGATGTAGCGACATCTTCTATATGTGATTCGTGATTTACAGTAATGATGTCAGGCTCATTGCTTCCCGTATTCGCTATAACGGCGCTAATAACAGCACAGCCAGCAGCAAATAATGCCCAGCGTAAAGCAGGGTGACGTTGACTCTTGCCTGGATGATTCAGGCTTCGGAAGTCTTTGTTTATGAAGTTGTTGTAATTCACGGATTTGTCTATGTTTTTTTAATTAAAATAGCTGGAAAAGCAGGGAAAATCAATTATTCAGGGTGAAAGATTGTATTTTATTTGAGCGACTATGCAAGAAACCTTTGTCATTCGTTTGAGTGAGCTGGGTATTATGAGTCTTAGATAGTTGATTTATCTGCTGAATTACCTCTGAGGCCGCGTCGCCATGCAAAGGTTGCGGTTGAAAAATAACTTCAGCATTCAGAACATTTATAGGACTAAATTCAGCGCTATGATAACCACGGTTATGTAGTGT
>Ga0316207_10003490_pt1 | contig 14534 bp, 11 predicted proteins | sample 6weekpyrite_MG_FD_204943 | JGI IMG/M metagenome (GOLD analysis project Ga0316207, IMG submission 204943) | Microbial mat bacterial communities from mineral coupon in-situ incubated in ocean water Damariscotta River, Maine, United States -... | ecosystem: Environmental > Aquatic > Marine >... | reverse complement strand
GTACCACATATCGTTGGTGAGATTGTCGATAGGATCAAACAAGCCGGTGAGGGACATGACATCCTTGTTGTTGAGCTTGGTGGAACCGTAGGTGATATTGAAGGTCTTCCTTATATGGAAGCGATTCGTACCATGAAACATGATGATGAAGTGGCAGGGACATTTTTTATACATGTCACCCTTATCCCTTATATCAAGGCAGCAGGTGAACATAAGTCTAAACCGACACAACACTCTGTACAAGAGCTTCGTCGTATTGGTATCACTCCTCAAATGATCATCACAAGAACAGAAGACACCCTTCCTAAGTCATTTAAGAAAAAGCTTGCCGTATCTTGTGATGTCCCTCAAGACTGTGTTATCGAAGCCCTTGACGCAGCAACAATTTATGCCGTCCCTATTACTTTCATGGCACAAAACATACTAGCTCCAATTGCTAAAGAGTTAGAACTAGGCGAGTTAACACCAGATATGGATCAATGGGATGCCCTGGTTAAAAAAATCGTTCAACCAAGTGAGCGTGTGACTATAGGGTTTGTTGGTAAATACCTGGAGCTCAAAGAATCTTACAAATCACTCATCGAATCATTAATACATTGTGGTGCCCACCTTGATACACGTGTAGAAATCTGTTGGGTAGATTCGGAAGACATCGAAGCTAAAGGGGCAGAGTCTCTTCTTGCTGATTGTGATGCAGTCCTGGTTGCCGGTGGTTTTGGTAATCGCGGGGTTGAAGGAAAAATACAGGCTATCGAATATGCACGGGTTGAAAGACTGCCGTACCTAGGTATCTGTTTGGGAATGCAATTGACCCTGGTTGAATACGCTAGAAATGTATTAGGGCTGGAAGATGCGAACTCTATTGAATTTAACCCTGAAACAACAAATCCTATGATCTATCTGATTGATAACTTTATTAACCAATCAGGTGCTAAAGAACTACGTACCCATAAGTCTCCAATGGGTGGGACACTTAGACTTGGAGAGTATCCTTGTGACACCAAGGCAAAATCTCACCTAAGAGAAGCTTATGGTGAAAAGGTGATTTATGAACGTCACCGTCACCGTTATGAAGCTAACCCTGCCTACAGAGATCAGTTAGAAAAAGCAGGAATGATCGTCACAGGTGAGTCTAATGGACTGATCGAAGCCGTAGAAATCAAAGATCACCCTTGGTTCTTAGGGGTTCAGTTCCACCCTGAGTTTACCTCAAGACTAACGACACCAAACCCTTCTATCCTTGCCTTTGTTAAAGCAGCGTCAGCAAAAGATGCCTAAACTTTCCAAGGCCCGCTTACATGAAATCCTTTCTCAAAGGTTTTCTACGGGTTTTAAAAAACTCTCTGATATTCCAAATCCTGCTCTCTTGCATGATGGAATAAAATCTGCCAAACGAATAGCCACTGCCATACAAAACAATGAAAAAATTTATATTGTAGGGGATTATGATGTAGATGGCGTGACTTCTACCGCTTTAATGATTGAGTTTTTTAAGGCCATAGGCTATCCAATAGAAGCGACCATACCCAACCGTTTCTCTGACGGTTATGGGGTATCAGAAAAGATTATTGACAGGATCGAAGCAGACCTTGTGATCACTGTTGACAATGGTATCAATGCTTACGGTGCAGCTGAAGCCTGTAAAAAAAGAGGTATTGATCTTATCATCACAGATCACCATACTCCTTCGCACACCCTTCCAGATGCCTTTGCTATTGTTGATCCAAAGCTTGCCCAATGCGAATACCCGTTCAAAGAGATATGCGGGGCTCAGGTCGCCTGGTTATTGATGGGGCTCATAAAAAAAGAGATAAACTCTTCCGTTAACCTAGCGCAATTTATGGACTTACTATGTCTGGCTATTGTTGCTGATGTTATGCCCCTTCAAGATATCAACAGAACCCTCGTGATCAAAGGGCTCGAACAGATGTCTACATCAATGAGACCCTGTATGGTCATCATCAGAGATATGCTGGCGAAAAAAAGCTTATCAGCTGAAGATATTGCCTTTCAAATCGCTCCCAGAGTCAATTCAGCAGGAAGGATGGAAGATGCTTCAATTGCCTTGGCCTTTCTTACTGCCGATAATGAAGGTATCGCCTACAAACAGTATGAGATCCTAAATCAACTCAACAATATCCGTAAATCAACCGAAGCAGAAGCAACTGAAAATGCCATGAAGCAGGTCAATGAAAAAGACAATATTATTGTCGTGGCTGCGGAGGGTTGGCATGAAGGTGTTGTGGGTATTGTTGCTTCTAGATTAGTACAAAGGTTTGGAAAACCGTCCATTGTACTTTCCATAGAAAAGGGTATCGCTAAGGGTTCCGCTAGAAGCATCGGCGAAATAAGCATCTATGAACAGATCAAGACCCATGAGCACCTCTTGGAAAAGTTTGGTGGGCACAAGATGGCAGCAGGTTTAGCACTGAAAGAAGAAAATATCATAGCCTTTAAAACAGAAATTAATCAATCAGCAGCGTCGATTCCGCCAGAAGATTATATTCCCCAAGAAGAGGTCTTAGGAGAGATAGAGCCCTCCGCCATAGACTTTGAACTCTTAAACCTCTTGGATCAATTTGAACCTTATGGCGAAGCAAATCCAAGACCAAGGTTCTTAGCTTCTAATGCCCAAGTCGTCTCCGTTAAAAAATTAGGAAAAGATAAAGAACATGCGAAAATTGAACTAAGACTGGATAGTCATGACCCTCAGACCTATGACTTAATGTATTTTAGATGTGAAGAAGAGTTAAGGTCTGGGCAAAATATATCCTGTTCCTACACCCTAAATAAAAATGTTTTTAATGGTCGTACATCCATTCAATTTATGCTAGATAGGCTTATTAGATAAAAATGTGATACATTTTGGTTATATTTATGTTATATTATTTCCATAATTTCACCAAATAAAGGAAGTCTTATGAAAAAACTTCATGATATTGCACCCCTAATGAAAAATCTAGACCTACTTCAAAAAACCCCAGTTAAAGATGGTATTTCACGTAGACATGCCCTTAAACTTATGGGACTTTCTCCTATTGCTGCCTCTGTTATTGCAGGATCGACTGCAACAGAGGCTAAGGCTTCCGATGCTAAAGGTAAAATTGTTATCCTAGGTGGAGGGGCCGGGGGTATTATGGCCATGGCTCACCTTCGCAAGAATTTAAATAATCCAGATATTACCATTGTCGCCCCAAATGAGGTTCACCTCTATCAACCGGGTCAGGTCTTTATCGCTGCTGGTATTTATGAAGGTAAAGATATTGAGATGAGTAATCTTGACTTTATTCCTGATGATGTGAACTGGATTAAAGACGAAGCACAGAGCATTGATGCGGATAATAACAAAGTAACCCTTAGAAGCGGTGAAGAGTTAAACTATGACTACTTAGTCGTTGCCACAGGTATTCAGTACCATTATGAAAAAATAGAAGGTCTTAGCATTGATGATATTGGTAAAAATGGCATCTCTTCTGTTTATCTAAGTGATCTTGAAAAAGGAACACATCAAGGTGGTGAAATAACAAAACAGTGGTTTGACGACCTTAAGCAGGCAGCCAAAGATGGCAAAAATCCAAAAGCAGTATTTACTCAACCTGATACGGCTATCAAATGTGGTGGAGCGCCTCAAAAAATCCTTTACCTTGCAGCCGACTACTTAAAACAAGATGGTCTAAGTGCAGAATGTACCTTTTGTACCAATACCGAATCTCTTTTCAGTCTTCCTAATGTGGCTGAAGAACTTGCCCGTACCCAAGAGACGTATGAGGGAATGTCAACGAAATTTAAACATGTACTTATCAAAGTTGATGTTCAAAATAAACTGGCTACCTTTGCACATGCTTACCAAGAACAAGGTGAGTGGGATGAAGACTTCGAGATGTATGAGACCACAGACCATTATGAAGAAGTTGAATTACCATATGATTTCTTACACGTTGTGCCACCAATGGGACCGGTTGATGCCGTTAGAGACTCTATGCTTGGATGGCAAAAAGGTAGTGCTAAAGGCTGGTTAGAAGTGGATAGAGAATCACTTCAACACCGACGTTATAAAAATGTATTTGGTATTGGTGATATTTGTGGTATTCCAATGGGTAAAACCGGTGGATCTGCTCGTCATCATGCTCCGATTATGGCTAAAAACCTTATCTCACAGATGGAAGGTAAAGAACTTATCGAAAAATTTGACGGATACACCGTTTGTCCATTAAAACCTCGTTATGGTGAGATTATAATGGCTGAATTTGGTTATGATGGTCCTATCCCATCTATTCCATTTTGGAAAGACGTTTCCGTTCCACGCTCATCATGGTGGTTCTTTGATGTATATATGTTAAAACCAATGTATCAGCATCTTATGATGCGTGGACTTATGTAACTAAACGAGAGCTTCTCTCGTTTGGTGTTAAAAGGCGTATCACATGCGTAAAAACTGTATTCCCTGCAATAGTAATACCCCTCAACTCGACCCTGTTAAAATTTCAAAACTATTAGTCGAAATTCCTGATTATAAACTACTTGAAATCGAAGGAATGAAACGTATTTCAAAGACCTATCTTTTTAAAAACTTCAAAGAAGCCCTTGCCTTTACTAATGACTTAGGAAAAAAGTCTGAGGAAGAAAACCATCACCCACAGATCATTTTAGAATGGGGGAAGGTAAAGGTCTCTTGGTGGACCCATTCTATCGGTGGTTTGGACACCAATGATTTTATCATGGCCATGAAAACAGAACAAATATATAATTCTATAAAAGGCTAATCCCTTAACGAAAAATCAAGGCCTTTGCTAAAGCTGTTAAGATATCAACTTGCTGCTGTTCAAGCTCTTTTGCCTTTTTTTCCATACTCCCTAAGGTCGCCTTTCCCACTTCAACTTGCTTGAAACGACTTTTTTCCAAGACCTTTGCACTTTCATGCTTTAAGGATTTTTCTCTATTTTTACTAAAAAGTTCATCATGCTTCAAGAGTAAACGCTTCTCTTCTGCCCTTTTTACCTGTAAGCTTTTTTTCTCTTCTTCACTTGGAGAAATGATCTCGATTAGAGAATCTTTTACTAAAGTACAAGCCGTTAACTCATCTTTTACTAAAGAGAGTCTTTGCTCACTCTCATTGACTTGAGATTTTGCAGACCCTAATTCCTCTTTTGCTTTTTGATACTGGGATTGAGCCTCTTCAATTGCCTTAACCTGATTCTCATATTGTGCCGCATACTGCATACCCTGTGTCATGATCGAAAAAATTGAGTTGTAATTCCATCGATTGCCTTTATCATCGACTATCAAAGGCTTTTTAATATTTTTTCCCTTTACATCAACCAGAGTCTCCCCATTATAGAACCGTAAGAACTCATCTGCCTTTCTATTACGCTTCATCACCATATCTATCAATATCTCTGCACATATAAATAACAAGCTGTCAAAATGCAGTCTTAAAATATACCCATTCAAAGCAATAATACTCTCTTTCTCAATGGAAGACACATATTCTTGCATCGCTACATCTACCAAGGTTTTAAAGACTTCTATATATTTTTCTTTAAAGGCGAAATTATCAATCCGCGAAAAGTCTAAGGCATCAGAAATAACTTCAGGAGCCATATCTAAAAGGATCTCACTAAAATTCTCTGGAAAGTTATCTTGATATAGAGTTTCAAGGTATTGTGGGTCCATCCCTTCAAAACGTCTATTCGAATCCCCTTCTGCCTTCTTAGCCTTGATAAAGTAACGAATATATAGTTTTTTACGAAGAAAAAGGACAATATCTCTGTTATCAAGCTCAAAATCATTTGAAACATTTGCACGGATAGTGTTACGCAGTTCTTGTTTATCCTCATGAATAGATGTATGAGAAAATTTTGAATACAGATCATTTAAAACATCTTGGGGGTAACACAAAAGGTTTTCTTGCAGGGAATAGTCATCTTTATTTTTTATGAGTATTTGCATAGATAGACCAAGGCTAATAGAAGCTTTGTTTAATTCGGCAGATTGAATACCTGGTTTTAATTTGTTGACGACCTTGATCTTTCCTGCACTAATGTTAACTTCACATTCTTGGCCACTTTTACTAAAATGACTCATAATACAGGTGCGAATTGTTTTCATACGAGACTGTGTCTTCTCTTTTCCAAAGTTTTCGAAAAGTGACTGTAAAAGTGTTTCAAAATACTTCTGAGAAAAATCCGATGCATAAAAATCTACTTCTAAGTTCTCTGTCAAATAATTAGATGTAAATTTATTAATTTGATCGGAAGCACCCGTATTAGTTTCTAACATATAAGCCTCAACTCATTCCTAAAATCTATCAATTATAACATGAAATAATTTGCTCCCCTTTATGCTAACATCCTGATATTATAAATTAAAAAGTTTTGTATCCATATGGGTTTCACAATTGATACAATGAAAGTATTTTATGTATATTTTTGTTACAAATTATTATATAAGATTAGATTTACAATGAAAACAATATACATTACATCTTTTTTGATTATACTAAATCTACCTCACAACTTGTCCTGATAGTTTTCTAGGTGAAACTACACTCAAGTTGATTCAAAGAAGGTTTGATATGCAAATACATGATCTTACTTCTGAGTTGTAAGCCCATGTTATTACACAAACTTTTAATAATGCTTCGTTAGAAACATTATTCGAGGAAGTCATTGATCAAACGTAATCGTTAATCATGATGTCCCTGTTATAAGCAAGATAAGACTTCATTTATATCAGGTCTTGATGGTACCATGAGTTGCCATCTAAATAGAGGGTTCCCTAAATCCCTAATCAAAAAGAGAATTCCCCCGTTCTCTTTTTGAGCTATTTCTTTACCAAGCAGGCCTTAACAAATATGTCCCACAATCTCAACATCTTTATCATTTATACTTTTTGTAGAATTTAAATAAGGAGTCAACTATGGCAACACTTAATCAGATCCATCAAGACTTTGAAGAATATTTCAATAACACTCAAAATTTAGAACTCTATATGAAGGTTTTATCCTGGGCTCATCTAAACTTCGAACTACAATCGTGTTTACATCAAGGGAAAACAAGTATGTCTAACACTATATCCAAGCAATTAAATAGGCTTGGATATACTGGAAAAAACATTCAGAACCTTACTAAAAGCGAATTTAAAAAACTCTTTGAGAAAGAATCATTTTTCTCTTCATCTGCGACAGGTAAACGGATTGCCGCCTTCGCTATAAAAGAAAATGGACTTGATCAAAATAGCTTTGAAACTATAGAAGAAGGTATCAAAAATGCCTATGCAGATATTAAAAACCATCAAAAAGCAGACCCTCTGCTAGAACAGAGCTATCAACATACGATGGAAACATTATCCGTCTTTAAACACTAATATTGATACGTTGGAGTGGTTGATCCAAAGAGGAGGCAAAGTCAGTTAAAAAATCTCTATTTTCAATATTTGGATTTTTTAATTTTGATAAGATCATTTTTTTGATCATATCATCACTTAAGACCCCTTCAAAGCTTCCAAAATATTGACTAACAACTAAACGTTCCCCCTGTGAGTCAAATCCATTCATGGAAGAAAAAGCAGCTGCCTTCCCTATACTATTGAGTGTTTGTGCCAACTCATTTTTTTTCTCTTGGGGTAGACCTGAACTCAGACTATCAAAGTTTATTTGCGCTTTTTCACTGAAGTTTTTTAGGTATACCTCCAAGGTATTCTTCGATTCAATCCCCTTCTGCTGAGCAAGATTTGCCTGCTCCTGTGGTGCTGCGTATGAAAATGAGTTATGGCTATTAATATACATACCCTTATCAGAGCAAGATTTATTCCCATTTTATTCCAAAAAAACGACTTTCATTAGAAATTATGATACTATAAAGGAATAAACCTGCAGGGAGGCATTATAGGTGATCGCAAGTACAACGTTGAACTTTGATGATAAAATTGTTTATTTATCCATTTTACATGGAAACAAAGTCGCCGTTGCCGATCAAAGTAAGGTCTTTTCCATTATTGATATGAGCAATATGGAGACAATCCATACCTTCACCCTCAAGGGGTCATACACCCACAGTGAAAAAAAAAGTATCAGCTTCAGTCCAGATGGACACTACCTAGCCTACAGTGAAAAAGATCAATCAGTCGTTCGTATCATTGATATACAAGCACAGAAACTCTATCACTCTTTTCCCACACAACAAAATAAGATTGAAACCCTGTGTTTTAACCCAACTTCAAACTATCTCATTGCCGGTTCTTTGACGGGAAGGGTATATTTATGGAATCTCTTTTCAACCGGACAAGTCTCAAGGCTAAGTTCCTTTCCTGAGTATTCACCTAGCCTACTTCCTCAAACCAAGGTGAATTATGTCTCCTCTGTCGCCTTTTCCCCCTCTGGAAACCTTGTGGCAACGAGTGGCTATGGAGGAAGTATTGTAATTACCAATATCCATACTGAAGTCTCCCCCAAACGTATTACCCCGAATCATATACGCATCAATAGCCTAGCATTCATTCATGAAAACCTCTTATGTGCGGGTAATATTGAAGGAGGCCTAGATATTATAGACCTGAACACCTCACAAATTCAAAAACATTATCAAACCAGTCTTAGCGATATCAATAATATCTGTGTTTCCCAATCAGGGTCCTTTCTTTTTATTGCAGGACATACCAAGCAAGTCACCCTGCTTGATCTTAAAAAAGAGAAGATTATCTCCAATGAATATATCCGTGTCAAGTCTAAGATTACCCGCATGGATATAGGGGATGAGGACCTTTTGATTATAGGTTGCGAAGATGGGAGTATTAACTTTTTTCATCTTTATCCAGAAGATCTTCTAAAACTACGACTCAATACCTCATCCTACGTGCAAAGCCATAACCTTATTCAGCAATTTCCTTTACTTCAGGACTCTTCACTGATTCAGGAGCTTGAGAGTGCTTGGGAAGAGACCCTTGCAGAGGCTATCTCTATGGTAGAAGAAAATGACGTCAAAATGGCTGAAAAACTTTTAAAGAGGTTTGATAAGGTGCCATCCCGAACCCATACTATAAATGAGTTTCAAAGCTTGCTCACTCATTACCAGCGCTTTAAGACAGCCGTAGAGCACGAAAACTATGCCCTAGCCTATAGTATGGCTGATCATGCACCCTTACTAAAAAAGACTGAACCTTACGCTCATATGGAAAAGATTTGGGATGATACTTTTTTAAAGGCACAGGCCTATGTTGTCAAAGAAAAAACACATCACCTTTTCAAGGTACTTGAGCCCTTTTCCCGTGTAAGTGCCAAGCTCTGTTTTATCCAAGTATTACTCCACCAACCTGAAAAATTCTTGGAGTTCACCCATCATATTAATGATCATTCTTATGATAAAATATTTAGTATTACAAAGCATTACCCCTGTTTAAAAGAGATCCAATCCTATCAAAAAGTAATAGAATCCAGTGAAGACTTACTCATTAAACTACGTCAACATATCTTTTCTAGGGATTATGAACTGGCTCAACTTGAATATGAAGCATTAACGCATATCTCTTATATGAAAGAAGAACTTAAAGAACTCTCTAAACTTCTTGAGCTTTCCCAACGGCTTGAGTCTTATCATCAAGAGAAAAAACTCTTATCCTGCTACACATTGATTGACACCTATCCTGAACTTCAGGCCTTGCCCCTATGTCAAGAATTAGAAGAGATGTGGAATCTAAAGATGAAAGAGGCCGAAAAAGAGGCTCTTCTAGGTCATAGTAAAGAGGTCAAAGTGATTTTAGGTGAGCTTATAACCTTACATTCACGTGCATTAAAAATAGGTATGTTATTACGCTTGAGTTATATCACTCAAATCAAATTTCTTATTATTAAAGAGCAACTTCCTCTCATTAGCACCGCTGTTGAAAAATATATTGGGATCTTTGGGTATGACACCGAGATTAATAATCTTCTTCTCAAACTTAAAAAGAGTAAAAATATGACGATCTCCTTAAGTCCAGAACAAGAACATAGAAGACCTAGAGCATTATGGTTGAACCATACTAACGGTAAGGTTCCTGATAATATTTTACAAGCAAGGTAAGATGTATGATCCCAATTAAAACCTTAGATCTAAAACAGGTTATTGTTACAATGCAAGGGCTTCATCATAATACCCTTGCACTTGCAGATGAAGACCAAGCCTTTCGTATCATCTCAAATAATACTTATGAAAATATCTTCTCCCTTAAGCTCACTAACGCCAAAACAGATAAAAATAATCACAATATCAATTTCTCCCTTGATGGTTACTATCTAGCCTACACCCAACTTGATAAGCCTGTTATCCGCATTATCGATGTGCAGGCTAAAACAGTTCTTCATAGTTTTATTAAACATACCGATGAGATTGAGTCTTTGTGTTTTTCACCTGATGGAAAGTACTTGGCAAGTGGAGGTATAGACGGTAAGGTCTTTCTTTGGAATATGAAAAGGGGAAGTTTTATTTCCCGTTTCTCCTCTCATCCAGATTATGTCGCCTTTCTACGCTTTTCACCTGATGGCAACTATCTTATCTCCTGCGGATTTGAAGGTTCAATGATATGCACCAATATTCACACCAAGGCCAGATCAAAAAAATATAAACAGCATAAATCCCGAGTTACTGCCATCACTTTTGAGAGTGATCATATTGTTATTACAGGCAGTAAAGAGGGTGAGATTGTTGTAATGAATTATCTCAGTGGAGAGATTTTAGCCCGTTTTATGACTCCCCATGGAGAGACAAGAGGCTTAGCCTGTGATGGAAAGGTTATCTATGTCAGCGGAACACAACATTCTATTGCTATCTATTCACTCAAAGACTATCAAGCCATTGAAACTCACTATATTTCCGCACCCGGCGTGCCTTCGAGTCTAAGCTTTAACGAGAAAAAAGACCAACTTATTGTGGGCTGCCTAAACGGTAAATTAGCCTATTATAATCTTGCGAATGAGGATGATCTTAAAAAAGCGCTGGAGCAAAAAGCCTATAAAGATGCTTATGAGGTCGTAAAAGAGAATCCTTTGTTAGCCTTTAGTGAATCACAAAAAGTGTTTGATGCAACCTGGGAGAAAACCTATGAGGTCTCTTTTTCATTGCTTATAAAACATGAAACAGCAAAGGCAAAGGCCCTACTTCAAAGTTTTCAAGGTGTTCCGGGGATTACAAATAAGATCCAGACATTACTGCGTGATTTTGACAGCTATGACCGCTTTACCCAACTCATAAACACTAAAAAGCTTCCTGCCGCATATTCTATGGCAGATCAATCTCCCTCCCTACAAAAAACACCCCTCTTTTTAAAGGTTGAAGGGTTATGGGAAAGCGCCTTTGAAAAAGCCAAGGGTCTCGTCTTAGAAAAGAATGATGCAGGAACAGCCAAGCTTGCACTGAATGACTTTAATAATGTCCCTTCCAAGATGCCCCTGATTCAAACACTGATCAACGACCCTGATGTTTTTAAAGACCTTATCTCTGGCCTCAAAGAAAAAGACTTTAAAAAACTGCTTACTCTAATTGCCCAACATAAACATCTAAAAGACACAAGTGAATATCAAAAAGCAATGGAACTTGCCGAACAGGTCTTTGAAGACGCTAAGATCAAACTCAAAGAAAAAGATTTTCAAACCGTCCATGAATACGCCTCCTTGATCTTAAATGTTCCCCATTTACATGATCAAGCTGCCGTCTTAAATAACTACGCCCTTGCGGCTCAAAAGTTCATAAAGGTATATGAGCTCAAGGATTATGAAAAAGCTTATACCCTACTGGATGAGAACCCTTTTCTTATAGAACTCACAGAGGCACAAGAGTTAGAACTTAAGTGGAAAGAGATGATTGATGAAGCAGAAGAGTTAGCCTTTATAGGGAAGGTCAAAGAGATCAAAGGACTTCTAGGAGATTTTTTTATACTCAAGAGTCGTGCCAATAAAATAGGTGCCCTACTCAAAACAGCCTATCTTGTACAGATTAAAAAATACGCTTCAAGCCCCAAGCTTACAAATGCTGATATAATTAAGGCACTCAAAACTTATATCGTACTATTATCTTACGACCCAGAAATTGAGATTATTATCAAAAAATTGCGTAAACTGCGTAATTTGGAACTCCACCTTGGTGAAGATGAGATGGAGATTAAAGACGATGATGTCTGGCTCAACCACTCTAACGGAAATGTGCCCTACCTTATCTTTCAAAGCCGTCATTAAAAGGATTTTTTTGCCCTACCTCTACTCTATCATCTTACTATTGTGGCTTAGTGCCTGTTCTTCTCCTGTGCCCAACACAGACCTTAAAAACACCCACTGGAGCCTTATTGAACTAAGAGGACAAGAGGTGATACACTTTGATCGTCATGCCCCTATCCATCTTCTCTTTCATATCAATGACACAAGCATACAAGGAAATGATGGCTGCAATAAGCTAAAAGCCGATTACCTCAAAACTCAAAATAAGATTTCATTTAAAAATATCATCTCAACTCGAAGAGCATGTGAATTTGGACAGGAACAGAGTCAAAACTTTCTTTCTGTCTTGCAAGAGACGGATAGGCTGCTTATCAAAGAAGATGAAATGTTTTTTTACCATAAAGAGGTACAAATCGCACATTTTGAAGCAAAAGAAGATTATTAGTCTTGAATGCCCTTAGCATTTGGGTTATAATGTACAACGCTGAAGAAGTTTGCAAGATTTCTTCCCTAAGGACAATGAATGAATACCAGTAATAATCAGATTCTATTTAGTAAAACACTGCTTGCAAGCCTTCTTTTTCTTGTACTTTTTAGCCTGAATGCTTTTGGCGCTAAAACACTCAGCGAAAAGAACATCTCCAAAATGCTTGATGAAGTTAAAATTGCAAAAGAGCATAAAAACATCAAGTCGATGCAAAGACATTTTTTAGCCCAAACCTCCGTCAGTCTAACAGACCAAAATATCAATGGGTCCAAAACCACCCGATTAGACTTTTATGAGTATAAGCGCCATCTTAGTAAAAAGTGGAAAAAGGTACAGAGCAACCTTATCGAAGTACAAGAAAGAAAATTTGATATTGCCAGTAATGGTAGATCAGCCCTGGTCAAAACGACACAGGTTCAGACCCTTGAAGTTGAAGGTATTAAAGTACAAACAACGATTTATGAGACCACAGGAATTAGTCTCATTAAAGGAAAGATCTATATCAACTATTATAGTTCACGTACCATGTTAAATACGGCAATGCAGGTTAATTAATCTCGTGAGCGATATAGCCAACCTTCTTGAGTTTTCTAAGTCACTTAATGCCCTTTATGTTGAAGATGATTCAGCAATCTTAGAAAACTATGCAAAGGTTTTTAAAGAATTTTTTGCCTCGCTTCAAACGGCCCAAGATGGTCAAGAAGGTCTGGAAAAGTACAAAGATGGCTCCTTTGACCTTGTGATTACCGATATCAATATGCCTCGCATGGATGGAATAGAGATGATCGGTCATATCTTAAAAGAAAACCCTGAACAGACAATCATAGTCACCTCGGCCCATGATGAATCCGATTACCTACTTAAACTCATCGACCTTGGAATAGAGAAATTTCTTATTAAGCCCGTAGATTTTTCAAAAATGTTAAATGTGCTTATGCGTACCTGTAAAAATATATACGAAGTAAAAGAATTCAAAGAGTATCAAAGCCGTATAGAGACAGAGAATCTTGTATCCGCAGGTCTTGTAAAAGAGTTGCATAAGAAAAATGATGAACTCGAAAATGTAATCTATCAACTTACACGTAATCAAAATGTCAATATTACCCTTGTTGATGGGATTGAAAAAGAAAAAGAGTTTAGTCATAACGAACTTGAGTTTTATGCTCCTGAGGTGGATTCCCAATCAGCAAAGGATTTTGTTGAGACCTTTGCTGGAGACCTGGACACCTTTAATGATCATTTAGAATCCATAGAAGAAACCTTAGAACTGCTTATCCATCAAAAACTTCTCGATCCGAATGATCAAAGTGCTCAAGAACTTGCAATAGCCTTCAATGATTATGGCCAACACATCGCCAGTTTATACAAATTTAACAATCTTGCCCAAGGGCTTAAGAACTTTGCTGCTGTGCTAGCCCAGGTGAACGATCCTGAACTCCTAAAAGAGATGAAGACCTTCTTGTTCGGTATTGCTGATTCCTTAAACAAATGGCGTTCAGAAGTCCTTATCAAGCAAAGCGCAAAAGACATCCACTTTTTGGACAGTTCTATTATTAGTGATTGTATGCAAACAGAGAGCCTTCTATCTCAGGAATCTCACGAAGACGACAATATAGATGACCTACTGTTCTAACTAAAGCCCTCTTCCAGCGATTCCCTTATTGATAGCTTCATCAATATCCATACCGTATTTTGGATTTTTAACACGTAGCTTTTGATCTAAAGAAATAATAATATCCTTATCTGCTTGAGGGTTTTTACACAGATTAATAATCAAAGCAAGGTAACGTTTAAAATCAGGATGGGGGAGGTCACCTAGTTTAGCATGTATCTTTCCATAGTTTTTTATCAACTGTTCTATGG
>Ga0316207_10003489_pt1 | contig 14539 bp, 14 predicted proteins | sample 6weekpyrite_MG_FD_204943 | JGI IMG/M metagenome (GOLD analysis project Ga0316207, IMG submission 204943) | Microbial mat bacterial communities from mineral coupon in-situ incubated in ocean water Damariscotta River, Maine, United States -... | ecosystem: Environmental > Aquatic > Marine >... | reverse complement strand
ATGACTATATAGTCCTCCAGAATTAATCAGCATTACTGTGCTGCGTGCGTATTGTATTGAAAACCGGACAAACATGCCAGAATTCATAACCTATTGATTTATATATGATTAATGAGGCATTAAGGCCTTAATCCATGACCATGCCGCCATTTACGTTAATTGTCTCACCCGTTATATAGGAAGCCGCAGGCGAGGCAAGGAAAGCAACTGCACTAGCAATTTCTTCAGGATCACCTAAACGACCTAATGGAATTTGGCCAAGTAATTTATTTTTAACTTCTTCAGGCAAATCTTGAGTCATGTCTGTATCAATAAAACCGGGCGCTACAACGTTTACGGTGATACCTCGCGCGCCAACTTCGCGAGCAAGCGATTTGGAAAAACCGATTAAACCGGCTTTAGCTGCTGCATAGTTAGTTTGGCCTGCATTACCGCTAATACCGACAACTGAAGCAATGCTAATAATACGACCTTTTCGTGCCTTCATCATTGAACGAAGCATGGCTTTTGACAAACGATAAATAGAGGTCAGATTGGTTTCAATGATGTCATTCCATTCATCATCCTTCATGCGCATTAGCAAATTATCTCTCGTGATACCTGCATTATTTACTAACACACTGATTGCACCATATTCATCGGCAATAGTTTTTAATGTCGATGTAACAGAGTCTGCGTCCGTTACATTAAGCGCCATACCGGCACCCTTAACACCGGCTTCATTTAAATAATTACTAATCGCATCCGCACCTTTAGTTGATGTGGCTGTGCCGATAACTGTTGCGCCCTGTTTGCCCAATGCCAACGCTATACACTTACCTATTCCGCGACTAGCACCGGTTACTAGAGCAATTTCGCCTTGCATTGACATGGTTAAGTCTCCTTAAAATTTATTAAGCGTATTTTATTTGGACGCATCAAGTGCCGCAGCAAGTGACGCATTATCAAACAATGGAAACGCCGATAATTCTTTATTGATACGTTTATTTAACCCAGTAAGTACTTTACCCGGGCCACATTCAATGACCATGTTTGTGTCAGCATCAGATAAACGGTTGATTGTTTCAACCCAACGCACTGGGTTAGAAAGCTGTTTAACCAACGCTTGTTTAATTTGTTCCACATCATTTGGTGTTGCAACGTCAGCATTATTAATCACTGCAACATTAGGCGTGTTAAAAGAAATACTTTCTAAACGTTGCTGTAACTTTTCTGCCGCAGGCAACATGAGTGAACAATGCGATGGCACACTAACCGGTAAAACAATAGCACGTTTCGCACCACGTTCTTTTGCTAGCACGGTAGCTCGTTCAACTGCAGCCGTATTACCTGCAATAACAACCTGACCCGGTGAATTAAAGTTAACCGCTGACAATACATCACCATCTGCTGCATCAGCACAAACACTAATCACAGCAGCATCATCTAAACCTAACACGGCGGCCATTGCACCTTCGCCAGCATTCACTGCCTCTTGCATAAAGCGTCCGCGATCGGCAACAAGACTCACGCCATTAGTTAGCGATATCGCATCGCTACACACCAATGCGGTATATTCACCAAGGCTATGTCCCGCCATCATTGATGGCATTCCCCCGCCCTGTTGTTGCCAAACTCGCCAACAAGCTACGCCTGCAGTTAGCATTGCAGGTTGGGTGCGATCTGTTTTATTTAATTCTTCTTCGGGACCACTTGTAACTAATTCCCACAAATCATACCCGAGCGCATCGGATGCTTCAGTAAAAGTATCACCAACAATAGAATAACTTTGCGCCAACTCAGCAAGCATACCAACAGATTGCGAACCTTGGCCGGGGAAAATAAAAGCAAACGACATGTGAAAATTCCGTATAAAAGTAATTGTTAAATTTAACTAAATTCTAAAATTTAATTAACGCTGAACCCCAAGTGAATCCACCACCAAACGCTTCAAGTAATATTGTATCGCCGCGCTTTATGCGTCCATCGCGCACTGCGACATCAAGAGCAAGCGGGACAGATGCAGCTGATGTATTACCATGCTTATCAACTGTGACAACAACATGATCGGTGTTCATTTGTAGCTTCTTAGCTGTTGCATTGATAATCCGAATATTGGCTTGATGTGGTACCAGCCAGTCGACATCACTTTTTTTCATGTTGTTAGCGGCCAGCGTTTCATCAACAATACGCCCCAGAGTGTTAACGGCCATTTTAAAAACTTCGTTACCCTTCATGCGCATAAACGCGGTGCCATTTTCAATTTTACTGTAGTCAGTAGAAACACCTCCATCAACCGTCAACAGATCTTCGTATTTACCGTCAGCATGAAGGTGAGTCGACAAGATGCCTGGTTCAGCGCTTGCTTCAAGAATAGCAGCACCTGCACCATCGCCAAATAAAATGCAGGTGCCACGATCTGTCCAATCAGTAATGCGTGACATGGTTTCTGCACCAATAACCAATGCACATTTATTTGTACCCGACTTAATAAATTTATCGGCTATGCCAAGTGCATAAACAAAGCCAGTACAGACAGCTTGCACATCAAATGCAGCGCAACCGGAAATTCCAAGGCGTTGTTGTAAAAGGCAGGCAGTACTCGGAAAAACACGATCGGGTGTAGTGGTTGCAACTACGATTAAATCAATATCATCAACAGTAATACCTGCGTGTTCTATTGCTGCGCGCGCGGCATGCTCCGCAAGATCACAAGTGGTTTCATTGTCTGCTGCAATGTGACGCTCTTTAATACCTGTACGTTCAAAAATCCATTCATCCGTGGTATCAACCATCGATTCAAGATCTTTGTTAGTAATTATTTTTTCAGGTAAGTAGCTACCAGTGCCTTTAATTCGTGAATACATTATGAGTTATCTCGCTGATTCATCAGCAATGCTTCAAGTTGCTCACTGATTCGTTCTGGAACACGGTTTTCAATTTCAATAAGCGCTTGATCAATTGCCGTTTTAAACGCCAATACATCTGCACCACCATGACTTTTAATTGCAATACCCTGGAGGCCAAGCAGACTCGCGCCATTGTAGCGGCGTGGATCAATCGTTTTACGAAAACTATTTAGCACTGGCATAGCAATCATTGCTGCCATTTTTGTAAAAATATTTTTTGTAAACGCCTGTTTAATTTTAAAGGAAATCATCTTGGCAACACCTTCGCTGGACTTCAATGCGATATTGCCATTAAAGCCATCACACACCACCACATTGGCTTTACCTTGGTAAACACCGTCACCTTCAACATAGCCAACGTAATTTAATTCACTGTCAGAAAGCAGTCGTGATGCTTCTTTGATGATTTCATTACCTTTAATTTCTTCTTCGCCAATATTTAACAAGGCGACAGAGGGAGTATCGATGTTATTCACCGCTGATGCTAACACCGAACCCATCACTGCAAATTCAAATAGATTTTCTGCTGAACTATCTACGTTTGCGCCCATATCCAGCATATGACAAAAACCGGGAACCGTCGGTAGCAACCCACAAATAGCTGGGCGATCTATGCCGGGTAACATTTTTAACACAAAACGCGCAGTGGCCATTAATGCCCCTGTATTACCAGCACTCACACACGCTTGAGCTCGACCCTCTTTAACCATATTAATGGCTATACGCATGGAAGAATCTTTTTTAAAACGCATAGCTTGTGCAGGTTTTTCATCCATCTCAATAACCTGTGAAGCATGTTGTACTTGCATCCGATCAGCATCAGGGTATTTATGCTTAGCAAGTTCTGCACGAATTTGTTCCTGATCACCAACTAAGATAAGTGCGAGATTGGCATGTTCTGCAAGTGAGGCGATTGCTGCAGGAACAGTAACCGATAACCCATTATCGCCGCCCATCGCATCAAGTGAAACTGTTTGAAAGCTGCCCATTTTTTATTTTGCTACCTTGTTTTAATTAGGGCGCATAAAAGCGCAACACGGCGTAAGCCGTGTTGCGTATTATAATGATAAAGTAATCGATTTGCGAAAACCGACTTTAGTTAAGACGTAAATTAGTCGTCTTTACCTGGAACAACTTTACGACCACGGTAAAATCCATCTGCCGTTACATTATGTCGACGGTGCGTCTCACCCGTAGTCGCGTCAACCGAAAGAGTTGGCCCACTTAATGAATCATGTGAACGACGCATACCACGTCTTGCTGGTGTTACTTTGTTTTTTTGTACTGCCATGACCGATTACTCCTGCCGTCGATTCTAACCTAATAATTATTTACGTTTTAAATCCGCGAGTGCTGCAAACGGATTCTTTTTTTCCTCAGTTTCATTTACTGTTTCTGCCACTTCTTCGGAATGTAATTCTCCAAAATGTGCAGCGTTACAATTTTCCGATTCATGCTTCGGCACTATCGGCAAACTCAGTAATAATTCATCTTCTACTAACGTTGCAACAGAGACGAGTGAGTCATCAAGTAACAACGGTTCATACTCTTCACCGAGGCGTTCAATTTCAGCTTCAGACTCTATCAATGCCAACTTAAAAGTTGTATCAACGGGCATTAAGAGAGTTTTCATGCAACGCTGACAACATAGTGGCAAAGTACAGGTTAAGTGCCCTTTTACCCACGCGATATTGCTTTTATCAACATCGAACTCAAGTTCTACCTTCACATCACCCGTTGACTCAACAAGTGATTCAACTAACCTTGGCATTCGCGACAACGGCAAACGACCTTGCATTAGGCGTTGACTGCGCGCCAGCCTCAGCGGTTCAATATGCTCTGGAAGCCGGTCTTTCATAAGGCGCGCATAATATAGCGCAAGCTGCTGGTTGTCAAAGAAAAAACCTAAAAATGGTTACGAATTCGGGCATATCGCAAGTGTAATCGGCTTGCTTTAGTAAGCCGATTCGATTTCAATGGGTTAACTGACGTAGCAGCCTTCGCTTTGCACGCTGGCAGTGCTCAAATCAGTCGAAATCGTAACTGATCCAATAATAAACAAGCGCCAGGGAGATAAAAGCTTGATAAGAAAGGTTCTTATTGCCAATCGCGGTGAAATTGCAGTGCGTATTGTGCGAGCATGTGCTGAGATGGGCATAAAATCAGTTGCTATCTACGCTGATCCAGACCGCCATGGCCTGCATGTCAAAAAAGCAGATGAAGCTTACAATATCGGCCCGGACAGCATAGCTGGCTATTTAAACGCCCACCGTATCGTCAATCTTGCCGTCGCAACTGGCTGTGATGCCCTCCATCCTGGATACGGTTTTCTTTCAGAAAATCAAGAGCTTGCAGACATTTGTTCACGTAGAGGAATACGTTTTATTGGCCCTTCTGGTGATGTTATTCACCAAATGGGAGTCAAAACTGAAGCGCGTCGCATAATGATTGAAGCAGGTGTCCCTGTCAGCCCCGGGAGCGATGGAAGCCTCTCTGGGCTTGACGAAGCTTTGTCTCTAGCCAATAAAATTGGTTACCCCGTTATGCTTAAAGCCAGTGCCGGTGGCGGTGGTCGAGGTATTCGGCGTTGTGAGTCAGCCGATGATCTTAGTCGTCAGTATGATCGCGTAGTTTCAGAAGTGACAAAATTCTTTGGTTCGGCTGAAGTATTCCTTGAAAAATGTATGGTTAACCCGCGCCATATTGAAGTACAAATTCTGGGCGATAGCCACGGCAATGTTGTGCATTTATTTGAGCGTGATTGTTCCATACAACGCCGTCACCAAAAATTAATTGAATTAGCCCCTTCACCTCAATTAACAGAAGAAAAACGCCAAGAAATGTGCCAATTAGCCGTCACTGCTGCAAAGGCTGTCGGCTATGTTAATGCTGGAACAGTTGAGTTCTTACTCGATCCCGTTGATGACAAATGTTATTTCATGGAAATGAATACGCGCTTACAAGTTGAACACACGGTCACAGAGCAAATTACCGGTATTGACATTGTGCGCGAACAAATTCGCATAGCAGACGGCCAAGCACTTTCGTATAAACAAGATGAAATCCAGCGACGCGGCTTTGCTATGCAAATGCGTATTAATGCCGAAGATCCAAAAAATGATTTTCTTCCTTCATTTGGTCGCATCACTCGATACTTTGCACCGGGTGGACCAGGTGTCCGAACCGATGCTGCGATTTATACCGGATATGAAATACCACCCTATTACGATTCAATGTGCGCCAAACTGACAGTCTGGGCACTAGACTGGGAACAGTGTCTAGATCGTGGCTCACGTGCGTTAAAAGATATGGGTGTATTCGGCGTTAAAACAACGATTCCTTATTATCTTGAAATTTTAAAGTCCAGCGCATTTCGTGAAGCAAAATTTGATACCAGTTTTGTTGAGATGCATCCGGAACTTATTAATTACTCGGTACGACGGCCACCCCGCGAACTTGCAGTTGCAATTTCCGCAGCGGTAGTCGCGCACCTTGGCGTATAACATGTTAAAAAAGTGAATTGCATATGAGCAAGGTACAGATAACAGACACAATTCTTCGCGATGCGCATCAATCGCTCATTGCTACTCGCATGCGTACCAGTGACATGCTTCCTATTTGTGAGAGACTTAATAATGTTGGGTTCTGGTCATTAGAAGTATGGGGTGGCGCAACGTATGATGCCTGCCTACGATTTTTAAAAGAAGATCCCTGGGAGCGCTTGCGCGAACTACGTAAAGCGCTTCCCAATACGCGTTTACAAATGTTATTACGCGGACAAAATTTATTAGGATACAGACATTATTCTGATGATGTTGTTCGTGCTTTTGTTGATCTCAGTGCGGAAAATGGTATCGATGTTTTTCGCATTTTTGATGCAATGAATGACATGAGAAACTTACAAACTTCTATTGAAGCTGTAAATAAAACAGGCAAACATGCTCAAGGCACCATTTGTTACACCATTAGTCCTGTTCATAGTATTGAAAAATTTGTTCAACAAGCTAAACAGTTAGAAGAAATGGGCTGCAACAGTATCGCAATTAAGGACATGGCCGGTTTACTCATACCATCTGTAGTGGGTGATCTTGTTGCCAAGCTATCATCTAGTCTATCTATTCCCATACATTTGCATTCTCATGATACAGCGGGCATGTCTACGATGAATCATTTAGCGGCGATTCAAAATGGTTGCCGTCATATCGATACCGCTATTTCAACTTTTTCTGGCGGTTCTAGTCATGCGCCAACAGAAACGATGGTCGCCGCGTTACATGGTACCGAATATGATACAGAGCTGAGTTTACCTGCGCTGCAAGAAATCGGTTTTTACTTTAAAGAAATTCGCAAAAAATACCATCAATTTGAATCTGACATGACCGGCCTTGATACACGCGTTCAAGTCAACCAGGTACCTGGCGGTATGATTTCTAATTTATCTTCACAGCTGCAAGAACAAGGTAATTTAGAACGAATGAACGATGTGTTAGCTGAGATACCACGCGTCAGAAAAGATTTGGGCTACCCTCCACTAGTCACACCAACTTCGCAAATAGTTGGCACACAGGCAGTGCTTAATGTCATGACAGGTGAGCGTTATAAAACCATCACCAATGAAGTTAAACTTTACATGCAAGGTCGGTACGGTAAAGCGCCAGGAAAAGTAAACCAAGATGTACAGCGTAAAGCTATTGGCAATGAGGCTGTGATTGATATACGCCCTGCAGATTTACTGAAAAGTGAAATGGATCGTCTACGCAGTGAAATAGGAGAACTTGCCACCTCCGAAGAGGATGTTCTCAGTTATGCGATGTTCCCTGAAATTGGAAAAGAATTTCTTGAACAACGTGAATCAGGCACGCTACTACCTGAAGCCTTGGAACCCGTCACTAACGGTGAAGATAAACCGCATGCTGCGCCCGTTGAGTTTAATGTCACCATGCATGGCGAAACCTACCATATTAAAATGACTGGAACTGGGCATAAAGGTCAAAACCAACGTCCATTCTTTGTTACTGTTGACGGTATACCGGAAGAACTTATTGTTGAAACTCTTGACGAAGTCTTTATCGGAGCAAATGGTTCTGAGACGAATCAACCTGGACACAAAGGTAGTAAGCGCCCCAAAGCATCTAAACCTGGCCATGTCACCACATCAATGCCCGGCACTATTGTTGATGTTCTTGTTGAGGTGGGCGCAGAAGTCAAAGCTGGCGACACTGTGTTAGTCACGGAAGCAATGAAGATGGAAACCGAAGTTCAAGCACCTGTTGCTGGCACAATTTCAGCAGTGCATGTTGCTAAAGGTGACAGTGTTAATCCTGATGAAGCACTAATTGAAATTGAATAAAGACAGTCGCAATGCAATTGGCTTACCTTTATAATTCCGCGCCATGACAATTTCAGAAACACCTTGCAGACTTGTACTTGCTTCAACATCACCATTTCGCAAAGAAATTTTGACTAAGCTTGGTCTATGCTTTAATACTGCATCACCCGAGATTGATGAAAGCCCCTTACCTAACGAGATGCCAGAGCAATTAGTCGTACGTCTTGCTGAAAAAAAGGCCTGTGCAGTTGCTAATAGCTATCCTGACAATCTTATTATCGGTTCAGATCAAGTCGCTGTAATTGATGGTGAAATTCTTGGCAAACCACTTACTCATGAACGTGCTGTTGAACAACTCTCTAATGCATCTGGTAAAACTGTTCGTTTTTATACTGGCTTATGTCTTTACAATTCAGCAACCGATGTTAGCCAAATAGAAGCCGTTCCATTTGATGTGGTATTTCGAGAGTTAACTACTTCACAGATAGAAAATTATTTAATTGCAGAAAAACCATACAACTGTGCTGGCAGCTTTAAATCTGAGGCATTAGGCATTGCATTGTTTGAAAAATTGCTTGGCGATGATCCTAATACGCTAATGGGATTACCTTTAATTCGTTTAGTTGCTATGTTAGAAAACGAAAACTTTAGCGTCATTTAAATTTATCAATCTCCAGCTGCCGACAAAAACTGACGCTTATTGTCATCACCTTCAACTTCATTTACCAACACCTGATAAAGTTCTTCAACACTATTTACTTGTTTTGAAGCACGCTCAACGATAACTTTTGCAAGTGGCCCAATATAAGCAGCTAAATGAGTTTGGGCAGACTTTATATGTTCTTGGTTTAGCTCTATTTTCGGTGCCTCACTTGTCACTTCAACAACTTGAGATGCGCCTGCCTCAATTAACTTCAATGCTGTCGCGTCTTTCAGCACCTCATACACATCATGTTTACGTATGTGTTTATCCTCTCTAACACCAATATAATTAAACATAGTTTGGTATTTTTCAGATATTGCATTGACCACATCAAAATATGAACGGGACACTAATAGCTGATTAGGTTTAGCAAAATCCATAACACGTTGCGCAACATTGATTGCATCCCCAATCGTGTTTCGTTGCCCATTAATATCTTCAACAATTTTAACAGGGCCTAAATTAATTCCTGAACGCACATCATAAGCAACTTCACAATTATCAGCTGATTTCATAAATGCATTACGTAATCCAATTGATAAATAAAGAATATCTTCTGGATCGCCTAAATAACATATTGCAATCCCATCACCTGTATCAAGCTTTATGCTATCTTCCTCGTTCAAACAATCAATCGAATCAGCAATAACTTGGTTGAAATGATTTTTTACATGAATCTGATTGTCGTTGGAATGCTTTGAATAGCCGACAATATCCAAGAACAAAACACTGCTTAACCATGTTCTATTACTACTCATTATGAAAGCATCTCCATTGCCTTCTTCAGGCTTATTCTCATTCTCTCAAAAGATGTGGCTAATACAGAAATTTCATCATTGCTCTTAGACTTAAACTCACCAACATCCATATTTCCATTACTCACTTCGTCAGCAATTGATGAGATTTTTAAAATTGGTTTTATAATCAATTTTTTCAACATTATATTTAATAAAATGAATATACAAACAAATATCGCTAACATTAAACCCATGAATAACTGCCAAGTTTGATCAGCTTTTTTTATCGGATGTGATAGTGGAACGCTAACAATTTGACTGCCTACTACTTCATTATGTTTCCAGCCAAAACCATTTGCCTCACCATAAAGTTTAATCATACTTTTTGGTGCTTTTTCAATAGTACTGTGGCAGGCGAGACAGTCCTTATTCGTAATGCGGATAGGCCTTGCTAAAAACAAAGAAATCCCTGTGGCTGTTTCTCTTTCACCAATAATCTCTTTTAGCTCAACAGTACTACTGAACTGTTGGATAATGTCACTTTCCCAATCTACCGCTCTGTCGCGTGGATTCGTTGGGTTTAACGTGGCCTCTTTGTATGTATATTCAGGATTTTTCTCACGTAACGAATTAAAGTTTTGCGTGGCCGCATAGGAAGGCACTGTCTGTGGTAAAAACTTTCTATTTAATTGCTTAACCAACAATGGTTTGATTTCTTTAATCGTATAAGAACGAATTGCTAATGCTGCTTGCATCATCATTCCTGCATGGCGAATTACCTCTTCACGCGCGTTTTTTTGTAGTACATAATTAGAAACATAGCCAACTACGACTATGCCTACAAAAAAAATAGAAAGTAATACAATGTTAAACTTTTTCGATATAGTCATAGTCTTAAACTCTCTTCAAATCCGCACAGGATTATTATTATTTTAACTGTAAGTTCTGTAAACCTAAGACCTTCGCTACTGATGCACCCATTGATGCCCCTAAACGCTCAGCGAACCTATCAGCAAAAGAAGGTTTAATTGTGTAATCAACCAACTTTTCTTCACCAATAACTTCTCTTGCCACATAGCTACTGCTTCCCAAACCATCGATTAGTCCTAGCTCAAGGCTTTTCTCTCCTGACCAGACATACCCACTAAATAGTTTTTCATCATCAGCAAGTCGATCGCCACGGCCATTTTTAACAACGTCAATAAATTGTTTGTGGATGTCTGCGAGCATTTTCTTAGTATGAACTACTTCGTCTTGGTTTATGGGTGAAAAAGGGTCGAGGAAGCCTTTATGTTCACCTGCTGTCAGGAGTCGGCGTTCAACACCAACTTTGTCCATTGCCTCAGTAAAACCAAAACCATTCATAATGACACCAATTGAGCCGACTAAACTAGCTTTGTCTGCATAAATACTGTCAGCAGCAGCCGCAATGTAGTAACCACCTGATGCACAAATATCAACAATCACTGCATAGAGAGATTTGTCAGGATATTTCGCACGCAAACGGACTATTTCATCATTAATATAGCCAGATTGAACAGGACTTCCGCCTGGACTATTAATACGCAAAATAATTCCCGCTGCTTTTTCATTTTTAAATGCTTTACGTAATGCTGAAACAATATTATCGGCACTCGCTTCACTACCTGCGGCAATCACCCCGCTTACTTCAATTAAAGCTGTGTGACCTTTCAACTCAGCCGTCGTGTTTTTGTCATCAAACTCAAATGCCAGAAAAATCGCAACGAGGTAAAACACAATAAAAAAACGAAAAGCCAAATTCCACCGCCGTGTTCGGCGTTGTTCTTTCACCGAAGCAAAAAGAAGTTCATTTATAGTTTCTTTTTCCCAATTTTCATTTTGGTTTGAATTATTTTCAATCATACCTGCTTCCTATCTATTCTTGCGATAAAACACTACTGCAGATAATAGCAGTAATTATCAATTATGCGCGTGTAACCAATCGTTTAACTCAAATATATTTTCACAGCAAGCCAATGGGGCGTGCTTTGTTAACTGTTTACAATCATGCACTCCATAACTCACTGCCAAACAATCAATTCCAGCATTCTTCGCCATTTCCATATCATAGGTTGAATCACCAATCATTAATGTTCTCTCAGGTGAAACGTTTAATTCGGACATTAATTCGTGCAGCATAGCTGGATCAGGCTTAGAGCCAGATTCGTCTGCACAACGGCTCGCTTGAAACATGCTATGGTATCCAGTCTCATCAAACACACGATTTAACCCCCTTCTTGCCTTGCCTGTTGCCACTGCCATCTTTGTGCCTTTCAATTTGAGGCTAGTTAACATGTCATCAATACCCTCAAACAACATTAATTGATTTTTACTCATGTTAAAGAAATGGTGCCGGTAACGTTCTGACAGCGCCTCTTTTTGCGCTTCATTTGCATTGGGATAAAGTGCATAAAATGCTTCCGTCAAACCTAATCCAATAATGTTTCGGTAATTATCATGACCAAGATCTTCCATATTTGTGTCAGCTGCCGCTGCAGATAAAGATGAAACGATATGATCTATAGAATCCATCAAGGTTCCGTCCCAGTCAAAAACATAGAGTTCAAATTGTTTATTCATAAAAATCTCTTAAAACTTAGCCAGCACATCACTTAGCTCTTGGCTTAATGGCGCTACAATATCCATATCCTGGCCGCTAGCTGGATGCTCAAATTCCAAACGATATGCATGTAAAAATAACCTTTTTAAACCCATTTTCTTTAATTCACGATTACATTCGCTGTTTCCATACTTTTCATCACCGGCAATCGGATGCCCAGCATGCGCTGAATGGACACGAATTTGGTGTGTTCTGCCAGTAAAAAGCTCTATCTCCATATAACTCGCTTGTTTAAAGCATGATATTGGCTTTAGTAAAGTATGCGAATCCTTTCCTTTTTCATCAACTCTCACCACACGCTCTCCCGAGCTATGCGTCACTTTTAATAACGCAGAATTTTCATGGTGTTTGCCTAAATCCCAGTGCCCGCAAACTAACGCGCGATAATGTTTTTTAATTTTACGATCAGTGCGAAGTTGTTCATGAAGATACCTTAAGAAGCTACGCTTTTTGGCAATCATTAAACAACCTGATGTATCACGGTCCAGTCGGTGCACTAGCTCTAGGTAGGGTGCTGTTGGGCGAGCCGCACGCAACAGCTCAATAACACCAAAACTGAGCCCACTCCCGCCATGGACAGCAAGCCCTGCAGGTTTATTGAGTATTATCAGTCCTTTATCTTCAAATATAATGGCAGCTTCTAGGCGATCGATGAGTTCAGGTGGCGGTTTAACTAATTTTGGCTTGTCATCCATTCGAATCGGGGGGATACGCACTTTATCACCGGCTTTGAGACGGTAAATAGGCTTAATTCTTCCCTTATTAACTCGCACTTCGCCTTTACGTAAGATGCGATATATACGACTTTTTGGCACTCCTTTTAACAAGGTAATCAAATAGTTATCAATCCTCTGACCCGCTTCATCTGCAGAGATTTGTAACAATCTAACGGTCGCTGTTGCGTTATTTTCCGGTTTATTCATGGCGGCGATCATACCAGTTTGCTTCGCCGAGAGTGATGATAATAGCTTGTTTTTCAATGATTAATTGATGTAACGAACTCAGGCTGCTATATTATGGAGTATCTGACACAGCTACCGGGCAGCGTTACCGCGCCGGGCTATTGGCGATACAGATAATCGCGCGCTCCCTGACCAGCTGGTGCGGCAGTCGAGCGCGAATATGCAAACAAAATGAATCACCTTGTGATCGGAGTTAACCGATTGCATAACTAAATAAGTACTGCTCGCGCAAGAGTCGAGCAGTCAGGAATAACGAGACAGGCATTAGCCTGCTGTTACACAAAACCTGATAATGACAGCTCCGTGTCTGCAGGTGATGCCGCACCAGACAAGTTACTCAATAACTTGTCCTGACTGTTCAATAGTGAAAACTATCCTCTGCCCGTTCAGTACAACGGGATATTAGTAAAATGAAAAGAATGTTGATTAATGCAACTCAACAGGAAGAGTTGCGCGTCGCGTTGGTCGATGGACAGTCGCTTTATGATCTGGACATCGAAACACCTGCCAAAGAACAAAAGAAATCCAATATTTACAAAGGTAAAATTACCCGCGTTGAGCCCAGTCTTGAGGCCGCTTTTGTCGATTATGGCGCCGAACGCCATGGCTTCCTGCCACTTAAAGAAATTTCACGTAGTTACTTCAGCAAAGAACCTGAACAAGGTAAACGGGTTCGTATTAATGAAGTGCTTAAAGAAGGTCAAGAAATCCTCATTCAAGTTGAGAAAGAAGAACGTGGCAATAAAGGTGCTGCACTAACCACCTTCATTAGCTTAGCTGGTAGATATCTTGTATTAATGCCCAATAATCCACGTGCAGGTGGTGTTTCTCGCCGAATTGAGGGAGCTGATCGCAGTGAAATTCGCGACATTATGGCTTCCTTGAATATTCCAGATGGAATGGGGCTGATTGTTCGTACTGCCGGAGTAGGTAAAAATCACGAAGAACTGCAATGGGATATGGACTATCTATTACAGCTTTGGGCTGCAATAGAAGAAGCGTCAAGCCAACGCCCTGCTTCTTTCCTTGTTTATCAGGAAAGCAACGTGATTATCCGTGCTATTCGTGACTATCTACGTAAAGATATTTCAGAAATCCTGATTGATAGTGAAGAGGTCTACAAAAAAGCCCATGACTTTATTATGTTGGTGATGCCACATAATTTAAACAAAGTTAAGCGCTACGAAGACCCCATCCCTTTGTTTAGTCGTTACCAAATCGAAACTCAGATTGAATCTGCATTTCAACGTGATGTTAATCTGCCTTCTGGTGGCTCAAT
>Ga0316207_10003488_pt1 | contig 14539 bp, 11 predicted proteins | sample 6weekpyrite_MG_FD_204943 | JGI IMG/M metagenome (GOLD analysis project Ga0316207, IMG submission 204943) | Microbial mat bacterial communities from mineral coupon in-situ incubated in ocean water Damariscotta River, Maine, United States -... | ecosystem: Environmental > Aquatic > Marine >... | reverse complement strand
TTGGATTATTTATATTGACGGGTGAATTTAAGGAAAGTTTAAGTGAGCCGGTTTACTACCTAAGTCGCAGTGCTTTTAGTGTCTTATTAATTATTAACCTGATCTCTACTCTCTGGCTTATTCGACTATTTTCCTGGACTGTAATGTCCCGTGGGCCGCGCATATCGCTAAGCCTGGTTTTAGTTGCCAGCCTGATTGCAGAACTTGCAGGTTACCGCAATTTATCCTCATTTGTATTTGGCGGAGTTATCGCAACCACTTTTAGCCTGGGACTCATCATGCTCGTCTACAGGCTATTAAAAGATCTTTGTGACGGTCTGGATGAAGGCCGACTTGACTGGGAAGCAACAATACGTGCTCGTGCGGGTCTTAAAAAAGGTATGCATTTCCCCGGACTGGTCTGGGTTCGAATTTCTATATTTATAATTCTATGGGGTGGCTTTGCGGTACTCGCGCTCTATATATGGAAACTGGATGACCCCTGGCTTGGGATCATTACCTCATACCTGACCGATGGTTTTGAAATTGGCTCACTTAAAATATCACCCACGCTACTTATTGGTGGACTGTTTACATTTGCGCTTATACTTAATTTAACGCGTTATATAAAGAATAACGCGGTGCCTCATGCTCTCAAATACACCAGCCTGGACATGGGCGCCAGAGAAGCCGTCGCATCATTAATAGGATATACAGGTGTAGCAATCGCCATATTAATAAGCCTGTCAATCACCGGCGTGCAAATGCAGAATATTGCAATTATCGCCGGCGCACTCTCTGTAGGCATAGGTTTTGGTTTACAGAATATCGTTAACAACTTTATATCAGGACTTATTCTTTTATTTGAACGACCAATAAGACGCGGTGACTGGATTGTAACAGGCGACACCGAAGGCTACGTTAAAGCTATAAAAATACGCTCCACACAGATACAGACATTTGACAGAGCGGAAGTTATTGTACCCAACTCAGAACTTATAACAGCCAAGGTCACTAACTGGATGCTCAGGGACGCTTACGGCCGTATATCCATTACAGTCGGTGTTGGCTATGACTCAGATGTCGATCTGGTACATAAAACCTTAATTGATATAGCCAAAGAACACCCCATGGTTATTCAGCAGCACGCTAATCTTTCTGCACCAAAGGTACTATTTAAAAACTTTGGTGACAGTGCCCTGGAGTTTGAACTACGTTGCTTCATTTATGATATTGACCAGCGTGTAAATGTCATCAGTGAAATAAACTTTGCTATTATCAAGGCATTTAGAAAAGAGAGTATTGATATACCATTTCCTCAACGCGTAGTCACTGTTAGTAACTGGCAAGATCAGGAAAAAAACGAATAATGTGTAGTCGCTTATATCCTGTCTGGTAATATGAAGAATAACATTAAAATTTATCGTGCATAAAGCTCGCCCATGGTTACATGAATTTTAAGGCTTACCTGTTGACGAAGTGCTTTTCTTTAGAAGTGTTTTTCTTTAGAAGTGCTTTTCGTTATAAGAGTCGACTCACTTTTTAAGCCTGGGGCTAAGCACTTTGCCCGGTAAGAACAGAATCAACAATCCCACTAGATAGCTAACTACGTTCACGTAATATGTACTCGACATTAAAGTACCCCATATAACTAAACATAAACCCAAACAGCCAATGCTGTACAACAAATTCCATTTCTAAGTCATTTTTGCTTTGCTTGTCACTAAACTCCTTTATCACTGACTGTCCCATTAATAAACCCAGGGGTATGGGTAGTTGTTTTCCCCCGACTTTTAATACATAGCCTTTATCCACATATAACAGACCGCCATTAACTTCCTTTAAGCCCATTTTAATACCAAGCCCCAGTCCTACACTCTCAACCAGATTGTTTCCATATTGCTGCATAACTGAATTAAACCGATATACCCGCCGGTCTTTTTTAAACTCTCTAAACCAGTAATATTTATCGCCAATGCGCTTATTGGTTACAGTCACTTCAAACCCTTCCCCTTGCACCGGCACAAGTGCACCGGTCAGGCGAATAAACGGCATTAATAACTTTACAAAAAAACCGTGTTTTACATCAAGTTTTCCATGCAATGAAATCTCTTCCCCGTCTTTTAAACCATAGTGCTTCTGCAGCACAGGATTAAGCAAAGACCAGTTTTCTGATAATATTTCTCTAAACATTAACCCTTCCCTTCATCGACCAATAAGTACATAGCTAGAACAAACATTGATATATTTTTCAATACCGGTGCAAATGGGTGCAACCAGAATACAGGTAAAAATAGTGTAATAAGAAAACTATACACAAGCATAAAGGCTATCTGGACATAAACAATGATTCGCCTGTATCTTTTTACCCATATAAGAAGCCCTAGAATTATATCCGCTATTGCTGCCGTAATTATAAGTGGATCTGAGTATCCCTGGTTAATCCCTAGCATTTCTACAAGCTCTCGACTTATCTTCATATTGATCAGGGAACTTATACCAGATCCACACCATATCAGACTCAAGCTAAGAACATTAAAGCAGGATAATATCTTTAGTTTCCCATCTTTAATAAAATCATCTGAAGCATTAAATTTCGCCAAAGACTGTGAAGCCGGCAGGCTTTCATCTGTTTCATATTTTATATATTTGTTATATTTTTTAGATGAACCACTACTTTGATAATCACTTAACATATTCATGCTTTGTTTATTAAATAAACCAATTGAAAGATTTGGTAAAATTAAAAATATAAAACTTAAAAGCCAGTCAGGCAGGTATATTTTTAAAAACCATTTATTATTCAAACCCATCCAGCGCCTTAAATTTTCTAGCGTATATTGCAGTTTTTCTGGCTTTGAAAGTAACACTGAAGAAATACTCTTTTCAGGCCAGTTAAACAATATTTGATTTATGAACTCTACTAGCTGATAGATACTGATCACAGGCAAAGGCTGTCTAAACGCTGATATAACGGGTATGACCCTTAACCTGGCCAGTAAACACAGTTGTTTCGTACTTGCACCGCCTTCACCTAAAACGATACCAGGATAAAGCACGACCTGAGATGTGTTAGAGCCGAGTAAATACTGGTCAGCTATACGCTTACTCTGTAAAAATTCTGTTGTTGGTATTTCTTTCTCTGCACCAATAGCAGATATTTGTATAACCCGAATATTGAGCTTTATACATGCTTCAAATAATTTTACAGGGCCCGTGGTATGCACATCCGAAAAGCGATTATCACGCGTTTCTTTATAAATACCTGAAGCATTTATAACGACATCCAGATGTTTTAACTGATTGAGCCAGCTATCAACAGATTGACTAAAATCGAGTTCTCGCCAGTTAATCCCAGGTATTTTTTTTCGACTAAACCCTGTCAGCTGATATGACTGCTGACAAAACGAAAAATAGAGGCTTTTACCAATAAAACCATTAACTCCAATAATGCCTATATTCATCACCTACCCCCAGAATGGCTTATAAATCATCAAAACAAATATAATAAGCACCGCAGGAAATGCCATTGAGCCAAGCAAAATCCACAACCTCATTCTGAATTTATACTGTGCGTCCATCACGTCTAACACCTGAGCCCTATCCCTGAGCCAGATCTGTAGCCATACCACTGGTAACCAGCAAGCACCGACAAAGGCATATAAGGTCAACACAGAAAGTACCCAGGGTGAATCCCACTCAAGCCCCTGGTATTGAACCAGGTAAATACCGGTTAGTAGCTGGATTACGACTGCAGGGGCCGTAAAAATAAAGTCGGCTATAACAACATGTCTGTTAGTAGCCTTTATGACACGAACATCATTACTGCGGTAGGCTATGAACATGTAAAATGCACTTCCAAGCCCCGCACCAAATAGCAAAGTTGCACTAATAATATGGATAAATTTGACGGTTAAATACATTTACAATGTCTCGCTTAGTTGTTTTATTAATATTTCAACAACTAAACGGGGTCTACGCTTCCTGAATTCTAATACTGAAATAAATATCCGTTTAGTTCACTATATTTCAAAGACTTACAATCTTCCAAAATGATAAACCTGTAAATGTATAATTGATTTTAAAGTGATACAGAATTCCGAACGACGAAAATGCAGGGATACTAAATGAGACTTTATGATCAAAACAGGGTCAACAGCAAGCTATTCTCTTACAATTTACTCAATAAACTCGCATAAGCTAATCAGGTATCATACGTGAAGCTCTCCACACAATAATAAATACATTCTGAATTAGTATTCAAAGAGAGCGATCTGAAATAGCCTCCTGTTTCATATGCTGTATACTCGTGATTGATTTTGGTGTTAGTTATAATTGAGGATCAATATGAAATTTTGGCCATATCTACTAGGTGCATGGTTAATTCTGAATGGCTTAAGCACTATTATAAATTTAAGTTTTAAATACCAGAGCCTTATAATGGGCGCTCTTGCACTGATTGCTGGTGTTTTTGTAGTACTAAAAAAGTAGTGGTTACTCTATAGCACTATCATCAGCACTATCATTGAACACAGTTGCTCTTAAGCTCTCTGTCAGTCAGTTGAGACAGCCGCTTTTGCTAAAAAGTTATTCGTCGCTTTTTTTGATATCCGTGACAGCTTTTGCATGAGTTGAAATGGAACCTCATTAAATGAATGCTGAACTTTAATTTCATGCATCATTGCCAGCCATAAGCTTGATGTCATTCTCGCATCAGCAAGCGCCCTATGAAATGTACCATCAGTGGGTAATTGTAGATACTCAACAAGTGTACCCAGCTTATGATTTGGGGCCTGCTGATATACTCGACGAGCGACCAGCATTGAGCAAGCAAATTCAGGTAGCTGTTGTCGTTTGACTCGCTTAAGCTCTGCCTGTAAAAATCTTGCATCAAACGATGCATTGTGTGCTACAAGGTTGTAACCATTAATAAATTCATAAAATGCCAGCATAACCTCTTTTACTGGCGGCGCACTTGCAAGCATCGTATTCGTGATACCCGTATAGTTTTCTATAAAAGCATTAATTTTTACGCCTGGATTCATTAACTGCTGAAACTCTTCAACAATTTCACCCTGGTGAACTTTAACAGCACCAATTTCAATAGCCCTGTCGCCATAGTCAGGTGACAGACCTGTAGTTTCAAAGTCAAGCACAACAACCGTATCAGCTGTGTCACAAGGTTTCATAAGTTGACTTAAGGCCTTACATTAATGGGCAGACTATGTTCCCAGTCTGGCCATTGAGGAATATCAATTTCGATACTCAGGGCCCAGCTAATGCGGTTATCTGATGTTCTAAATGAGGGCGCAGCATCTAATGGGATATCAAGCCTGCGTTTATCCCTGACCGGTATGCCCCGGGTAAATTTCCCCTGATTTAAAAGAGGTGTTTCGTTTGAATATAGTGTATGCATATGTGTTGTCTTTTTAGTACCAGATCCACTCATCGCTATCTCTTTACCAACCAGCTTCACACTAGCAGAATTAATTGTAATATCTGACTTTGGATTAAATGCAATTGTAAAACTGAAATTATCGCCCGGCCTGAGATTATTTTCATCTATTACACACTCTACATTACCAAGCTTCTTTTCAGCGATAGAACTCTGGATTAGTTTATAAAAAATAACAGCGCCAACGACCGAAAATATCCCACCAAAAAAGTAAGACTGATCATAATACATAATAGCTACGCCTACTATTACAAACAAAAGTGGGAAATATTTAAATAGTCCATAATCCTGTAACCCACTGACTTTATCTTCAGTGTCATGCACCTCATACCCAGATAGATTACCAGGCAATTCTTCAGTCCCTTTTTCAAGAATAAACTCAATCTCATCGGCTGGATCAAGAGCCCATGGAATATCAGCCCGTGCATTGAGGTACCAGTCTACATTTATGTAGTGACCGTGATAGCTGAATGGCCCGTCATTTAATTCAAATGAAAAAGAGTAAGTATATAGTCCGGGTTGCCATACTCCCTGGAACAGGTTCAGCGTTTGTACACCGCCTGAACTTCTATTACCCTTACCATGGGTTTTCCAGTATTTTTTTAAAACCAGGCCATCACACTTACACTCTTTATTAACTTCAACTGTGACCTGGCCTTTAACTATGTCACCCAGCTTATAGTTGGTTCGATTTGTTTTTATCGAGATATCACATTTTGACATTTTCAATTTCTTCCATTTTTTGAAATACTTCATAGAGATAATGTTCCATTGCCCTGATATCATCCCCAAACCGTTTAATAAGCTCACTAACGAGATGTGTATCAATCAGCGGAATATTCCCTTCGTATCTACGACTAAACTCAATACGTCGATTAAACATTAGCCTGATTGTTTCTATATTTCTCATGCTGACCTTAATATTTTCTACTTTATAACCAGCACCCGTTAATTCTTTAGTTAAATCGGTGTGTGTAGTACACGCTAACGACGGACTATTCTTGTACATTGCAATTCTTTGCTGCTTTGAAAGGTTTTCTACACTATCTACAAAACGCAATACCTGAAGTGACATGTCAGGCTTATCCCCAGGGTACAGCTGGGTATATTCAGCTGTTGGGTAGTATTGGTGAAGCGAAAGCAGGTGAGTCGTTTTCCCCCTGCCATGATCTGCCAGAAACTGTATCGCATGACCTTTTTTATTCAATATGTGTTTATATTTTTCTATATCAACCACGGCTACTTTAACCCGCTGTTGCTGATCCAGCTCACCGAATGGATTATGCCTGAGATTAATATGACTAAATGGAAGCCTCACTTTAACCCCACTTGATATCTTTATAGTTAAAGTCATTAAGCAAACCAGGTTTTACCACTTCGAAAAAAGGTGATATATCAAAATCCCTTGGTGTAAAGAGGCTATGATGTCTAATGTGCATAATTTCCTTTTCAGCCAGGCGGTTATGCATTGAATTTTCTTTTTCTATAACAGGTAATATTGGATAGCAGATGGACTGAAATGCTTCGGCAATAAGTGTAGAGCAAATTGCCCGTGTCGGATCACCACTACCTAAAGCAATCATACGTCTCCGCCAATGAACAGGAACAGGAGGTGTCGGTAATAAATAACGAGCCAGGTCTATAATATTTTTCATATCGTACTGGTGACCGATTCTGCCCATTAAAAAATCCAGGACTTTATCTCTATCTTCATCCGTTAACTTATGCGGCCGACAGATACGCGTATGTAAATCAATATATTTTGAAAGTGGCGAGTACACCACACCCTCTTCAAGCTCAGCTTCAATTAATACATCAGGGTCAGTACCGCCCTGATTAAGAACATCGCCGACATAGATAGCCGCATGGGACCAGGTTGATTGCGTCAGGTACTTAATAGCCACACTAATGCGCCTGTCACCTTCAACCAGTAAAACATCCCCCGGTTGTAATACTCTGGATAATAGCGCCTGCGAACTGGTCGCTACCGCTTCATAATTTTTCAGGGGGGTATCAAGGTACCGACCTATCCAGTTTGTTAAGATATTCATGGGTGAGGATAAAATCTCATATAGCTATAATTATTATTCAGACATTTTACCCATTAATCGAATCGCCATCCAGATTAATAACATTGCCGCTATCACAAGAATCCCCCATAACACTCCCTGCCTCCAGTTAACGGGCTTAGATTCTGGCTGTAAGGATTCTAAATTGACAGTCTGTACCGTGGCTTTCCGCCACTGAGCTTTAGATAACATAGCCTGTCTGTTTTTATTATTCACACCGATCATTATTTTACCTGCATTGATATTGACTGGAGACACCCGGGCGCTTCCCCAGACTAATGTATAGGGTGGCTCCCCCCTGGCAACAAACACCAGTTGCTGGGGGTTCCAGACAAGTTCAACTACTGGCACACCGTTACCTATGCCACCTCCCTGTTGATCAATTACAAGCTTCCAGTCATTGTCTCTGCTGGAATTTAGTGATATATCAGTATGCTCAATACTCACGCCACTGACAGTAAGCCTGTAAACTATTGCACTTCCCCTGTATCTCCAGGGCATACTCTCATCTTGCCTGGAACTCACATTGACTTTAACCAGTGTATTATTTTCAGGCAGTTTTATTCGAGCCTTATTTATTACTGTTTTTATTTCACGTTCAAATAAATATTCACCCGCTTTGCTACCAGGCTCTACATTAGCCTGTATCCAGTTTTGTTTTTGCTGGCTAGACGACTTAACATTACTCACTTCTATATTTCCAAGTTCAATTCCGGGCTTACTTTCTTCAAATAAAATTTTTATATATTTAATACGCCCTGAATTTATAGTAATAATATTTTCTGTTAACTGATGACTTTGATAAGATAAATTAACCAGGGATTTATCTGTAGATATGGTTTTCCAGGTTGACAGGTCATTACTGCCTGATATTTTTATCTTATGGATAAATGACTCAGCCAGCGTTTCACTCCAGCTAACTTTTATTGTATCGACAGGGTCTTTCCATTCCCTGAGATCCAGTAAGTAACCAGAAAGTCTATCAGCCGCAGCCTGCTGTCCTTCATTGCGCTTAATATCAATTACTTCACCGGTGGCGTTTCTCTGGATATTTAAGTGCATTCCTGCATTTTTATCCCCCTGCTTTACATAAAGAGGGTAGTAAGGAACGCTTTGGGTTTTCTCTTTATCCAGTTTCTGCGTCGGTACATTTCGCAGGCCATGAGGAATAACCTCGCCAGAACTATTAAGCACCCTGATATCACCCAGATCTTCACGACTAACCTGTCTATAAACTGTTTCTGGGATATCCAGTTCGTAGAATGGTGTACCGGGTGTGGTTTGTAATTTTGCGCTATATGCAAAGTCATCATGTGTAACAGCTAAAACGGACACAGGGATATTCACAAGACTTACTGCAAATAGCAGGTAAAACTTAAAAGAACTAATTTTCAATTTTTTCACCTTCATCACTCGATACATCTTCAGCCGTTGGTGGCACCGGCGCAAAATATCCAACAACAAGGAAGAGTATTCCGACTGAAATAAACGATACAATTCTCTCTACGGTACCTGAATTCGCCAGGTCAAGCATAAACAGTTTAACCACTACTGCAGCCATTACGACAGCGCCAGCAATCCACACATGACGCTTCAGCTTTCGCGCAGCATAAACCATACAAAGCAAACCGCTCACACCCCACAATATTGAAAGTCCCGCCTGGGCTAAACCTGAGTGCATCATATATTGAGCATCGAATGGAATCTGCCAATAATGATGAGCTGTTCTTAACCAGATCGTGTTTAACCATAAAAATATACTTAAGGCAAAAAACAGTTGTGAAAATTCAAATCGCCAATGACGGCTATGCCAGTTTTCTATGGGTAATGGAAAACGTAACCAGTAAAACAAGATCAGCAATTGAATAGCCAGGGCAATATCAAGAGGGTTCAGCAGCGGTATATAATTTAATGGCGCCGCAAAACCGTTACTAACCAGATTCAGTAAAACAAACCAGGCCCAGACTGCAATACCAATGGGTGTTGTCGCTGTGATCTGGTATAATTTTTTGCGTTTGGATACCGGCCAGGTAATTTTATCCCCATATGAATACATCAGCACCATTAAGGCCGCAGGCACTAAACCTATCATAATCTGCCACCATACATTGGCGCCTCTAACCAGGTCATCAACCTGCCAGGCCGCTTCAACCGTAAGCAGTATTACTATCAACCAGTAAGCCGCAATATGAAGAATATCGAATGGCTTTGTTTGCTGATCATCGTACTGCTTTAATATTCGGTAATGGATAACTAGAGCAAGGCACCAGCTGAGAAGATTCCAGTCGCCAAAGGGGTGACCACTCTCAAACATTACAAAGGGAAACAAAATATAAAGTGCCGGTAATAAACCCAGCGCTGGAATACGTAAGTCTGACCAGCTATATCTAACTTTAAGCCATTGCGTTGCAAACACAGAGAGCGCCACAAAAACAATAAAACCAAAAGGCTCAAAAGCTGAACTTATATGAGTTTCAATTTCACTAGCACCAGCCAGATACCACCATAGAAGCCCCCAGATTAGAAATGGGATAGATAATTTATACTCGTGTTGCTTTATCGTCTGTATATATGAATTTCCAGACACCTCAACAGAATTAAGCGAATATGCACGATAGGCTACAAATAAACCCGATAATGCAACTATCAGGGCGCCGATATAATCACCATTTAAAACAAACAACTGATCAGGATCAAAACGGTAAGCCTGCGAATATTGTAGTGACGATAGATAAGCGAAACCACCCGCGAGTTGCAAAGCATAACCGAGTAAACGTGGCAACAGGCGTGATTGTCTACAACCTATCCAGACCGCTGCGGCTCCCTCTAAAGCCCATGTTCCTGCCGTCCATTTTGCATCCAGGGCAAAGGGTACGGTTAGTGTGGCAAACATGATACCTATTGCCAGGAAAGCTTCACATATTAAGCGAGAGCCACTTTGCATTCTATGCCAGAGCAAGCTCGCCAGACCAATATATAATGCCGCAAGGGATAAACTACTCCAGGCAAGTGCATACTCGATATGCCCTACCATGCCTGCCTGTAAACCAAAACCAACCAGGGGTACACCAAACACCAGTGTGCTATCTACATAACCTTTTAGTTCAACCGGTTGCTTAAACGCAAACAACACTGCAATAGCTACATAAAGTAAATAGAATGCAATTAAAAATGGCTCTGTATCAGCAAAGAATTCAGGCGTGTAATATTTAAATCCCCAGGCAGTCGCTACAACAAAGGTGAACAAAAAACCGACAACATTAAGTAAACGCCAGGACCTGAACCAGGCGATACCCAATATGCCCAGATTAAGCACCAGATAGTAACTGAACAGACCAACATGACTCCCGCCACCCGTAGAAGTCAGTATCGGCGCAAGAAAACCACCACTGATACCCAGGACAGCCAGGGCTCTTGAATTTTGTAAAATCGCTAAGGCCGCACTGAACCCGGAAAAGACAAAAAGAATACCAAAAGCCAGGGTTGGTGGAAGCAAACTGTAAAGTCGTAAGGCGGAAAACACGGTTAAGTACAACACCCCCAGCGCCCCGCCCTGTAAGACTAAAGCATATCCAGCATTCTTTTCCCGCAAACGCCAGCCAATAACCAGTAAAATCAGCCCTGCCAGGCCGACACCCGCAAGACGTAACTCAATTGGAAACACATCTCGATCGGCGGCATACTTTATAAGGAAAGCAACACCAAAAAATAATACCAGCACACCAACTTTTACCAGGACATTTCCCGTAGTAAAGAATGTTTTTAACCAGCTTATCGCCCTGTCGAGTGGGTATGGCTCTTCAGTCTGGGAATCGAAAGTAGATACCGGCTCAGGTTTACTGACCGTTGTACTTTGAGAAATATCGGGCTGAATCGCTTTAATTTCAGGCGGACTTGCTTTTACAGGCTCATCAGGCTCGGACTGTGATAAAAGTGGATCTGGAACGAGCGCATGACTAACCGTTTCAGATGTTTCAGGCTGGCTTTCTTTGACATCAGCTTTATCAGCTTCACCAGTACGCTGCTTAACATCACTTTGTGCAGCTGGACTTTGTGCAGCAGGTTCTGCTGGTTTTCCACCCGCCTTTAAAACATCCTGGTACTTCTCAACAAATTTAGACAGCTCATAGAAATGGGTAGAGAGTGTTGTCAGCTCATTTTGTAACTGTTTTATTTTAATGTTCGCCTTAAACCATAAGCCAAGAGCCAATCCGGCTAGCAAACCATAAGCCCAGCCGCCATTGCGTTCGAGTGCGAGCCCTAGAAGTAAGCCAATTATTGCGAATAATATATGAATAATGTCCCCCTTATTCTTTATTAACTGTGCCTGTCATAATCAGGTTAGCATAAAATGGGGGAAAACTCAGTCTCGCTACTTTCAAATTTTGACGACCAGTAGCGAAAAATTATTATCTTCGATATTGATCAGGGTTTATTCGCTGTGAGAATTATCTGCATATGTATATGACACCTGACATGATCCGCCTGCTTTGCCATATTTCATCATAATCAATCACAGAAAAGCTATTTAAGGGTGCTTTAATACCTGTCTAAGCAGACAAGTATAAGGTCCCCGTGATGACACAAACCATTAAAAATCTGAAAAACAACAGTACACTAAAACTCATAACAATTATATTTATAACCGTTGCAATGTTAATCCCTGTATCAATGGTTGAAATGACCATACATGAAAGATCCGGACTCAGACACCAGGCAGAAACTAGCATTAGCGATAGATGGGGTGGATTACAGAAAATTACAGCACCGCTTCTTGCCATACCCTATAAAGAAAAGAAAGTAGAGAGAATCAGCCAGAAAAATGAATGGCAACCAGCAAGCAAACAGATAGAAAACAAAAAAATCAGCTATATTGATCGCACCATCTATTTACTCGCCGACAATGTCTCCCTGAACACAAGAATGAAAACTGAAATACGTTATCTTGGGATATATGAAATGCCCGTATATATTACCGACTCAACCATCAAAGGAAATTTTAAGCGGCAAGACCTGGATAATATTAATAAACAGTTCACTAATATCAACTGGAAGCAAGCCAGGGTAATACTACCTATCGAGGATGTAAGAGGAATACGCTCGATTAGCAAGTTATCTTTTGATAATTCCAGTCTTGAGTTTGTTCCTGGACAAAACAACTCGGCTAGTTTTAAGGGAATTGAAGCGCCGGTAAGCCTCTCAAAAAAGACAGACAGGGACATTGATTTCTCACTCGATATCAGCTTATCTGGAAGTAAGCAACTCAACTATTTACCCCTCGCAAGAACCAGCAGCTTCGCATTATCATCCGACTGGAGTAACCCTGGCTTCACCGGCTCATATTTACCAGCAACAAGGAATATCACCGAGAGTGGGTTTAGCGCAGAGTGGAAAATACTCGGCCTTAATAGAAGCTTCGGCCAGATCTGGAGTGATAATATCGATCAAACGAGCATCCTTAATTCAGAGTTTGGCATAACCCTGTTTCAACCAGCAGACATTTACCAGCAAAATATCCGTAGCGTTAAATATGCGGCTCTTTTCATCGCTTTAACATTCATGGCATTTTTTCTATTCGAAATATTTTTTAGCTTAAACATTCACCCAATACAATATTTCTTTAATGGTGGCGCATTAAGTACTTTCTATTTGTTACTACTCGCACTGTCTGAGCACCTGCACTTCTCCATAGCCTACCTTATATCATCGATCTCCATTGTTTTACTAATGACGGGTTACAGTATGACTATCTTAAAACAGAAAAAACGCGGGGCACTAATTGGCCTGGTTACTGCCATAATTTATAGCTTCCTATATTTCCTTATACAATCAGAACAAAACTCACTGCTATTTGGAGCCATCGGCTTCTTTATATCTCTTTCCACGATTATGTACTTAACCCGAAATATTGACTGGTACAGTATAAATTCCGAAAGGAATAGCAATGTAGATAAATACTCCGAAACGGATAAAGTCGATGTTAGCTAAACCTGACATTTAATAATCTAGTCACTATTAACTTTTCTAGAATTTTAGATAAGGCAGGCCAGGCCATATAACAGCCTGGCCTGATTCTTAATAAAAAAATCGCGTAATAAATGATCACAAATAAACGAAATTAGTAGTAATGATTTTATTTTAGTGTATTTGTGCTCATTTGTTACTCGATACACTTCGCCTCTTTCTTTGACTCTTTCTTCGCCCTTTTCGGAACCATACTTGCATACTTAAAATTTTTCATAAATTTTAGTTGCTTTCTTTTATCTTTTAAAAACTAAAAATAAATATGCCGCATTTTAATCAATAAGCATTTTAATTAAAAATCAGATCATCCGGTCTGGCGCTATCCAGCTTAGTATAATCGCAGACACCATCTGGAAATATTGTCTCTAGCTCTGATTGATACCGACTCATCTCAACACTTCCATATAAGCCAGACTTTATTGCCTCATCAATGGCTTGCAAATGACACTTAAAAACATCACCCGCGATATCATCCCCAGCTTGCATCCTGGATGTTTTATAAGATGGGTATTTTTCCATACAAATACCTGTTGCTCGATTATTCCACTCACCATCCCACACACCCTTTCCTTCCGCGATTAAGTTACCTTCAGAGTCAGTACATTTATCAGTCGCATTAGCCGGTCTGTTTTCTACAACACTTTTATGTGGATTATTTTTAATATTTAACATCCAGTGTTCAACCAATTGCAAAGACTCATCGATGGGCACATGTGGTTTTCTAGCCATCCATATAACCTGGTTATCTGCATGCCCCTGCTCGCGAATCATACGGCTTCTAGCAGAGAACGTTGCAAAGCTATGGTGCATATCAAGCTCATCATCAAGATAGTGACGTAAATCAATCACCGGAATATCAATTTTTCCGAGAAAGATCTGTCCGGATTTATACGCCGCTTTTATCGCGTCAACATCTCCCTCATGCCTTTTTGCAGGCTCAGATCCAACCTCTTTTTTAATGGTCGCATTATGATGACTCCACACAGAGAACTTGCCAGGCAATAACTCATCG
>Ga0316207_10003487_pt1 | contig 14542 bp, 6 predicted proteins | sample 6weekpyrite_MG_FD_204943 | JGI IMG/M metagenome (GOLD analysis project Ga0316207, IMG submission 204943) | Microbial mat bacterial communities from mineral coupon in-situ incubated in ocean water Damariscotta River, Maine, United States -... | ecosystem: Environmental > Aquatic > Marine >... | reverse complement strand
CTGAACTACCCGACCCTAAAGCGCCATCAATGTTTGAAACCCATTGAATGCTGCTACTTAAATCACCGTCTTCTGCATCAATAGAGGTTGCCGTGAAGTTAGTAACACTTCCCACAACTGTCGCACTTCCATCACCCGGTGATGTAACAGTTATAGTGGGTAGGCGATTTATTGCTGGTGCCATTGAGCGCATAATAATAGTGTCACCAATAGTTTCACTAAAGCCATCAGTTACACTTGCGGTAATCGTATGGCGTCCTTCAGAAAGGCTTTGCGTAATGCTTGATCCTGTTCCTAATAGGCCATCAAGATTAGATATCCAACTTATGCCTGCGCCTATGTCACCCGTTAAAATATCACTGGCATCGGCATTAAATGTCACCATATCACCTGATGTAGATACAGTGACTGTCGGTGAAGTAATATTAATTTGTGAACGATCGCTGATAACAGTATTAATATTACTGGTGTGTTGCGCATCGTGGTATTGCATAGGCCAAGCCGTGTTCGCCAAACCTTTAGATGTGGAACTTAATGCATACACCGCATCACGCGTAGCGATAATAACCGTGCCATCTTGATTCACCGTGGGAGCATAAGGTACACCGCTTTCAAAACGACGTTCCCATAACAGTACACCCTGTCGGCTCATGGCATACACACCATTAGAGGAAGTCGCATACACCACACCATCTGAGCCTATAGCGACAGGGTTTAGTGAATTGGCATCGACAAATTGCCATTTAAGCTGACCGGTTTCACCGTCTACAGCCAATACACCATTAACGGCCGATGAGTAATAAATAGTCCCGTCATCACCAATAACTGGCGCAGAGATAGGGTCTCTCAGGTTATAGAGTTGCCACTTTTCACTACCATCTGGATTATATGCGGCCAGGGTGTAGCCTGTGCACTCAATTTGACGAAATATTGCTCCAGCCTGACCTATAGGCGACCTTCTACTTACACTAATACTTCGCCCTCTATTAGGTGAATATGTAACTCGACGACTTGTGGTTTCACGCTCACGAGCCCGTCTTATAGCACGTTCTTTTTGCTCTGCTGAGGCTCTTTGCCATAAGCGATCTGGGAAGCCGTATGTCATGCCACTTAGAGTGGACGACGGACCGGGGCCCCATATACTAGTTGGTGTTGAAGGTGCACTACCAGATGTACTACCAGAAACTGTGCCAGCACGACCCGCCGCCCAGGGTATGCGCGTTGCTAATACAACCGTTGGTATTTGCGCCAAACTGCTATACCCGCAACTGCGTTTCGTTGGAGTAGTGGTCCACGATTTTGAAAAGCTTGAATAGATCATTCCATCATCACCTAAAGCCACTTTTCCATCTTTTTGTACCAAGACACTATTTTTATCTATGGCTAAAGAGATTAACTTTTCGTCTGCTTGAGCTACAGATGAATAAGAAGAACCATCTGATTTAACGCGATAGTGATCTAGGTAGATATCACCATCATTACCAATAATGGGTGCGTTAGATGACCTTAATGATTGCTGTGTTGATGTTGTAGCAATAGACCATAACGTACGAGAAGCAGGCGCTAAGCTTGTATCTAAGGCAAATAAATTACCTGGCTTGTCAACAACATACAACTCACTGCCGCTTCCTAATGATGGGCTAGTCGTGAGAGTTGAACCTAATAACGCAGTCCATTGTGGTGAAATATTACTGGACGATATTATGTCTGATCCCACAGTATCAGTAGTTGCACCCGCCATTGTAGAATCAAATGCAGCAACCCCTTTTTGTGTAGCCACAAAAACTCGACCATCAACACCTAATGCGGGCTGCCCATTAACACTTCCCCATGTGGTGCTATCAAAAGCAAAACTCCATTTAATTTGACCGCGACTATTTGAAGCGGGTGTTGAGGTGTTATCTGCTGGGTTAGTGCCATAAATGAACTCTAAATAGTTTGAAATACCATCTTCGTCTTTGTCAGCAGCACCATCATTATTAAGAAGTTCTAGGCCGTTATTAAACTCATAACCATCCGGCATTCTATCGCCATCGCTATCCGTATCATAAATGCTGCTACCTAAGACAAATTCTTCTGCATTAGTAAGGCCATCTACATCTGGGTCTAATAATCCATCACTTGCATCCGCTGGGTCTAAATCCCAATAGGTTTCATAACAATCTGGAATGCTATCGCCATCGGTATCGGCGCTATCACATAAAGTGACTTTAATGGAGCGCGTTGCAGTCTCATTATTTGAATCTACTACCGTTGCGCTAATGTTATGTTCACCTAGGCTGAGGGTTGATAGTTGTAATGGACTACCAGTACCTAATGAGCCATCAATATTTGATGCCCATTCAATAGCAGCTGATATATCCCCAACCTGTGAATCATAAGCGGTACTGCCGAGTACTACTTCCTTAGTAATTTCAAAAATACTGCCATTTAAGGGTGCATCTATTTGGAATTGAGAAAGCCCATTTATACCGGTAGATGAATTTTGTGAACCTCTCGGATCATGACCTACCATTGGCCAAACTGCTGTATCTCCACCGCCTTCAGCAATATTAAATGCGTATAGTCCATTTGTGCCATTTGTAATGTATAACGTTCCGTACATACCAATAACTGGCGGCTTGGTAAAATAATCGCCAAAATCAATTTCAACAATTGATGGCACACCACTGCTATTAATATTTCTTGTTAGTAGTCCATCTTTAAATTCGCCCGTTAGATAATTATTTACTTCACCTACACCATAAACATTACCTGCTGAATCAATAACGGGGGAGGAGAAATAATAATTAAATGAACCATTATCTGAGCTATTATTTGAACAATCATCTATTGCCATCCCCGTTTCGCCATCGGTACGAGTTAAACAACCGCTAATTACAATAATTGAACCATCCGCTGCTATAACTGGACCACTGGTTGGCCCTTCTTCATTAGACCAAACATTTGTCGACTCCCACTTGATAGTACCGTCTGGTTTCACTGCAACCATTCTTCCACCGTTAGTATAAGCAGACAGAACAGCAATAATATTGCCAGACGAGTCAATTGCCATTGGCGGTGCTGTGGAAGTTCTTTCATCACTTGATAAATGAACAGGCCAATTACCAGCTAGTTTTTCTCCTGAAGCAGTTACTGCATGCATATAGACATCAGGCCATATCCATCCATCATTACCATAAGTATAAATATTTCCATTCGGCCCGATTGTAGGGCTATTTCCTACATCGGGTACCTGCCATATTTCGAAACCATCAACAGGATCAAGTGCGTGCAATGTTTTATCGTAATCAACAATATAAATTGTATCATTTGAGGCAATTGCAATATTTGATCTTCCCTCAGCACCTATTTGGTTAGCATCATCTACTGCTAATAGCTTATGCCATTTTATGCTTCCATCCGCATTAAAAGCATAAATCATTTCACCAGACGTAATGTAAACCGTGCCTTTACTGTCAATCACAGGATTTGAATTCAATCTAAAATCATACAATGATTGAGTATATGCTGTGGCTGATGTATCCCACTTGAGATCACTAATCGGATCATCTGCACATGTTAGCAATGTCGTTTTTTCACCTTCAACTTGTGCTAAATAGCTACCATCAGATTGCTGTACAGGCCTTGTTGTCCACTTTAATCGCCCACCACCTGGTGAAAATGCATATAGACGACCATCATAAACAACATATACTGTTCCATCAGGTGCGATTGCTGGCATCGAAATATTGCCTCCTCCATTAAAACTACCCAATTGGTAGTAACCCTGAGGGCTTCCAGCCTGAGGTTTACTAGTAACATCATTAGCTAATGACTCACCTCTATATTCACGAATATTAGTGTAACTATCCTCATCTGCATCCATAAGCGCATCATCAACTAATGCATCTAAACTATTATTAATTTCGTATCCATCAGGCATTCCATCGCAATCGGAATCAGAAGCCAGCATATTAAGATTATTGTTATTCTCAAATCCGTCATCAAGTCCATCACCATCTGTATCATTATTTTGCGGATCCGCGCCAAGCGTGTATTCCTCTAGATTTGATAGGCCATCAGCATCTGGATCAAGAAGCGCATCATCAGCATTTGAGTAATTAAGACCATTAGCTTCCTCATAACCATCAGGTATTCCATCTGCATCTGAGTCTTCATTGAGTGGATCTGTGCCAAGCTCAAGTTCAAGAAAATCATTCAAACCATCATTATCAGTATCACCATTATTCAACTTGGTCCCAGCCAAGTATTCATCAATATTTAATAATCCGTCTCCATCTAAATCAAGTTGTGCATCTAATGCATCATTAGGATTTAATCCCAGCGCCAACTCATCACAATCTAATATAAAGTCAGAATCAAAGTCTGAATTTACACAGTTATCTTTTCGAGCAATCAGACTACTACCTAAATGAATATAATCTCTCTTTTTAATACCTAACTGATCTTCTTCAAAAACAAGCTGCCCTGATTTGTTATAAACAAAATATGTTTCTTTGCCGTTAGTAGATATTTTTACACGTCGATTAAAGCCATCATATTCATGCGAAATATTTCCACCATCAATATCAACTAGATTTGATGCATCATCATATACAAAATCATGTGAGGAATTACTAGTTACATTTCCATATACATCATAGCTAAAGTTATTGTTAATATATGGAGCAGCTGATGTATAAACGCCAGTAAGCTGTTGTTTAGAATAAGAGTAATTTAGTTTAGAACCACCGATTGATTTGGTAAGTAAATCACCACGTTTGTTATATGTGAATACACCTTGACCCCACACACCATTAGCCGTAGCTATTCGATTTAATTTATCATAAGAGAATGTACGGTCGTACTGTGAGTCAATTCTGTCGTTAATCGATATGACATTTCCATTATTGTCATATTCATAATCCAATTCAGTAATAGATGTAGATTTTATTTTATCGATACGCAGATTTTTATCCAAATCAATCTGTATCGTTTTATTATTCCCTAATGTGTAAGATTTTACTTGTCCTATGTCGTGATATTTTACACTGGATGCAAAATCACCCACTTTTGTGGGACGACCGAGGTTATCTGGAGTATAATCAATACTCGTACCTGATGGTAATATAGCTGACTTCAAGGAATCTTTAGCGTCATACGTATAAGATAAATCGAAAGTTTTACCGGAGTGCTTTAACTGTTCAGACGTGAGATTATTATTATCATCGTATGAATACACCCACAATACTTCTTCACTTCCACTACCACGGGAAATCAACTGGAGTGTATTATTTTTATAATAACCATAGGTCACATCTAATGTACCTATAGGATAATCTATTTTTTTAAGTCTATTTTTATCATCATATATGTAATTCGTGACATTAGAAGCACCGACAGAACTACTTATTTTATTACCTGACGCATCGAAATCTAATGTGGTTAAGCCTGTTTCTGGATTATCTATAGTACTTAAATAGTAATCACTTCCGTAATTAAATGTGCGTGTAACTCCATCTTGCGTTACAGAAGTCACATCTCCCCGCTTACTTCTACCAATAACAGTTGTAACTGTTTCAGGCGCATCTATTTCAGTTAAGAATTTTTCATCTGGATCGCCATATGACAAATATGTGTATGTGGTTTTATATCCTCTTTGATCAGTAATACGAATTTTGTTTCCAGTGAGGTACTCATTGGTTACAGAAGTATTATCAGTTGTATACTTAATTTGTTTGACACGATCTAAGGCATCATATGAATAAGTTTCACCCAACAAACTATTTGGGTTAGATACAAATACAACTCTGCCTAATGAATCATATTTTTTAGTAGTTTTTATTCCATCAACATCCTTGGATAATTCATTACCAAATCCGTCAAAGATAATCTTCTCTCTATACGAACCTCTGGAGAGTGTTTTGCTTTTTGTAGTAAAACTATGATTTAAGATAACATTTGAATCAGTTGATCTTGGTGTGCTTACAGATGTCACTCGATTCAATTTATCGTAACCATAAGATGTGGCATTCCCTTCCCCATCTAATTGACGCTTAATTCGACCTGCATCATCAATAGTTCTAGAAATAGTTATATTTTCTGGATGATATTCTGTACCAGGTGTTCCTCGCCTGTAATTTCTATATGTTATTTTTTTGTTACGCGGATCAGAGACAGAAAGAACATCGCCATTGCTATAATATGTATAATTAGTTGTATTACCATATTGAGATAATGACTTAATATTACCATTTGCATCAAAGGTTCTATCTATTCCTAATGTACTGATTGTGTCATTTGTAATTATTTCACTATCTAATTGATTTATAATCCATTTAGAAGGGTTTATATAGTACGTCTTAGATATATTACGTGTGCCTTCTGATGAACTCTCTACAATAGATCGCGGGTTATCATATTCATCAAAATTAGAAAAACTAATCGTGTACTGACTCCCATCTCGTATTATATTTTTCTGTGTGATTCGGTCGGTAAAAACCGCTGAACTATTTTTTATTCTATGAGGAAACTTTTCTTTCTGATTGGAAATTTTTACCGTTTCCCATTCATATGACTCTGAATGGATTACAGAACTAGAGCCCTCATTAAATACTTCTTTACTTATAAGTTTACCAATCGTTGAATAATCACCCGTTACTAATCCAAACTGACAAGCAGCAGGCAAACCATTATAAAAAGTACTTAGCCCACAATGACGATAAACTTCTCTTTTACCTTCAGATAGTATTGTTGTTACATCGAGATTAGCTGCCGAAGTAAAAGCGTATTGCCACGAGCCTGAACTGACATTACCAGATGTGGTTTTTGTTTGAATGGCCGTAGTGAGAATACTACCAACAACATCTACACCTTGCGCTGAGTCTTTTTGTTGATAAGTATATGTGGTTTTACCGCCGTAAGGAGCGGTTATAGATTTGACAGAATGTAAGCCATTACCACTCAAGTAATACTCATACTTCCACTTTAAACTCTCAGGGCCAAGAACTTCCGATAAATATGAATATGCTAAGGCCTGATTAGATAACGCAGTATATTTATACTCCCATGTTTGCCCATTAGATGTGACTTTAGATAGGAACGCACTCGCCGTAGAAGACGCATTATAAGTAAACACAACTTTTCTACCATCATTGGCAGTAACCGTATCTATTTCAGCAAATTGTGTTGAATTAGCTTTTTTGTACTTAATATTAATCCAGTTATCGTTTCTGTCCTCAATTCGTGTTGTATGCCAAGCCGCTTTAGTCCCTTTAACTGTCTCAAAAAAATTCACCGTATACTTGATACCATCTGGCGAAGTTATGCGTAGCCCACCATCTCTTCTACCATCAATAAGCTCGTTGACACACACAGCAGTCCATCGATCTTTTGTTATCCAACTATACGAAGCTGATGAATTTAGACGCTCATAAAACACCTTTCTAGTGCCATCTGGCAATTCAAAAACTGGATTAGCGTCTGTAAAAGAATTGACACCTACACTGCAACCGGCAGTTAACAATGAAAGTCCAGAATATACCCTACCAAAATGCACGTCCCAACCTAATCCTGTTGTAGTACGGCCATCGAGAACAACTCCTGTACCTGCTACTTGCTGAATGTTCTTATAGGTACGATTTACAACAATATCCAGCCCGCCGTTACCAGGCACGACCAGGTCCTTATAACTTAAGCGCAACATTCCAGTGAATGGGTCTATAAATTCTGTGCCATTTTGTGATACAGAATACTCTCGCACAGGACTAATCCCTGGTTCTTGAGTAAAATCCGGTATTTCACTGGCAATTACAAACGAAGAATAAATAGTTAAGACGATGGGAATTATATTGAACAGGTTTTTCATCATTTTTTTCATCATTTTTATTTTTATATGCGTATAAGTTTTAATTATTCGAAATAATAAAACATAAACTTTAATTTTTTTAATAAGGCAGTTCATATGCCTATTAATAAAAAACTTTTATAAAACAATGCCGTAAAAGAAAAAAACGACATCTATTTTATTAGTCATTTAAAAATGTAAAGAATTACTTACAGTATTTGTTTAATGGCCAGGCAAGGCAAGGCATATTAGGATCGCACACGAGTAGACAAATTATAAATATCCATTTAGTGATAGATTCCATAAAACCATAGGCAAAAGAAAAAATCTGCAGCCATATAGTACATCAAGCAAATATAATTTAAATTATAATAGTTTCTTTATACCATCTAATCGGTTCTGCCACAAATAAATATTCCATCAAAAAAAATAATTTAGCTTCGGCAGATTTCATATCACTGCGAACTTTTTTATGGTGCAGGCCTTTTTTTATCATTTCAAAAAGCCCTACAGTCGCTAATGTTTTCTGTGATGCGAAGGGCTTGTTAAAACTAAATACTAAATTGTTTTTTAAAAAATGAAACCATGATTACTCAATCTTGGTTGCGCTATCAATATACGCGTTTGCACATATCAAGAAAAATTACTCCTCTGTATATTTTGAAGCTAAACTTAATTCAATTCAGTTTAGTTATGAGACCAATAGAACTTTAGTACTCATTATTTAAACACCCACACGATATGCGATATCTTGTATAATGAGTTTAAGAAATTTAAATGAACGATCTACTAATATTTCTTTACTCCCTTAGAACTTTTAGTTTCCTATTTTTTTTTAACATCTATATTACGCTTGAAATTATCAATCGATATTATCCATACGTTTTATATTTTTTATAAGTTAAGCAACTGATGTTAATAACATTTATTAAAATGTTATATTACTGGCATAACTTGTCAGATTGGCAGGTTAAAATACTCAAATTCGATTATGTTTTTTGCAGAATATCTGGCCCCAGCCAGGTAAGCCATAATCGAGCCCCAGCGTGGAGTATTGCGTTTCTGTCCTGAGTGACGACAGGAACTCAGGATTGTGCCTCGTCCAGAGGTGCAACAAAGCAGGTTTGATTACGCCCAAGCGTAATCAAGGTGCAAAAACGCCCTAGCGATTTTGTGCCGTAACTTGCGGCCGTCGTCGTGGGTCAGCTCAAGCTGGCACTCGACTCCCGAGGCTGGGATTGAGCGTCCAGCGAAACCCCTGTGGACAAAGCATGATTGTGGCAACACATGAATGCTGAAGCTCTCAGCGTCGGGAGTCGAGCGCCAGCGACGGCGACGGCCGGGTGAATTAATACAAGTATTCAGCGTTCAGCATAATACTTGTATTAAGAGGGCGCAGCCCTACCAAGCCACTGTACGTTCAGGGAAGTGGCGTGAGGTGAATTGCCTGTAGATAGCGCGTCCAGCGATATTGGAGGGCAAGAGGAAGGCTCCTTTAAGTTATGTAGCACTAGCGAAATAACTTAAGCCAGTCTGGTCACAGCCTGGCATTTGCTTGGATAAAGCGATGGGATAATGATCTGGATAATGCATATTTTCCTTATCCTTATCCCATCTCATTTTCCAGAATAACGGGCGGCCATTGATCTAATGCGTACACCGGAAATCTGGCTCTGTGTTTTTCATTAAGCTGTACACGGTCACCTGCAACGGGTACAGATTTAATCAACATGAACATTCGCTTCATTCGTTCTGCAAAATCTGCATCGGGGCACACGTAATGAATCGAATGATATTCGCCTCGCTTAATTGCTTGTAAATAAATCGAGATTATTATTTCGTAACGTTTTTTTGTTTTGATTGTTCGCTCTAACTCAATGGCTATTTTTTTATTATTGGCATAATTCAAGGCCACAGCATCTGGCCTTTTAGTTATGCCTTTGGGTAACTGGTTGCCTGGTATCCAGTTTTCCCAACCCTGCTTTTCAGCATTAAATCTTGCGCATTGTAAATCGAGGTGATGTTGAATCATTACCGGTTTTACTTTTGATGGTTCAAAAGCATACCTGTTTTCCATAACTTCATTTTCACCCCAGGAATACAACAAGCCCATTTGGGTAATTCCCCAGATCTTAAATTTCAAATCTGCCACATAGTAAGATTTAAGTAATTCCTGTTGTTCGAGTTTAGCCAACGTTTTATAAATGGCCGTATTGGTGACATTCAGTAATCGAGCAAGATTATATCCATTGCTCCATGTTTCATCTCTAAGGTATTTAAGGATTATATTCTTTTTATGCTGTACACGAGTTTGTCGTTTTTCGTATGATTTAATCAACATCGAGCAAACCCTCCGCAGTCGAATTATTCCCTCCACTAGTGGGTGATAGATCATCATTCGAGTAAGCCTTACTATCATCAAAATCATTAAATATTGTCGGGGTTATATATTCAGGTTTTTTGGTTACTTTAATGGGTGAAGTAAAGACGAAATCTGCCAGGCCATTTCCATACAACACCGCACAGCGAGGTGGAAGCGATTGGAGCATGTTTGTATCTATTAAGCAGCGCTCTGTTTGCCTGAGCATTCGATCTGGGTTCTTAACCTCTGTGAGCACATTGGTTGTCTTAATTGAACGCATTTCATCATCGACTAAAATTTGGCCTGACATTCTGGCTAACCAATCAGCCGTATCAGGATCTCTTACTTTATAAGCCAACTTAATTGCGCAATTTTCATTAATTGAGGCAACGACAGATTCAGGATCAATGTCTTTAGGACAGTCTCTTAAATCACCCAGACTCTGATGAGCAAGCATCACATGAGCTCGCTTATCACGTATTGCACCCAAAGCTTCCAGAGCAGGCTTACTTATTAAATACTTAAATTCATCCAAGAACATACATACATGCCGTGCTGTTTCTCTATCTCTATTTTCACAAGCCTGCATAACAGATAAAACAAACATTTTTTGTAATTTTAATATTCGTGCATTACGCATGGAACCACGCACATAAATTACAGAGCCCTCCTCTATTGCTTGGGCAATATCCAAACCATCTAAAATATGCGTAACCGATAGTGATGCAATTTCTTCCAAATCTTCGATAAATTTTGGTGAGTCCTTTAATGAATCGCCATTCAATGATAAAAACTCCGCAAATGCTTTTGGCAATGCTTCTTTTTTACCCTCTATATGCCTAGCAAACATGCGTGCCGCTTTACGGTCATTCAGTCGATAAAAATCTGCATCTGTTCCTTTCTCGCTTAAACCAAACCCTGCTGCAAATAACTCTTCCATCTCTTGAAACGACTTATTTGAAAATGGATTCCATTGCGGTGTTATGCCATTTAAATCAACATAATAAAATGGAACACTAGCCTTTTCTGCTGCCTGGCCCAACACATGGGGTAAATATTCGTCATCTTTTGGATCAAGAACAATAATTGATTCACCTTGCATCAACGATTGCGTCAATAGCACCCCTGCAGCCACACCTTTACCGGCTCCTGTCGTGCCAATAAAATCTATATGTGATGAACGCCATACATCAGTACTGATATAACATGGTCTATTGCGTTTATTGAGCCCAGTGAAAAGTTTGTTTTTGTTTTTCATAAATCGACCAGGGTCAAACGGTTTCTTTGATTTGGGCAAAAAATACTCAATATTCCTGATATCTGATCGCTTATCTCGCTCTAAACCACTTCGTTTTACTAAAATATTCTTCAGCACATCTAATGGGCCTGAGAAATACCTCATCAATAAAAATAAAATTACTGAGGTTAAGACAAAACCAATTAAATATGCATAGATGTTCTGGTCAGGAATAACGTATATCTGATTCAATATTTTTTTGCTTATTTCTGGTGAAATAAAATACAGTAATGGTTGAAAAATTGCCGTAATCAACGAAACAGTCAATAATATTTTACCTATGATGGACTCAATAATTGACCACCCAATTATGAATGTTAAACCACCTACAATTCCAAATAGCCACCACCATTCATATTCAATTAATATCCATTGATAAAATATTTGATATAAAATGTTTTCTATAAAATTATCAAATTCTTGTAACTTCATATTGTTATCCACATAATTTTGACACTAATAACAGGAAAATATTTGTTTATACAGGAATAAAGGTAATACAGGAGGACTCTTGTAATAGGCAATACAACAACCTATCCAGATATTTATGACACTTTATATTCGTAAAATGACACCTTTAATTCGTATAACCGACATTCCATATTCAACTTATAACTATTTTTATTCGTAATTTACCAACATGTATTTGTGGATAAAGTCAGTTATCAACAAGGTTATCCACTCTGTATTTCTTTTTTTTCTTTGCTATTGGCCGCACATGTGGCGAACTAGGAAATAAAAGCATGCCGTTGTCTGTAAATTTAAATTTTGCTTTAGAATAAAAAAACTTTACCCTAGTAGCTGCTTTCATAAAGCTGCTTTTAAAATGATTTTTACGTTTACAAGAACTTCCAAATTGACACCATAAATCACGCCATGGAATAAGAACGGGGTTATATAATCGGAAGTACCGACTTGTTAGCCAGCAATATATATCGATAGCTAATGGGTAATGACTACAGACATCTATTACCCTCATATCAATCGGAATAGCACTGGTTTGTATTTCCTCAAAAAAGAGATCATCCAATGTAATAAACGACTCCCATTGACTGCTATTGACTGGATCCCACAAAATCGAGGCATTACTAGCTATTTTCATTGAATCAATTGACCACTCGCCCTCACCATCTTTGATCCAATGAATCGTTGATGAGAACAATCGTTTAAATTGTTCTCTAAGCGCAGTAATAGATCCTTGTTGTCCACCTGAGGAGTGTTTGCCCAGTTCCTTTGCTAAGTTACTAAACGATTTACCACAGTAGATCTCACGTGATTTTGTAATTTTTGATTTAGTAACGAGCCAAATTATTAAGAGCCGTAAATACGTGCCATATGGCAGGCCAATATCTGACGGGGATAGTATCGAAATTTTGTAGTGGCCGTTTCTAGCTATGAATTCATTGTTATCTTGTTTTCGCATAGGAAGCGCAACGCAAGACAATATTTTTGGGGCATAGCCAATACTATTGGCCTCATCAGCTGGAATCTGATCAATTTCTAATGCTTGTTGTATAAAGTATTCTTGTGATCGTTTTTTCACTTTTCTGACTCCTGTGAGTCAGATTGAATACTGTCACTACTTTCTAGGTATTTAGACATCCATTCTTCAAATTCAACTTCGGGGAATAATCTTCGCCTCCCTATTTTCATAGATGGTGGCATTGGCCTTAATCTGGAAAGTCTATTCCTTGCAGTTCCGGGAGATATATGCAACTTTCGACTAATCTGCTCAATTGTTAAATAATTTACTGACATCTTGTGACTTACTCTGTGATTTAAGATGTCTTTATGTTATTTATTTATGCATGCTGTGTTTTCCGTGTAATCACAATTAAATTACATGGCATCTCGGAATTTTTTTAATAAGGAGAGTTATTTTGAGGCGATCTGACCCTATCCGGCTGGTTGGTTTTACTAGAGCAGTACAGTACAACTTACTAGGACAAGTTTATAACAAAGCCGAGAGTGGTAAAATTAATAGGGTTCTTGAGCTTAAGGGTGAGCAGTTAAGTTCTTCTGTATGGTGCTCAACTTGGAATTGCGATACTTTCCCTAAAAGCCCTACTACTGATAAGTTTAAAAGTCTTTTTCCATCTGAGTATGATACTTGGCTCAACACAGATGATATTTATCACAATAGATTACAAAGACACTTTTGCGCAATAGACCTCCTTTTATCACATAAGGGAAGTAATCTCGAAGAATCAATAGAGCTTGCATGGAAAATCTTAGACTGCATTCATCAGGACTGGCGACCTGACAGAGTAGGCAGACTAGATATTCGAAATTTAGTAAATATAAAACCCCTCAAGCGACAAAAGCCAGAAACACTAGATGATGAGTTGTTACGCACTAACTATCGTGCAAGCACTGACTGCCTTATCAACTATAATGTTTTAGAGCTCACTAGTGTTATCCCTTTCATGCTCTTCTTCGGGCTGGAATCAGAACTACCAATTCATAACCTAAGAAAGTCTTTCACCCTTGACCTTCTATCTGCTGCATTTGTAATCAAGCATTTGCTATTTCACTATACAAATGGCATTTGGATAAATATTGGGGTACCAGGCAAGCTTTGCTGGAACATTCCCCGATTTCTACTTGAAGATGACCCTACAGATGTTATTCAGAAAGTGTTTGATGATCCTATCGAGGGACTAGAGTGGTATATCGACAAAATGAATGCAAACTTCGATATTTATGACAAATATGATTTTCTTAATGAGCTACGGGAATCTTACCTTCAAATATTTAGAGAAAGCCATATATCCACTCAGCATGTCAAAGACATTTTACTGGAGTTTCACTAGAACCATCTGTCGGAAAAGATTGAAGATAAAAATTGCGACCAGTATGCGACCAGCGATGATTTCGCTGGTGATACTAAATGGGGTAAGTTATTGATTTAATTGGTCGGGACGGCAGGATTTGAACCTGCGACCACCACACCCCCAGTGTGGTGCGCTACCAAACTGCGCTACGCCCCGAAGGAGGTGAATTCTACACTGTGTGGGATTTGGGTAAAAGTAATTTCTTATATATCAACTGATTA
>Ga0316207_10003486_pt1 | contig 14542 bp, 15 predicted proteins | sample 6weekpyrite_MG_FD_204943 | JGI IMG/M metagenome (GOLD analysis project Ga0316207, IMG submission 204943) | Microbial mat bacterial communities from mineral coupon in-situ incubated in ocean water Damariscotta River, Maine, United States -... | ecosystem: Environmental > Aquatic > Marine >... | reverse complement strand
GTCCGGCATCCATTGTTGCCTTCGCCTGGCGGCCAAGAGGCGTTTGTGCTTTAACGGCTATTCTCAGCAGATCACCGGTCGAGATCTGAGGAATATTGAAATGTTCCGTCAGCTTGTTGGCCTGTGTGCCTTTACCTGAGCCGGGCGCCCCTAATAATACGATCCTCATGATCATAGTCCCCATTAATGATTGGTTTATTTTTTTTCTATCACAGGATTTTAATCAAAGCATGATTAATGTCGAGAACTATTGGGCGGTTTTTCGCTTAATTATTGATTTTTACAGTATTTTTCTATCTTCTGCCGTACTTATGTCGGCGGATAACAGGTATAATTTGCGTTGATGTGGATATAACAAAGGTTAAATGAATGAATTTAGAACATATTCCATTAGGTGATAATGTGCCTGATGTTATCAATGTGGCGATTGAAATCCCTGCTCACGGCGCGCCGGTTAAATATGAAGTCGATAAAGAGTTTCGAGCATTGATCGTTGATCGCTTCATGGGTACAGCCATGTTCTACCCCTGTAATTATGGTTTTGTGCCGCATACTTTATCGGAAGATGGTGACCCGGTTGATGTACTGGTGATAACGCCTGTGCCATTAATCAGTGGTTCAGTGATTGCCTGTCGCCCGGTAGCGGTATTAAAAATGACTGACGAAGCGGGTGAAGACTCTAAAGTACTGGCTGTGCCAGTAGATAAGCTTACGCCGCTCTACAAAGATGTAAATGGTCCTGAAGATTTGCCGCAGGAACTGCTGGCGCAAATCTCGCATTTCTTTGAGCAATATAAAGCACTGGAACCAGGCAAATGGGTGAAAGTGGATGGCTGGCATAATGCCGATGAAGCCAAGGAAGAAATTGTTACCAGTATCGATCGTTACAACCTGGAACATGATATTAGTGACTGAATGCTCAAAAGTCACACGAAGGATGAATAGATGTTTGTGAAGTGGCTGTAACGCGTTGTGATGTATCGCACACTGATCAAAGACCTGTACATGGAAGTACGGATGTTCAAGCTCCGTGCTATTGTCGCAGCACTTCTCTCCATTGTTTTAATTTGCCTGTTGCTAATTCGGCTATTCCAGTTGCAAATTATTGAACATGCCCATTTTGATACTCTATCGGATAACAACCGTGTACGACTGATGTCGACCGAACCTAACCGTGGTCTGATTTACGATCGACATGGTATGGTGATGGCCGAGAATCAGCCGACCTTCAGTCTTGATATTACCCCCGAAGAAGTGACCGATCTTGATCAGACCCTGACTGAGCTTGGCAAACTGATCTCGATTCAGGAAAGAGATATCAAACAGTTTAAAAAAGCCCTGAAACGACACAAGCGTTTCGAGGGTATTTCATTACGCTCCAATCTCACTGAAGAAGAAGTCGCGGTGCTGGCGATTAACCGTTACCGTTTTCCCGGTGTTGATTTTAAAACTCAGCTGACGCGCTATTACCCGATGGGCAGCAGCGCGGTCCATGCAATCGGTTATGTTGGCCGAATTGATGAAGACGAACTGCAGAGGGTTGATAGCTCGCAATACAGTGGTTCAAGCCATATTGGTAAGGTCGGCTTAGAGCGCTACTATGAGCAGGCCCTGCACGGTCGCCTGGGTTATAAAAAAGTGGAAGTTAATGTGCAGGGTCGAGTATTACGTGTACTTGAAGAAAATCCACCCTCTCCGGGGCAGGACCTGATCTTAAGTATTGATGCCGGTTTGCAGGCTACCGCTGAATACGCAATGGGCGATAATAGTGGTGCACTGGTGGCGATCGAACCGAATACCGGAGAGGTATTGGCGTTGGTAAGTATGCCGGTGTATGACCCTAATCCTTTTGTCCATGGCATCTCGAGAAAAGCTTATCAAAAGTTGCAGAAATCTGGCGAGCGTCCGCAGTTTAATCGAGCCTTATCAGGGCAGTATCCGCCTGGGTCTATCATGAAACCTTTTATTGGTCTGGGTGGACTTGTTGGTGGCCAGGTAGGTGCAGTGGAAGAAATGTTCTGTGAAGGTTATTACCTGTTGCCGAATGAAGAACGTAAATACCGCGACTGGAAACGCACCGGGCATTTTGAAACCGATATTAAAAAAGCCCTGGCCGAGTCCTGCGATGTGTATTTTTACGAGCTCGCGTATCGTATGGGTATTGATCGTATTTTTGGCTTCCTCGACCGATTTGGTTTTGGTAAAAAAACTGGTATCGATACCACCAGTGAACGAACTGGCTTACTGCCATCACGTGACTGGAAAAAACGTGAGAAAAATACCATCTGGTATCCTGGTGAAACATTAATAACCGGCATCGGCCAAGGCTATATGCTGGCAACACCTTTGCAGATGGCCTCGGCAACTGCGACCCTGGCGATGCGTGGCGAGCGACGTAAGCCGCATTTGCTCAGAGCCGTGCGTGATAATAAATCCGGCGAGACCTTGACCAACCCGATTGTTGAATTGCCGAAAATTAAACTGAACTCAAAATGGCACTGGTCAAGAATTATCAGTGGCATGAAAGCTGTGGTTCATAGTACTCACGGTACGGCGCGTGCTATCGGTTATGACCTGACCTATAAAATGGCAGGCAAAACCGGCACTGCACAGGTCTATGGCATTGCACAGGATGAAGAGTATGATGAAGAAAAACTGGCTAAAAAGCTGCGCGACCATGCGCTGTTCAGTGCTTTTGCACCGATAAAAAATCCTAAAATTGCAGTGGCGATAATTGTTGAAAATGGCGGTAGTGGTGGTTCTGTAGCTGCGCCGATTGCCAAGCAAGTCATTAATCATTATTTACATAAGAATTATGGCAAGAACATACGCTAACGATTTTGAACCGCAAGAATCCGGTGGTCTGAAAATACTTCAGGCGATCCACCTGGACCCGCCACTAGTGTTGGCATTGATGCTGTTAACAGCCTGCGGCCTTGGAATACTTTATAGTGCCGGTAATCAGAACATAGACCTGATCATTCGCCAGTCTACTAGGTTGATACTGGCTTTTGGTGTGATGGTAATGATGGCCCAGATTCCACCGCAAAACTTTAAGCTCTGGGCACCGTGGATTTTTCTGTTCGGTATTATTTTGCTGGCACTGGTGTTAGTGCTCGGTGATATCGGTAAAGGTGCTCAACGCTGGCTTGATTTTGGTTTTGTGCGTTTTCAGCCATCTGAAATGATGAAGCTGGCCGGGCCAATGATGATCGCCTGGTTCTTTGCAGATAAACCCCTACCACCCGGTTTTAAAAATCTGATCATTGCCATTATTCTGGTTATTATTCCGACTATGTTGATTGCCCGGCAGCCGGATCTAGGGACCTCATTACTGATCGCAGCCTCTGGTTTTTTTGTGATCTATTTTGCAGGCATAAAATGGAAATTACTGGCGGGATTTGGCGTCTTGATGGCAGCATTAACCCCTGTGCTCTGGCATTTCATGCACGATTACCAGCGCAGGCGAGTACTGACATTTCTCAACCCGGAAAATGACCCACTGGGGGCCGGTTACCATATTATTCAGTCAAAAATTGCGATTGGCTCAGGAGGCCTTTATGGCAAAGGCTGGCTAAACGGCACCCAGTCGCACCTGGATTTTCTACCCGAGCGTTCTACCGACTTTATTTTTGCCGTTTTCTCAGAAGAATTTGGCTTTCTCGGGGTAATGTTATTGCTGGCGCTGTATTTCTTTATCGTCATTCGGGGATTGATGATCGCCTCAAAGGCACAGGACAGCTTTGGCCGCCTGCTGGCAGGGAGCCTCAGCCTGACATTTCTGGTATATTTGTTCGTAAACGTGGGTATGGTTTCTGGGCTGTTGCCAGTAGTAGGCGTGCCGTTACCGTTGGTGAGTTATGGTGGTACTTCAATGGTGACGATAATGGCCGGATTCGGTATGCTGATGTCGATTAATTCGCATCGACGGTTATTAAGAAAATAGCCAGAGATTTCGCTCGAAAAAACAATCGCCAGGGATGACAGAAAGGCGTTAGATTAGACCTGAATAATAGTGGACTTAATGAAAATAGTTAAACAGATTACATTTACTTTCTTTGGCCTTGCTTTGCTTGGCAGTGTCAATGCGCAAGCTTCTTACTGGGAGCGCCCGGTGGTCAAAGATTTTGTCAGTGAAATGGTGAAAAAACACCAGTTCGATAAGAGTGAGTTACAACGCTGGTTCTCGGCCTCGAAAAAACATCAGTCGATTATCGATGCGATGATGCGCCCTGCCGAAGGTAAACCGTGGAAAGAATACCGTCCCATCTTTCTGACTGACAAACGCATTACCAAAGGGGTGATGTTCTGGCAACAAAATCGCGAGTTACTGGAAAAAGCCGAGCAACGTTTTGGTGTGCCTGCTGAAATTATTGTCGCCATTATAGGTGTTGAAACCTACTATGGTCGTCAAAGTGGTCGCTACCCCGTGATTGATGCATTAGCGACACTGGGATTCGACTATCCGCCGCGTTCCAAGTTTTTCAAGAAAGAGCTGGAGCAGTTTTTATTGCTGGCGCGCGATGAAAAATTGTCAATGAACAAAACCTTAGGTTCTTATGCTGGGGCGATGGGCATGGGACAGTTTATTTCCAGTAGCTATCGCAGCTACGCGGTCGATTTTGATGGCGATGGTCAGCGAAATTTATGGCAAACCACCGATGCTATCGGCAGTGTTGCGAATTATTTTAAACGTCATGGCTGGCGTATGAATGAACCGGTTATTGTTAAAGCGAATGGCAATGGTAAGACTCATAAAAAAGAAGGCCGAATGATGAAGCCGCATCGGTCTATCGATAGCTTCCGTCAGCAGGGACTGGGCTTTGAACCAGGTATTAAAACCAAAGATGATAAGGCTGTGCTGGTAAAGCTGGATGGAAAAAAAGGTACCGAATACTGGATTGGATTGCATAATTTTTATGTCATCAGTCGTTATAATCACAGCCCACTTTATTCAATGGCCGTGTTTCAGTTAAGTGAAGAAATTAAAAGAAGGATGAAGAAGGTTAATTAACATGTTGATGCGCTTTTTTTTAGCCGGATTAACTGTCACGTTATTATCTTCATGCGCCAGTCGCGGTGATCGTGAGCCGCATGATGCCGCTTCAGTGCCATCAAATTCAGCCGATGCGATTCCGCAAAATGAACCTAAAAGCCGTTACGGTAATCCGACCTCGTATGAAGTCATGGGTAAGCGTTATTACGTAATGGCATCATCAGCAGGTTACCAGCAAAAGGGTATTGCTTCGTGGTACGGTACCAAATTTCATGGTCGGCGTACTTCCAGTGGCGAAACCTACGACATGTATAAGATGACAGCTGCGCATAAAACGCTGCCGATTCCCTGTTATGTGCAGGTAACTAATCTTGCGAACAATAAAAAAATCATCGTCAAAGTGAATGACCGCGGCCCGTTCCATGAAGGACGAATTATTGATCTTTCCTATGCCGCAGCTAAAAAGCTTGGTATCAGTGATACTGGTACCGGTAAGGTCGACGTTAAAACTGTTACCACCGGTCATCTGCCGTTAAATGCAGATAAGGCGATACTACCAAAAACTCAGGGCGGTGATGGTTTTATTTATGTACAATTAGGCGCCTTTGGTGAAGCGGATAATGCAGAAACACTGGCCAATGAATTACGCAATAACGATTTCAAAACGGTACGTGTACACCGTACGACAAAAAACAGGCGTCCTTTATATAAAGTGCGTATTGGGCCGATGCCAACTCGTGATGTAGCCTATAGTGTGTTAGCTCGGTTAACCCAAAAAGGCCAGACTTCGGCGCGTGTGGTTGTTGATTAAACATATTGTTAATTAATTTAATTTTACTTTTAAACAGGCATTATTGTTCTATGAACCTGAAAACTATTTTTCTTTCGATCAATCTTTATCTTTTATCAGCTTTTCTCCTGGTTCAGGCAGCAACACCTGTGCCCGCACCACCAAAGCTTGCGTCGAAGAGTTTCCTGTTAATTGATATTAATAGTGACACGGTGCTGGCGCAGAAAAAAATCGACCACTCGATTGAGCCGGCCAGCATCACCAAGATGATGACCGCTTATGTTGTATACAAAGAACTGGAAGCTGGTCGTCTCAGCACTGATGAAATGGTGCCGATTAGCGAAAAAGCCTGGCGCATGGATGGCTCAAAAATGTTTGTCGAAGTCGGTTCTAAGGTGTCAGTCAAAGAGCTGATGCGCGGTTTGATTATTCAATCGGGTAATGATGCCAGTGTTGCATTAGCCGAGCATATTGCTGGTAGCGAAACGGTATTTGCTGATTACATGAACCAGTATGCAAAAGCACTGGGCATGAACAGTACCAATTATGTCAACAGCACGGGCTGGCCACACAGAAAACATAAAACCACGGCACGGGATATAGCTATTTTAGCCAAAGCACTGATCAGCGAGTTTCCCGGCCACTACGAGTTATATGCTGAAAAAGCGATGACCTATAACGGGATTAAACAGTATAACCGCAATAAACTGTTATGGCGTGATAAAACCGTAGATGGTATTAAAACCGGTCATACCGATTCGGCTGGCTACTGTCTGGTAGCGTCAGCTAAACGCGGTGAAATGCGTTTGATCTCTGTGGTGCTGGGTACGCGCAGTAACAAGGCGCGCACCGATCAAAGTCAGAAGCTATTAAATTACGGTTTCCGTTTTTATGAGAGTCACCCACTGTATGCAGCCGGTGAAAAACTCAAAGATGTGCGTATCTGGGAAGGCGAAAATGAACAGCTGGCACTGGGTTTAATGGATGATCTGACAGTGACGATTCCTCGAGGCCAGTACAAAAAACTTGAAGCCTCGATGGAAATCGACCAGACAATTATTGCACCTGTAGAAAAAGGCCAGGAAATGGGTTCGGTGCATGTCAAACTCAATGGTGATGAAATTGTAACGATGCCGCTGGTGGCGCTGAATTCAATCGATAAAGGCGGCTTGCTGCAACGTGCCAAGGATAAATTCCTGTTGATGTTTGAATAGGTTGGCTGCGGCTCATGTCTAATGATGAACGACTGCAGCACGAACGGCAGGTTTATTTAAACGGCGAATTCAAACCCATCTCGGAAGCCTGCGTATCGGTACTCGATCGCGGGTTTTTATTTGGCGATGGCGTTTATGAAGTGATTCCCGCTTATGGTGGTCATTTGCTTCGGCTTGAGGCTCATTTACAGCGCTTGCAAAATTCACTCGATGGTATCCGACTAAAAAATCCACTGAGCAATACACAGTGGCAGCAAATGCTGAATCAGCTGATCGAAAAAAATACCGGTGTTGATCAGAGTATTTACCTGCAGGTTACCCGCGGCGCGGCGTCTCAAAGAAACCATAATTTTCCAGATCAGGTTATACCCACCGTGTTTGCGATGAGCAATGAGCTGAAGCCGATTTCCCGGCAAATAGCTGAGCAGGGCATCGAGGCGGTGACGCTGGATGATATTCGCTGGCGTGCCTGCAATATTAAAACCACGGCGCTTTTAGCCAATACCTTATTACGCCAGCAGGCAACAGACAGAGGTGCCGGTGAAGCGATCCTGTTGCGTGATGGTTACGCCACTGAAGGCTCTGCCAGTAATGTTTTCGTGGTTTATGACAATATAATTCTGACGCCACCGACCAGTCCGCTACTGTTACCCGGGATTACTCGCGACCTTGTTTTAGAACTGTCGCGTACCCATGATATGCCTCATCAGGAGCGTGAGGTTCGGGAAGATGAGCTGCGCAATGCCAGTGAAATCTGGATCACCAGCTCCAACCGTGAAGTGCTGCCGGTATTAACACTGGATGGTCAGCCCGTTGGAACTGGCCGAGCAGGCCCGGTCTGGCAGCAAATGATTGATTATTTCCAGGACTACAAGCAACAGTTACGAGAAGGTGGTTAGAAATGGCTGAGCAAAAAGAAACCCTGTTAGAATTTCCCTGCCATTTTCCGATCAAGGCGTTTGGTAAAAGTGGTGAAACTTTAGAAGTGGCTGTATTAGAAATCGTTAACCGCCATGTTGATGATCTGGCGGAAGGCGCGATCAAAATGAACAGCAGCAAGAACGCAAAATACACCAGCATTACTGTGACCATTCGCGCCACCAGCAAACAGCAAATCGATTCTATCTACATGGACTTAACCGCCTGCGAACATGTGGTGATGGCGCTTTGACAGAATTGCTGGTTCGCCAGCTTGGCTTGCAAGCGTACGAACCGACGTGGAAAAAAATGCAGGCTTATACCGAGACACGTCAGGCTGATAGTGCCGACGAAATCTGGCTGTTACAGCATCCCCCGGTGTTTACTCAGGGTTTAAATGGCAAACCCGAGCATATTCTAAATAAGGGTAATATCCCGGTGGTAGAAATTGATCGTGGTGGTCAGGTAACATATCACGGCCCCGGGCAGCTTGTGGTCTACTGCCTGCTGGATTTAAAACGGCGTAAACTAGGTGTGCGCCAGGTTGTCAGCGCACTGGAAAATACGGTGATTGATTATCTTGCTGATCAGGGTGTGGTCGCCAGTGCACGTAAAGATGCACCGGGTGTTTATGTCGATGGTGCTAAAATATCTGCACTGGGCCTACGGGTGAAACGAGGTTGTTGTTATCACGGACTGAGCCTCAATGTTGATATGGATATGTCGCCTTTTAAGCAAATAAATCCCTGTGGTTATGAAGGTTTGGCGGTCACTCAGTTAAAAGATTTGTCGGTTGAGCATGATATTAATGATGTTATGAAAGGCATACTCCCACGGTTAATACAACAGCTTTCAATAGATTCATACACGATGGTAAAAACCGTCGATTCATTAAATACAGGTGTTCGGTAACTAAATGAGTAATAAAAACAGCACGAGAAAAGAAGTTGGCGTTAAATATCGTGGTGCTGAAAAACTGGACCGGATTCCGATTAAAGTTGAGCGCACCGAAAAACCACTGCGCAAGCCAGCGTGGATTCGCGCTCAGTCACCTGCGCGCCCGGAAGTACAGCGCTTAAAAAATATATTACGCGAACAGAAGTTGCATACGGTTTGTGAAGAAGCCAAATGCCCAAACCTCGGTGAATGTTTCAGTGGCGGAACCGCGACATTTATGATTATGGGCGACATCTGCACGCGTCGCTGCCCGTTCTGTGATGTTGGTCATGGTCGTCCTAATCCACTGGATCAGGAGGAGCCACAAAATCTGGCTGAGACGATTAAAGCCATGGGCCTGAGCTATGTTGTTATCACCTCGGTTGATCGCGATGATTTACGTGATGGCGGTGCCGAGCATTTTGTGAACTGTATAAAATCAGTCCGCGAGGCATCGCCTTCAATTCAGATTGAAATTCTGGTGCCTGATTTTCGTGGGCGCATGGATGTCGCGTTAAACATTCTAGAAACGGCACCACCTGATGTTTTTAATCATAACCTGGAGACGGTACCAAGGCTTTATAAAAAAGCCCGACCGGGTTCTGACTATCAGTGGTCGCTGGACTTGATTAAGGCTTTCAAGGCAAAGCACCCGGATGTACCAACTAAATCTGGCCTGATGTTAGGCCTGGGTGAAGAAAATGATGAAGTTATAGCGGTGATGCAGGATTTGCTTGATCATGGTTGCGACATGTTAACTCTGGGGCAGTATTTGCAACCTAGCTTAGACCATTTGCCAGTGGCACGTTATGTAACACCGGATGAATTTGATGAACTAAAAGCAATTGGCCTGGAAATGGGTTTTAAAAACGTTGCTAGCGGGCCGATGGTGCGTTCATCCTATCATGCTGATCAACAGGCGCACGGTCAGCTATAAAGCTTGTTATTTCAGACAAACCTTGCTATTTATGTCAGCAGAATAATAATCAGGATTTTTATATGAGTGTTTCACTTCGTTTATTGGCGATTTTCAGTTTTATATTTATTTTTTCAACACAGGCACAGGCGCGAACGCCTGCTTATGAAGAAACATACCATGTAGGGGTTACCGCCGGTAGCATTGATGGTGGAGCTGAGTTTGGCACTGTCGAAGCTACTGGTTTCACACTGGCGGCGCGCAATAACAAAGCTTCACTTGAATACGTAAATTTCAGCTCTAAAGAAGGTAGTGTGCTTTCTTCGGGCAACCAGTGGGAAGCTAACCTGTCTGGCTTTTACCTGGCGCTCATAGGCCAGGGTCAACCGTATATGAAATTTAAGGTTGGCAAACTCAAACATGAAATGATCACCACCGCTGGTTCTACACCCAGTAGTGAAACCAATTCAATTACATCCTATGGTCTCGGTGTTGGCTATAAAATGGGATCGCGAATGATGCTGGAATTTGATGTCACCACATTAGATGAAGATATGACATTATTTTCTCTGACTCTGCTATTCTAATTATGTAATAGTTATATCTAGTCACATGAGCAGTACAGGGAGGCAAGTGCCATGAAATTATTTCAAGTTTTTATACTTGTTCTCCTGCTATCTCCGATCGCTGAATCCTTCGCTGAATACGACGGCACATACTGGGTAGTACGCCGAGGCGATACTCTCTATGCCATTGCCCGGGCTGTTTATCCCGGTGATGCGCGCCAGCAGGCAAGATTGCGCAAAGATATAATCAAATTAAATCAGAATGTGTTTGCTACTGGTGGGCGTAGTCTATTTATCGGCTTAAAATTACATATGCCTGCTTATGCGGCTGATGCAAAAAAATCAGCAACATCCCAACCGAAGGTAAAAAAAGCAGTAGTTAAGAAACAGCTTGTCAATAAAACGCTAGCAAAACCTTCAGCACGGTTACTATCAAGCAATCAATGGCAAATAAAACGCGGCGATACTCTGTATTCTATTGGTCGGTATTTTTTTCCAAAATCTAACAGGCAACAATATAAATTACGCAAGGATATTGTTTCTTTAAATCCTGATGTTTTTGGCAGAGGAAGGGGGCGCCTGGAAATTGGTATGCTACTCGTCTTACCCGATTACCTGGTGAAAAAAGAAAGCCAGCCTAAAGTCACGGTTCCCGTTAAGCCAACAGTGCGTTCACAGATAGTAAGGCCGGTGGTCAAAAAACCTCGACCTCCAATTAAGCAGATAGAAGAGAAATCTGAAACTAGAAATAATCAACAGCAGCCGGTGCATAAACCGATCGAACAAGAAAAAACCAAAACAGTTCGGCGAGCCTCAATATCAGATTATGAAGATTTTTATTCAGTCAGTGTCGGCTATTCTGTCGGTGGCGATGATGCATTGATTGTATCGGGTGGTCACGATATTAGTTATGGTAGTGGTGCTCATATACGCTTTAATTATGATGGTCTCTGGGGTAACCAGCAGGGTCTTCGAATTGCGCTTGGAATGCAACTAGACCAAGTAACTGCTGGAAATGATAGTGGTGAGCTTTCTCAAAATTATTTGCAGTCACTTTATATTTATAATTTCAGCTCATCTTTAGTTGGTATTGGTCTGGCCTATCATGACAGTATTGTTTTTGAGTCGGATATATCAGGAGTAATCACGACCTTTGAGCCTGATGGTGCCGCTGGGATTAGCGTTATTTATGAATACAAGCGATTTCTGGGTCAGAATATAATAGGTGTATCACATACCAGTCTGGAAACAGAGGATAGCAGTGGTGGACCGATTGATATGAGCCGTACAGAACTCTATTATCGCTGGCAGTTCTAGTTTACCAACTTTTTTAATTGTTGCAGCCGTTCTGGTGTACCGATGTCATACCAGTCGCCCTCGTATAGCTCAGCACTGATTTTCTTTATATCAGCCCCTTCTCTCAATAATGGTGCAAGCGAGAATCGTTCTTCGGCCTGGCCAGAAAACATCTCAGGTCGGAACAAACCGATACCCGAGTATGTTTTTTTGTTTTCATCATTATTAGATAGTAAACCTTTTTCAATGCTGAAGTCGCCGTCAGGGTGTTGTTCTGGATTATTGACCAATACTAGGTGAGCCACATAATCAGCTTTAAGTGTCGGTAAGGTTTTAAAATTATAATCACACCAGACATCGCCATTAACCACTAAAAAATAATCATCGCCCAGTAACGGCAACGCTTTGTTAATACCACCTCCGGTTTCCAGTGCTTCGCCCTCGTCAGAATATTGAATACTGACACCATAGTTTGAACCATCGCCAAGATGTTGATGAATCTGATCAGCCAGCCACGCGGTGTTAATCACCAGCTCGGTAATACCAGCAGTTTTCAAATTGAAAATATGATGTTCAATTAAGCGGTGCTGGTTAACTTTTAATAATGGCTTGGGTGTGGTGTCTGTTAACGGCCGCATTCGTTCGCCTCGACCTGCCGCTAAAATCATTGCTTTCATGGCAAAGGTTTCCATTCAAGGCCAAGTTTTTCGGCAATGTTCAATTCGTGCAAAACAGATTTTAACGGCGCCAGTAACGGGTAACGCTCACAGCTATCGATAAGGTAAGAAAACGTTCTGGGTATATCTTTTAAATAACCGGGTTTGTTATCGCGAATATTTAATCGCGCAAAAATACCAATGGCTTTCAAATGACGTTGAGCAGCCATTAAATCAAACCATAGCAACACATCGTCAAGTGTAAAGCTACGATCAATTAAATTCTTTTCGTAAGCCTGTTGAAGATAATAATCAACCCAGTTTTCAACCTGTTGACGTGGCCAGCTGATGTAGCAGTCTTTTAAAAGTGAAGCGAGATCATAAGTGGCAGCGCCGCTGACGGCATCCTGAAAATCAATCACACCGGGGTTGTTATCATCGATCTGCATCAGATTGCGGCTGTGGTAATCTCGATGTACAAAGACTTGCGGCTGCTGAAGCGAATTTTCGATTAAACATTCAAAGCTAAGCTTAAGGTTTTTAAGTTGCTCGTCAGATAAAGTAAGGCCAAGATGCTGTTGCAGAAACCAGTTGATAAATAACTGCATTTCGGTTTGTAACAGGGTGCGATCATAGGCAGGTAACTTGTCATGACTAACAGACTGGATATGAATAATCGTATCAATCGCATCCTTGTATAAGGCATCAGCTGAGTTTTTATCTAGTACAGAAAGGTATTGGGTATCACCGAGGTCAGAGAGTAGCAGGAAGCCCTGATCATGGTCTTCGGCGAGAATCTCAGGCGCATGAATGCCGGCATTAACTAATTGTTTTGCAATCGTTACAAATGGCGCGCAGTCTTCCTTATCTGGTGGCGCATCCATCGCAATCATTGTTGTCGAATTGTAATGCACGCGAAAGTAGCGACGGAAACTGGCATCGGCTGAGGCGACGGTGAGACTAAAGCATTCAGTGGATTGATCAGAATTAAAGTGTTGGGTAAGCCAGTTTTTTAACTGTTGCAGGCGCTGGTCGTTATTCATAAAGTAATACGCTGTTATAATTATCGTTTTATTGTATCAGACAAATAGAGTAGCAGAATATGAAAGCACCGGTAGTCGTAATTGGAATGGGTGAAATTGGCGCCGTTTTCGCGCGGGCGTTGCTGAAAACAGGACATCCGGTTTATCCATTATTAAGAAATGAATCGACAACAGAATTACAGAATAGTATCGATGCGCCAGCAGCAGTGATTGTTGCGGTGGGTGAAAAAGAGTTACCCGAGGTACTAAAACAGATCCCCGCTGAGTGGCAATCGATGCTGGTGTTGCTACAAAATGAGCTTTTACCACGCGACTGGGTGCAACTTGAGGTTGCACCTACGGTGATTTCAATCTGGTTTGAGAAGAAGAAAGGCCAGGATTCCAAGGTAATTATTCCATCTCCAGCTTATGGTCCTATATCGCAGCTGTTACATGATGCGCTGGCATCGATTGATATCGCCGTGAAACTGGTTGAAACTGATGAGGCGATGCTGTCTGAATTAGTAGTGAAAAACTTGTATATACTGACCTCGAATATTGCCGGCCTCGAAGTGGGCGGTAATGTTGGTGAACTGTGGAAAAACCATCGTGACGTTGCTAACGAGGTGATTGATGATGTTCTGCTGATTCAGCAGCAATTATCCGGGCAGGATTTGAATAAAGACGAACTGGTTGAACTGATGCTGGTGGCCTTTAACGGTGATCCTGAACATAAGTGTATGGGACGAAGTGCACCGGCGAGATTACAGCGCGCATTAGATCAGGCGGCTGAATTTGGTATTGAGTTAAAGAAACTGCCGCAGATACAGGCTAAGGCTGGATAATATTTATGGCGATGAAGGCAGTAGCAGTTTTGCTCTGCCTTTGTCATTGAACAGGCAGCTGACTCTTGCTGCGTATTCTATTTTTAGCTGGTTATAGACATCGTTCAGTGCCAGCCCCATGGTTTTGGCAGCAACCACGCGGATCACACCTGCATGTGATACCAGTAAAATACGTTTACCCTGATATTCGGTATTGAGTTTTTCCAGCCTATGCCAGACGCGATTGGTGAATTTTTCCAGAGGTTCTGCGCCGACTGGGCGATTTCTTACCGGGTCATCACGAAAACGTTTATAAGCCAGACTGTCATTGGTTTGAATATCTTCTTTGCTACGTCCTTCCCAGGTACCAAAACCAATTTCCTTAAAACTGTCATCGATCAGTAATTC
>Ga0316207_10003485_pt1 | contig 14543 bp, 13 predicted proteins | sample 6weekpyrite_MG_FD_204943 | JGI IMG/M metagenome (GOLD analysis project Ga0316207, IMG submission 204943) | Microbial mat bacterial communities from mineral coupon in-situ incubated in ocean water Damariscotta River, Maine, United States -... | ecosystem: Environmental > Aquatic > Marine >... | reverse complement strand
GATGAATATGTGCAAAGAGCACAAAAGGAAGGTCATCGTGCGCGGGCTATTTACAAGCTAATGGAGATGGATGAACGGGATCGGATCATTAAGCCAGGGCACTATGTCGTAGATTTAGGCGCTGCGCCGGGTAGCTGGTCGGAATATGCTGCTGGTAAAGTTGGCAAAAATGGTCGGGTATTTGCACTCGATTTACTCGATATTGAGCCAATTGATGGGGTTGAGTTTATTCAGGGCGATTTTCGCTCGGATGAGGTTCTGGATCAGCTGATGAGTTTGATAGAAAATCACAAAATTGACCTTGTAATGTCTGATATGGCACCCAATATAAGTGGTATGAAGGCCGTTGATCAACCTCGTGCCATGTATTTGGCCGAATTGAGCCTGGAATTAGCCAAAACAGTGCTAAAACCAGGGGGTGATTTGTTAATCAAGATCTTTAACGGAGAAGGTCTGGACGAGTTTAAAAAGTTACTTAAGGCCGATTTTGACAAGTTACTTATTCGAAAACCAAAGGCCTCGCGGGCGCGCTCTCGAGAGAACTATTTGCTAGCCAGAGGCTATAATGTGTAGTAGTTTGCACGTAATTATGACTTCTTTCTTGCTTTTGATGTTTTCATAACTAGCTGAGATTGAGAAAGAATTAAGAACAAATTTAAGTGAATTTGAGGTAATAAATTGAACGATCTAACCAAGAATATTCTCCTGTGGGTTGTAGTTGCTGTCATTTTAATGATGGTGTTTCAGCAAATGGGCATCAACAAGGAAAGTGACAAACTCAGTTATTCCGAGTTTATGCAGGCGGTCGATAGGAATCAGGTCAGCGAAGTATTAATTCAACATCAAAATATTAGTGGCAAGCTGGCATCTGGCCAGTCGTTTACGACCTATAGCCCTGAAACCGATAACCGTTCTATGGTCGGTGAATTACTTAAGAACAATGTGAAAATTGTATCCAAACCGGTTGAACATAGTATTTTGATGCAAATCTTTATTTCCTGGTTCCCGTTTATCCTGATTATTGGTTTATGGGTGTTCTTTATGCGCCAGATGCAAGGCGGCGGCGGTGGCCGTGGTGCGATGTCTTTTGGTAAAAGTAAGGCGCGAATGCTGGGCGAAGATCAGGTAAAAATCACGTTTAGTGATGTTGCCGGTGTGGATGAAGCTAAAGAAGAAGTTGGTGAGCTGGTCGAATTTTTACGTGATCCATCTAAATTTCAGAAATTAGGTGGCAAAATTCCAAGTGGTGTTTTAATGGTGGGTTCGCCGGGTACGGGTAAAACGCTACTTGCCAAAGCGATAGCTGGTGAAGCGAAAGTGCCTTTCTTTACTATTTCCGGTTCGGACTTTGTTGAAATGTTCGTTGGTGTGGGTGCCTCTCGGGTACGTGATATGTTCGAGCAGGCGAAAAAGCATGCACCTTGTATTATCTTTATCGATGAGATTGATGCGGTTGGTCGTCATCGTGGAGCCGGTTTAGGTGGTGGCCATGATGAGCGGGAACAAACACTCAACCAGTTACTGGTTGAAATGGACGGCTTTGAAGGTAATGAAGGCGTCATCGTGATTGCTGCAACCAACCGTCCCGATGTATTAGACCCTGCGTTGTTACGTCCTGGTCGCTTCGATCGTCAGGTCGTTGTGCCTTTACCTGATATGCGTGGTCGTGAACAAATTTTAAAAGTACATATGCGCAAGGTTCCGATTGACGATAATGTTAATGCAAAAACAATTGCGCGTGGTACGCCAGGCTTCTCTGGTGCAGACCTTGCAAACCTTGTAAATGAGGCGGCGCTATTTGCAGCTCGCTCTAATAAACGTCTGGTAGATATGGCAGAGTTCGATAAGGCCAAAGATAAAATCATGATGGGTGCTGAGCGTAAGTCCATGGCAATGAACGATGATGAAAAGCGCAATACGGCTTATCATGAATCTGGCCATGCGATTGTTGGTTTGTTAGTACCATCGCACGATCCCGTTTATAAGGTAACAATTATTCCGCGTGGTCGAGCACTCGGTGTAACCATGTTTTTACCTGAAGAAGATCGTTACTCTTATAGTAAAGAACGTCTGGAAAGTTCTATTTGCAGTTTATTCGGTGGGCGTATTGCCGAAGAACTTATCTTTGGTGCTGAAAATGTTACAACAGGTGCATCAAATGATATTCAGCGTACCACGGATATTGCACGTAATATGGTAACCAAGTGGGGTTTATCAGAAAAACTTGGTCCAATGACTTATAGCGAAGATGATGGTGAAGTTTTCCTTGGTCATCAGGTAGCACAACATAAAAATGTTTCCGGTGCGACTATGAAGCTTATCGACGAAGAGATTCGTCATATCCTTGATACACAATATGATCGGGCTGAGAAAATTTTAAAAGATAATATTGATAAGTTGCATACCATGACCGAAGCGTTAATGAAGTATGAAACAATCGATCGAGATCAAATCGACGATATCATGAATGATAAAACACCTCGCCCACCTGAAGACTGGGATGATGATACTCATAATCAACCAAAAACTGATATGGGCGATTCTTCAAAATCATCTGACGATAAAAAAACTGATGGCTCAATTGGTGGTCCAGCTGGCACACACTAATTAATTATTCATGTAGGAAGTTATGTAGAGACCCCTTTTCTTTTTTGATAAGGGGTTTTTTATTGATAAAAATAAAGTTCCTGATAAGTATGTGAAGGTTTTGTTTGCGTAATGAATTTTAAAGATAAAACATATTTAATGGGCATTTTAAATGTTACACCAGATTCATTTTCTGATGGTGGACAATTTATTGATCCGAGTGCAGCGGTGCAGCAAGCTAAAGCGATGCTCGCAGCAGGTGCTGATATTATCGATATTGGTGGTGAATCGACGCGCCCTGGAGCAAAAGAGGTATCCGCTGAGCAGGAATTGCAACGAGTGCTGCCTGTTATAAAAGCAATAAGAAAGTTTTCAGACTGTTTAATTTCTATTGATACCAGTAAAGCAGAAGTGATGTATGAAGCGGTTTCTGCCGGTGCCAATATCATAAATGATGTGCGTGCATTACAGGAAAATGATGCGATTGAAACAGTAGCTGAGTTGAATGTGCCTGTATGTTTAATGCATATGCAAGGGCAGCCACGTAGCATGCAAAACCAACCAGAATACTCGGATGTTGTTTCGGAAGTAAAAGATTTTTTACAACAACGTATTAATATGTGCATTGAGGCTGGTATTAATCAGGATAATATTATTATCGACCCCGGATTCGGTTTTGGTAAAACGCTCGAGCATAATCTTTTATTGTTTAAAGCGTTAGATCAGTTTCTCGATATGAAATTCCCGGTACTTGTTGGATTATCTCGAAAATCAATGATCGGAAAACTATTAAATGATGATGCAAGTGAAAAAAGTGTTAATAACCGTGTATACGCAAGTATAGTTTTTGCCGCATTGGCCGCTAATAAAGGTATACAAATTTTAAGAGTGCATGATGTTAAGCCGACTGCTGATGCGATTGCTGTTTTAAACAGTCTAAAGTAGGATAAGGTCACAACATGGCTTTTTTTAATGGATTAGAATTAATTTATACAAAGAGATAAATATGTCACGTAAATATTTTGGTACTGATGGTATTCGCGGAAAAGTTGGTAAATTTCCCATTACCCCCGATTTTGTTTTACGCCTGGGCTATGCCGTTGGTAAAGTCTTGTGTAAAGAAGGTGGAACGGTAGTCATTGGAAAGGATGCGCGAATTTCAGGTTATATGTTCGAGTCCGTTCTGGAAGCAGGTTTAACCGCCGCGGGTGTTAATGTTGTTTTACTCGGTGTTATGCCAACGCCGGGAATAGCGTACTTAACCCGAACCCTCCATGCCGATGCCGGTATTGTTATTAGTGCCTCTCACAATCCTTATTATGACAATGGTATAAAATTTTTCTCGGCTGAAGGAACAAAGTTACCGGATAACGTCGAGCATGAGATAGAGCAAATGCTCGATCAGCCGATGGACTGCAACGACTCTTCGAACCTGGGTAAAGCGGTTCGTATGTCTGATGCCGATGGCCGCTATATTGAGTTTTGTAAACATACACTTCCGAATGGTATGAATCTTTCTAGTTTAAAGATAGTTGTCGATTGTGCTAACGGTGCAACCTATGATGTGGCGCCTAAAATTTTTAATGAACTGCGTGCCGAAGTGATTGCGATTGGCAATGAACCAAATGGTATCAACATTAATGATGACTGTGGTTCTACTCAACCGGCTCAGATACAGCAAGCGGTTAAAACACATAAGGCCGATGTCGGTGTTGCCTTAGATGGCGATGGTGATCGGTTAATTATGGTAGACCGTCACGGAAACCTTGTTGATGGTGACGAGCTTTTATATGCCATTGCAATGGCGGCTAAGGCAAAGAATACGCTTGGAGGAGGGGTCGTTGGCACCCTAATGAGCAACCTTGGGTTGGAGCATGCCCTGAAGCGGGAGGGCATACCGTTTATTCGCGCAAAAGTCGGTGATCGCTATGTAATGGAAGAGTTAGTTGCTAATGATTGGAAGCTAGGTGGGGAGTCATCTGGGCATTTAATTTGTCTTGAAAAAAATACAACGGGTGATGGCTGTATGGCTGCGTTACAAGTGCTAGCTGCGATGGTTTCACAAGGCAAACAACTTCACGAGTTAGTCGCTAATATGTCTAAGTACCCGCAGAAAATGATTAATGTTCGATTGGAAGAAAAACTCGATCTGGATAACTGTGAGCCGGTCAAACAGGCGGTACAGCTAGCTGAAAAAGAACTGGCAGAAACGGGTCGGGTTTTACTCCGAGCGTCAGGGACTGAACCTGTCATTCGGGTGATGGTCGAAGGTAGGGATGCGGCATTGGTAGAGCAGATAGCAACCAATATTGCAGAAGAAGTAAAAGCTTACGTATAAAATTATTCCTCTAAAACCAGCTATTTAGAGGCATTTTTCGGCAATTATTTTTAAAGAAATCAGGCCCAGATATTGATTTATTTGGTGCTGGCCGTTATGCTTGCGCGCTATTTTATGTCTATAGCCGGGCTTGATTGGGGTTGCTCGATAAGCTGGGACATGAACGAATGAAATTATTATAAGTTATTGTTATTTAAAGAGGATTCACATGCGTCAACCAATTATTGCCGGTAACTGGAAAATGAACGGCTCTCGCGAGAGTATTAAAGCCTTACTTGATGGTATCAAGGCAGGAGTGGCAGACGTAAAAGCCGCACAAGTGGCAGTATGTGCCCCTTCTATATATATAGCGGATGTGGCTGAGCACCTTTCGGGTACAGCTGTTGGATTTGGTGGTCAAAATGTAAGTACCGAAGAAAAAGGTGCATTTACGGGTGAAATTTCAACCTCAATGTTGCTCGACTTTGCTTGTCAGTATGTCATTGTTGGTCACTCTGAACGACGTACCTTATACGGTGAAGATGATGCGCTGGTAGCGCAAAAATTCGCAGTTGCTCGTAAAGCCGGTTTAACCCCTATTTTATGTATTGGCGAAACTCTGGAAGAGCGAGAAAATGGTTCAACCGAAGCAGTATGTGCACGTCAGCTTGATGCGGTTATTGATTTAGAAGGTATCGATGCATTAACTGAAAGTGTTATCGCTTATGAGCCGGTTTGGGCGATTGGTACTGGTAAAACTGCGACACCACAACAGGCGCAGGATGTACATGCGTTTATTCGGGGCAAGCTTGCAGAAAAAAGCAAAGACGTTGCCGATAAAGTTCGTATTCAATACGGTGGCAGTATGAATGCTGGCAATGCGGCTGATTTATTATCACAACCTGATATTGACGGTGGTTTAATTGGTGGTGCGTCACTTGTGGCGGAAGACTTCTTAACTATCTGTAAAGCGGCAGGTTAAAGTTACTAGTGTAGCTTACATTTATTTTAAGAGAAAAATAGTATGTTAATGCAAAATATCGTTTTAGTTTTTCACGTCATCATTGCAGTATCGTTGATTGCTCTGGTTTTACTGCAGCAAGGTAAAGGTGCCGATGCAGGTGCTGCTTTTGGTGCGGGTGCGTCTGGAACGGTATTTGGTTCTAAGGGTTCATCTTCTTTTTTAACTCGTACTACAGGTGTATTGGCGGCATTATTCTTTATTACAAGTTTAACGTTATTCGTACTCGCAACAGAAACTAAAACATTTGATAGTGTCGTTGATCAGCAACAATCAAAACAACAAGTTGAAAAGCCAAAAGGAGCATCAGCTATATCAACACCTGACTCTGATGTGCCTACATCAGAGTCAAAACCAATAACAACAAAATCGTCAACATCTGACGTACCTGCTGCCGATTAATCAATAGAAGGCAAGCAACAGAAAATATAGCCGATGTGGTGAAATTGGTAGACACGCCATCTTGAGGGGGTGGTAGCGCAAGCTGTGCCGGTTCGACTCCGGCCATCGGCACCAAAATTGAGGAAAGCTAAATTTACTCTTTACAAAAAATGATTACCATCTAGAAACGAGAATAGAAGCTGTCCAATAAACAATAATTCCGATACCTATAGCTGTGATTGTAGATGGTTCCATAAACGTTCCTATCTAACGTATGACTCAACAGCTCTATTTAATTCAATAACCCATTTGTTATAAGTTTTATGAATGTTTTCACCATCATACTTTAGATTGGAGCTATTTTTATATTTAATCGTATAGCTTTTTGCATCAAAGAAAATATCAACCTTAGCTAGGTGTGATGAGGCATTAAAACTCAGATAATTTCTCATACTACGACTTGCTATAATATGTCCTTTACTTTGAATGTGGCCTCTCCATAAAGGGGCTAAGGCTTGGAGAATGGCTTTCTCAGCTTTCTCATAACTACCCAAAGAAATAGGTGAAGAGAGATTGTCTTTGATTGGCTGAGTGTTGCACCCTGTAGTTAGGAGTACTAAAACGATAAAGATTAATTTTTTCACTTTGAATCTCCCCTAATATCTAACCTGTTAGTTGAGATTACTATATTTGGAATTATAAAAATACCTACGAATAGTTCCGTATCTGGATATATCCTTATACACACTAACTATTTGTTTATTTTTAAAAATTCCCAACTGACTAGATGAGAAAAATATTATTGCTCCGGCTTCATAATTGTAACTTATAGATTTAATACTCCTCCCACTACTACTAATATGTCTGAAAACTAAGCCAAGAAATATTTTTGTTGGTACTTCTGTTGGTATAAATGAAGAAGACATTATTTTAAATACAATGTGTATTAAATAGTTAACTTATAAGTGTGTTTACGGCCATCGGCACCATTTTAATAGTTATAACTCAGTAAATAATGGCATTTTAGCCATAATTCCATAAATTCTTTCACTTTATCTATTAATGACTATACTGTCTTAATGTGCGAAATTAATTAGTTGTCAAGTTGCTCATTATTTATGGAAAAATTACAAGATGAACTTACAATATCGGTTGATTTAGAGCAAGAACTTCGTAAATGTACTAGCCTGCCAAGTTTACCCGTTGTTGCACAAAAGATTATCGCTTTGAGTAAAGATCCTGACGTAAGTCTGGGGGATGTCTCTAGTATTATCTCAGGTGATCCTGGACTGGCTTCAAAGCTGTTAAAAGTAGTCAATTCTCCCATCTATTCTCAACGTCGTGCGGTTAATAATATTCGAGAAGCCTTAACACTGGTTGGCTTGAATGCTGCCTTGTCTATAGCTTTAAGTTTTAGCTTGCTACATTCTTCTCAACTAACTCATATCAATTCAAAAAGGCTAGAAAACTACTGGAAGCGCTCTATATTAGCGGCTTCAATTTCCAGGTTTATTGGAAAGCGTATAAAGCTATATAAACTGGAAGATCTATTTCTTGCTAGCATGTTACAGGATATAGGCATTCTGGTTTTAGAAAGTCTTGAACCTTCTCCTTATTTACCTTTTAAAGATAAAAGATTGCTTCACTCAGATCGACTAGCGATAGAAAAAGATAGTTTAGGCGTTGAACACTCTTTCGTGGGTGCCTGGTTACTTGACTCGTGGGGGTTATCAGAAAAAATAATCAGTGCAGTTAAATATAGTCACTCATTAAATGCCCATTCTAATTCAGCTGATGAAGAAGAAAACTACTTTCATTACTGTGTTAATTTCTCAGGTAGTCTTGCAGATATCTGGTTAGAAGATGTTCATTCAGAATTATATGAGGCTACGAAAGAAGCGGCACAGATAGTTTTAGGGCTGGATGCAGGTGAGTTCATCGAGTTAATTGCAGAAATTAATAACGAATTATCTAAGATTTCTGATCTGTTTGATATTAACCTGGATAATGAGATTGATCGCGGTAAGTTAATTGATGAAGCGCGCGAGCTTACTATGCAAAGAAGTGTAAGCTTTATTAAGGATGCTGAAAATTCCATGCGCTATGTTAAAAGTATTGAGCGACAGGTTAAAAATATCGAGGAAGAAATACAGCACGATCATTTAACAAAAATTTATAATCGAAAATATATCGATAAGCAGATGGCGCATGAGTTTGATTATGCAAACACACATCGTTGGCCATTATCACTTGTGTTTATTGATTTAGATGACTTTAAAAAAATAAATGATACCTATGGACACATAGTGGGTGACAAGGTACTGACTTCTGTCGCCGAGTTTTATTCAAAAAATATTAGAGATTCCGATGTTATTGCACGTTATGGTGGTGATGAGTTCCTAATGCTCTTACCTGGGGCAACAATGGATACCGCGATTGGAATGCTAACCCGACTGCTTGCCTTACAGGCAAAAGAATTAAAAGTTCAGGTTGAAAATACAGTTATTGTTCCGACTGTTTCGATGGGTGTCGCAACCCATATGGATAAACATACTTTTGATAATTTGGAAAGTTTTATACGTGCAGCAGATAAGGCTGTTTATAAAGCCAAGTCATCGGGCAAAAATTGCGTTCAAAAGTATTAATAAAAATGGTTTATTATCACGTTACTTCTGTCGCACATAATTATGTTGTTTATAATGAATTGCTAATAAACAATGACGACGACATATTTACTCTAAAAAATGACACAATTTAGATAGCTAAAAATTTTACAGTTGGTGACTGAATAATTTTTCTCCTTGTAAAGCTTTTAGTATAAAAAAATTTAATAATTTAGAACTGAAAATTTTTATACCTACCTAAAATAACGTAATGCTTTGATTTTGTTGAATAATATCTCTTTTGGTATGCTTGACACTTAATCACCGTACGCCTACACTGCTTGGCACTAAAAATTTAACATGCAAAAGAATGAAGAGTAGCAATGTAGCTACCAGCATGTGCACAAAGGGGGGCAGTTAATGCTGGAAAATTATTTACCAGTGCTCATATTTATAATTGTAGGCTTGGGAGTCGGCGCAGTAATGATAGCGTTAGGCTTTAGCCTTAGTTTTTTTACGGGTTATGCAAAACCTGATGCAGAAAAGAACTCGCCCTACGAGTGTGGTTTTGAAGCGTTTGAAGATTCTCGTCTTAAATTTGATGTTCGTTATTATCTTGTTGCTATTCTTTTTATAATTTTTGATTTAGAGATTGCCTTTTTATTTCCCTGGGCAGTGGTTCTCGAAGAAATAGGTTTATTTGGTTATATCGCTATGGTGATATTTCTCGGTATATTAGTAATTGGCTTTATCTATGAATGGATGAAGGGAGCCCTTGAATGGGAGTAGAAACAAAAATGGGTAAAGAATCTAATAACATAGTTGAAGGTACCTTTACCGATGAAACAATTAAACCATTAGATACACAAAACCCTGAACCTGGTCGGGTTATTGAACAAAGTCTTACCCAACAGGGTTTCTTTACTACCAGTGCCGATTCACTAATTAACTGGGCCCGAACAGGCTCGTTATGGCCCATGACTTTTGGCCTGGCATGTTGTGCGGTTGAAATGATGCAAGCTGCCGCTGCGCGTTATGATATGGATCGAATGGGGGTTATTTTTCGCCCCAGTCCACGTCAATCCGATGTAATGATTGTCGCGGGTACCCTGGTAAACAAAATGGCACCGGCATTACGTAAAGTATATGACCAGATGGCGGAACCACGTTGGGTTATTTCCATGGGTTCGTGTGCAAATGGTGGTGGTTATTACCATTATTCTTATTCGGTTGTGCGAGGTTGCGATCGTATCGTGCCAGTTGATATATATGTGCCAGGTTGTCCACCGACGGCTGAAGCCTTGTTGTACGGTATTTTACAATTACAAAATAAAATTCGTCGAACCAATACCATTGCAAGAGCTTAACAAATACTAAATTTAGAAAGTTAACGATAAAAACCTATGTCCGATTATTATAACAATTTAGCTGAGATATTACGTAATACGCTCGATGGTAAAGTCACCGAAGTATCGGTCGCATATAATGAAGTTAATGTCATTGCTAACCACGATGACCTGCACGATGTCTGTCAGATCCTTCATGATGATCCGGCTTTTCATTGTGAACAGGCTGTTGATATTTGTGGAGTCGACTATAGTGCGTATGATGACTCACAGTGGGAAGGACCTCGGTATGCAGTCGCTTACCAGTTACTGTCTATAAAAAATAATCATCGTATTCGAGTTAAAACTTTTTTAGATGGCGAGCCACCTGTTGTTGCCTCGGTTATAGATATATGGAAAGGCGCAGACTGGTTCGAGCGTGAAGCATTTGACCTGTTCGGTATTATCTTCGATGGTCACCCTGACTTACGTCGAATACTTACTGACTATGGTTTTATTGGGCATCCATTCAGAAAAGATTTTCCTTTATCAGGCAATGTTGAAATGCGTTATGACGATGAAGCTAAGCGTGTTATCTATCAACCTGTGTCTATCGACCCTCGAGTTAATCAACCACGAGTTATTCGTGACGATCATCGTTATGCTGAACGTGAAGCAGAACTGGCGATGAATGCGATGAATGAGGGAGGCAGTAACGATGCCTGAAATTAAAAACTATACTTTAAACTTTGGTCCTCAACATCCGGCTGCCCATGGTGTATTACGCCTTGTTCTGGAAATGGATGGTGAAGTTATCGAACGTGCTGATCCGCATGTTGGTTTATTACACCGAGCCACTGAAAAACTGGCCGAAAGCAAACCGTATAACCAAACGATACCTTATATGGATCGTCTCGACTACGTATCCATGATGTGTAATGAGCATGGTTATGTGATGGCGCTTGAAAAGTTACTTGGTGTGCAAGCACCGGAACGTGCGCAATACATTCGAGTTATGTTCGATGAAATTACCCGCATACTGAACCACTTAATGTGGATAGGGACACACGCACTTGATATCGGCGCTATGACGGTTTTCCTTTATGCCTTCCGTGAACGTGAAGACATGATGGATATGTATGAGGCTGTATCGGGTGCCCGAATGCACGCAGCTTATTACCGTCCAGGCGGTGTTTATCGTGACTTACCTGAACGTATGCCACGCTATGACAAGAAAACTAAATACCGTAATGAAGCGCAAACTGAAAGCTTAAATAAAGCGCGCGATGGTTCTTTACTCGATTTTATCGAAGATTTTACCGAACGATTCCCAACTTATGTTGATGAGTATGAAACGCTATTGTCTGATAACCGAATCTGGAAGCAACGAACGGTTGGTATCGCGGTTGTTTCACCTGAGCGCGCAATGAATCTTGGTTTTACTGGGCCGATGTTACGTGGTTCAGGTGTGGAGTGGGATCTTCGTAAAAAACAACCTTATGAAGTTTACGATAAACTCGACTTCGATATCCCCGTTGGTGTTGAAGGCGACTGTTATGATCGTTACCTGATTCGTGTTGAAGAAATGCGCCAGTCAACCCGTATTATTAAACAATGTATTAACTGGTTGCGACAAAACCCGGGTCCTGTGATGTTAAACGACCATAAGTTAACACCGCCAAGTCGTGAACATATGAAAGGTGATATGGAATCATTGATTCATCACTTTAAACTCTTTACTGAAGGGTTCACTTTGCCAAAAGGTGAAGTGTATACCGCTGTTGAACATCCCAAAGGTGAGTTTGCAACCTACCTGGTTTCAGATGGCGCTAATAAACCTTATCGTTTAAAAATTCGTGCGCCGGGTTTTGCCCATTTAGCAGCGATGGATGAAATGACAAAAGGCCATATGCTGGCTGATGTGGTTGCTGTGATTGGTACGATGGATATCGTGTTTGGAGAAATTGATCGATGATGTTACGCAAGCACCAAAGCAATAAAGTTGAGCTGCTCACCGATTCATCTAAAAAAGACATTGATGCATGGGTTGCAAAATATCCTAAAGATAAAAAACAGTCAGCTGTGATGTCAGCATTACGTATTGCACAGGATCAAAACAATGGCTTTTTAAATGATGACCTGATTGATGCGGTTGCTGAATACCTGGAAATGGAATCGATTGCTGTGTATGAAGTTGCCAGCTTTTATTCTATGTATGAGTTAAAGCCAGTAGGCAAACATAAAATTTGTGTCTGCACCAATATTTCATGCATGTTATGTGGTTCCGATGAGATAGTCGATCACCTTGAAAAAAAATTAGGAATTACTTTTGGTGAAATCACAGAGGATGGTAAGTTTTCATTAAAAGAAGTGGAGTGCCTGGGTGCCTGTGTGAATGCACCAATGATGCAAATTGGAGAGCATTATCACGAGAACTTAACGCCTGAAAAAATAGATAAGATATTAGACAGCCTTGATTAAATTCAAGTGATAAAAAGATGCCAGTAATAACTATGCTAAAACAACAACGTAATATTGCGAGGGGAGGAGAACATGAGTAATGCTAACTTAGTCGGCGAAACCTGTTTTCGTACTTTGCATTTAGATAACCCTCATACGCTTGAAAGTTATAAAAGTGTCGGCGGGTATACTGTTTGGCAAAAAATTCTTAAAGAAAAAACACCACCTGAAGAAATTATTGAAGAATTAAAAACGTCTGCTTTACGTGGTCGTGGTGGTGCCGGTTTCCCGACCGGTTTAAAGTGGAGCTTTATGCCGCGTACTGCGCCGGGACAAAAATATATCGTATGTAATTCAGATGAAGGTGAACCTGGTACCTGTAAAGATAGAGATATTCTTCGTTATAACCCACACCAGTTAATTGAAGGAATGGCCATTGCGGGGTATGTTATTGGCGCCACCAAAGGTTATAACTATATTCGTGGTGAATTCTGGGAACCGTTCAGTCGGTGTGAAGATGCGATTAAAGAAGCTTATGCAGCAGGGTTACTGGGCTCTGATATTATGGGCTCGGGAATTGATTTTGATTTATACAATCATCTCGGCGCAGGTGCCTATATCTGCGGAGAAGAAACTGCTTTACTGGAATCGTTAGAAGGTAAAAAAGGCCAGCCCAGATTTAAACCCCCTTTCCCTGCCGGTTTTGGTTTATATGGACGTCCAACAACAATCAATAACACTGAAAGCCTGGCATCTGTGCCGGTTATTCTTGAAAAAGGCGGCAAGTGGTTTCTTGAAAAAGGTCGACCGAATAATGGCGGTACAAAATTATTTTGTGTATCGGGCCATGTTAACAACCCCGGTAATTTTGAAGTGCCTTTAGGGACACCGTTTTCTAAATTATTAGAAATGGCGGGCGGTATTCGAGATGGTCATAGTTTTAAAGCTGTCATTCCGGGTGGCTCATCTGTTCCTGTCCTGCCTGCTGAAATAGCAATGGACATGGATATGGATTACGACTCGATTGCAAAAGCGGGCTCAATGTTAGGAGCCGGTTCAGTTATTGTGATGGATGAAACAACCTGCATGGTTGGAGCGTTAGCAAGGTTGTCACATTTTTATCATGAAGAGTCTTGTGGCCAATGTACGCCATGTCGTGAAGGCACTGGCTGGCTATCGCGGGTAATGCATCGTATTGAGCATGGCCATGGTAAACAGGATGATCTGGATTTATTAGATAGCGTTGCAACTCGTATTGCCGGTAGAACAATTTGTGCACTGGGTGATGCCGCTGCAATGCCGGTACAAAGTTTTCTAAAACATTATCGTGAAGAATTCCAATATCATATTGATCACGGTAAATGTAAATACGGACCTAAAGCGTAAGGTTATAGAATAGTATGGCTAATATTGAAATTAATGGTGTTCCTCTACAAGTTGCTGATGGCTCCATGGTCATTGAAGCTGCGGATGAAGCCGGTATTACTATTCCACGTTTTTGTTATCACAAAAAATTATCGGTCGCTGCGAATTGTCGTATGTGCCTGGTGGAAGTTGAAAAAGCGCCGAAGCCATTACCAGCATGTGCAACGCCAGTGACTGAGGGTATGAAAATTTTCACTCAATCTCCTAAAGCGCTTGAAGCACAACAAAGCGTAATGGAGTTTCTACTAGTTAACCATCCGCTTGATTGCCCTATCTGTGACCAGGGAGGTGAGTGTGACCTGCAAGATATCGCAATGGGGTTTGGTAATTCAGAATCACGTTATACAGAACGTAAACGGGTGGTGGCTGATAAAGATATTGGCCCTTTAATCGCAACAGAAATGACACGCTGTATTCACTGTACA
>Ga0316207_10003484_pt1 | contig 14551 bp, 12 predicted proteins | sample 6weekpyrite_MG_FD_204943 | JGI IMG/M metagenome (GOLD analysis project Ga0316207, IMG submission 204943) | Microbial mat bacterial communities from mineral coupon in-situ incubated in ocean water Damariscotta River, Maine, United States -... | ecosystem: Environmental > Aquatic > Marine >... | reverse complement strand
TTACAAACCTATTTTGATATCCAAACACAAGATGACCAAGAAAGATCGCAAGCACTACTCGGTATTGATATTCACGCCTAAAGTATCTGGAACTAACTAGTTCTATCGCTGACTAAATAATAACTTAAGAATAACAGCGGTGTGCCTAGCATGCATTTTCATTGTAATAAAAAAACAATTCACGTAAAAATATTCGCATTTATTTTTTTTCTTGTGCTGCCATCGCTAGCTAATGCTGGCGCCTTCGAACAGTTATTCGCACCAAAACCTGTTGTGTGGGAAGCTTGGCAAAAGCATAACCCCAGTTCGCTAAATAAAATTTCACACAATAAATGGAATTTGTTTTTAAATAATAATGTTAAGCAGGGAAGTAAAGGGATAAACCGTATCGCTTATGCAACGGTGTCTGAAAAAGATCGTATGCAATTGCATGAATATCTAAATGCCATGCAAAATATAAATATTAGTGATTACAATCGAAGTGAACAGCTGGCATATTGGATCAACCTTTATAATGCAGTGACCGTCAGTGTTGTGCTTAAACACTACCCGGTCGAGAGTATTCGCGATATTGATATTTCACCAGGTTTCTTTTCAGATGGCCCATGGGGTAAACAGCTTGTAAAGGTTGAAGGTGTCGCCTTAACCTTAAATGATATTGAGCACCGTATTTTACGGCCTATATGGAAAGATGCGCGAATCCATTTCGCAGTCAATTGTGCTTCACTCGGTTGTCCCAATTTACAAGCCGAAGCATTTACATCTGCCGCTATGCATAAACAACTTGAACGTGCGGCAAAAGAATATATTGATCATCCGCGCGGAGTAAGGCTAACCAATGACGGTGTTGTGGTTTCCAGTATTTTTAGTTGGTTTCAACAAGATTTCGGTGAGACAGAGCAAGATGTTATTAAATACATTCAAAAGTATGCCGATGAAGAAACGAGAAAATCTTTAGCGGGGATGCGTTTTTTTGCAAATGATGAATATGATTGGCAGCTTAATGATGCAAGAGAGTCAGTGCATTGATATCAATTGTTATTCCAACCTTAAATGAAGAAAAAGCCTTGCCTGCTACATTAAAGCGCGTGTTTGAGCAGGCAGGGGAGTATGAGGTTATTGTTGCAGATGGTGGAAGTAATGATCAGACGATCGAAAAAGCGAAGCATCACAATTCAGTAAAAATAATAACAGCAGGACAAGGACGTGCCAGCCAAATGAATGCCGGTGCGGCAGAAGCGAAAGGTGAGTGGTTGTTGTTTTTGCATGCGGATGCCTTGTTGCCAGAAAATGCCTTATTGATTATTCAACAGCAATTAGCTGATGCAGGTGGTTTTCGACATAAATTTTCGAATGATGCATGGGGACTAAAACTGGTTTCCTGGTTGCATAATTTTCGCTGCATGAGAACAGGTGTTTTTTATGGTGATCAAGCGATGTTTATTCGTCGTTCATTATTTGAGTCACTAGGAGGGTTTCCTAAAGTCGATCACCTTGAAGATCTTCTGTTTAGCGAGAAATTAATCATGACAACAAAGCCAGTGCTTCTTGAACAAGAGGTGCTAAGTGATTCTAGAAAATTTGAGCAGAAGGGGGTTTGGTTAAGCCTTTTTAGAGTTGTCCTTATTCAACTCTGCCACGAACTAAAATTACCAACGCCGACAAAGAAATTCTTTGCCGACGTTCGATAATTAAATATCACCTAGTCATAGTCTTCATTTAATGAATGAAGGAAAGCCACTAACGAGTTGGCATCACTTCCGCTTAATCTTATTTTCTCTATACCAGAACCTGCATTGCGTAATTTTCCACGTCGTGCAAGCTCGCTATTGGCAATATACATTGCCAAAACTTCTGGAAGCGTATTGATCTCACCTGTATGCATGTAAGGGGCAGAGTGACCAGTATCTCGCAGGCTTGGTGTTTTAAATGCCGCAATACTTTTTTTCAGCATTATATCGACTGAGCAGGGGGTTACTTTCTTACAAAGAATCGCTTTTATTTTTTTCTGCGGAGCAGGTATGTCCGAGTTAGCCGTTACACCCCATAACCCAAGATCGACATGACTTGGTTTTTGCTTGCTCGGATTGTTCCGAAATACCGAGAAGTATTTTTCTGGGTTTTTATTTCTTTGTGCGAAGTTAGGGATACTTATTTTATTAAATGCATTTGTACCATGTAGCTGGTCATATTGGTTTTGACTAATCCCTGTGTTGTGGAAACGGAAATCAGTGAAATGGGGAGCTTGATGGCAGCTGGCGCAATTACCGCCATTCTTTGTATTAGTGCCAACACGCAAGAATAGCTTCATGCCTTTTAATTCTTTTTCAGAAAACACAAAAGTTTGCGTATGTGTTTCAAAGTCGCGTTGTTTGCTTGCAATGAAAATAGGGGTTTTAAGTTTATCAATTGAACTTAAAAGACGTTGTCCATAAGAAAGTGCAGATTCATCTTTTGCTGGTGTAGTAGGAAGTTTATTGGCCTTAAGGAATGCATCATAAGGACTTCCGTTATAGCGACCATTTTCATCAACAGAGAAATTTAGGTCGTTCATATATGTCGTTACTAATCTCGCAACTGCGTCGAGTATTTCTTTGTCGGATGCGGTTTTAACGTCAATCCGGTATTCAACAGGGAGTTGAAATTCTGCTGCTATATCTTTGTCGGTACCGGTTAGAATTTTTTGGTAATTACCACCGAATTCTTTTGCTAATTCGCCTTTGCCATCATCATTACGAATAATGTTTGCCACATGTTTAATCGCTATATCTTTTTCATTTGCGTGCCAGCCAAAATTACGACCAGTAAACGTCCCAACGACTAAATCCTCAAGGCTGTTAAATTCACCATCAAAGTGAAAAAGAATATTGTCCACATCGATTTTATTGATATTGACAAGGCTCATACTGTTTCGACCCGTACTATGATTGCCGTCATTTCTGTTAGGGATTGGACTGAGTGGTGCAAAATCAGCGTAAGTCCTCATACCCAAGTCATCTTGATGCTCATCAACCATGTGGCAAGCACGACAACTCATGGTGCCATTTGCGAAACTACTCTTATAAGATTGGTCGGTGGTGACTGTTTTTGCGAGGGCAGGCTCAGCTTTGCCTGGGTTTGCGTACCATGATTGTGCAAAACGAGTCTCCAGAAATAAACGCTCACCAATAGTGATTTCCGCAGGATCAAAGCGGCTTTCTTCCGTATCGGCAGAGAGGGGCTGTTGTAGCCCTGTTAGTAAGACAATGGATAAAATCAGAGTCGTTTTCATGAAAATTCCCGTTTTATGCTATAAAAATAAGCCATTAGCTTAAATTTGTACTGAAAATATATTATGCAGTCGTTAAGTGCGAACATTAACACTAATGATAATCATTATCAATTGGGTAGTGTTTTAATAGTGGAACGAATGCACACAATTGCAGTCTCAGGGAGTCAGGGTGATGCCGAAACACTGCGGTTGCGCTGAAAAAGATAAAAAAATATACTGAATAAAATCAAAATGAGTGCGTAAGTTGTTGATACGGAAATTACTTTGGGTGTTTTATATTAGTGTCGCTTTACTGTTTGTGCAGGGAGCGCGCTTGCATGTGCACTTTCATGACCACGACCTAGCTGCGCCAACCCACGGGCACCACGAACAACTACAAACCCATTTCGAGCATTCTGTACTGGAATCAGGACATCCTGATGAGGCTACAGAGATCGATTTATCGCAACAAGGTGTCCTTAAAAAATCTTCATTGGCTGTATTGTTAGCAATATTAATTGTTACTGTAGTGGCAGTGTTTTTGCGAAACTTAATAATCCCTGTGCCATGGCGCTATGACAGACGCATTCCTACAGGTTCTTTATCTTCTAGTTTACGACCACCTTTGCGTGCTCCACCATCTAATTAATACCTTTCAATTCGTGCATTAACACACGAGTCATATTTGTCGTAATGATTATTGGTTTGAGTAATTCACTCCAACAGCTTGCGACTAAATACAAAATATTTTTATTAAAGTGTATTTAAAGTACGGCGTATGCGTTGGAAAGACGTGGCCGCTACTTAAATTAAGGATGTAACATCACATGTTATTTAAATCGATGATTATCTTCGGTAGCTCACTATTGCTATTGAGTTCGTCTCTCTATGCTGAAAGTGCATCGCAATCAGATGAGGGAAATTTAGCAACCTCGAGTGTTGACTTGCGCACAGCAGTTCGTAAAACCTTCGAATACAATCCTGCATTGCGGACGTTTAACTATGAGCTAAAGGCGCAGCGTGGCAGGGAATTACAAGCCGGATTGTCGGCAAGCCCTGAGGTTAGTTTGCAACTTGAAGAAGGTTTTGGCACAGGCGAATTTTCCGGTACAGATAATGCCCAATTGACGTTAGGTGTTGCATGGGTGTTAGAAGGTGAGTTACGGCAAAGCCATATTGATGCTGCACAGGCGAGTACAGCATCACTTTCAGCAGAAGATAAAATTAAACATTTAGATGCGGCGGCAGAAACGGCGCGTTTATATATGAATAGTTTGGCAAATCAGGCGCGTCTGGATGCGTCAATAAAAACAGTTTCTCTCGCTAAAGCCACAGTACGAGAAGTGAAGAAACGAGTTGCTTCTGGTCGTGCACCAAAGGCAGAGCTGGCGCGCGCACAAGCCGATCTTGCATACAGTAAATTGGCAGAAGAAGATATTGAGCATGAATTAGATTCATCGATTCGAGTGCTTGCTGCTCAATGGGGCGAGACTCAGCCAGATTTTTCAACGGTCGTTGGCGATGTATTTAAACTACCAACGCTTTTGTCTTTTCCTGAATTAAAATCACGCTTTAATAATAGTCCAGAGTACATTCGGTTAGTGTCGAACAAAAGGCTACGCGAGGCCGAATTAAAGTTGGCAAGATCGAAGGGCCTAGCAGCATGGAAGGTGAACCTGGGTGTGCGCCATATTGAAGCGACTAATGATCAAGCTTTAGTGGCAGGTATCAGTCTGCCATTTGGTGAACGTAGTCGTAATACCGGCGGCATTATCGAAGCCCAAGAAAACCTATTACAAACACAGGCGCAAGCAGAAGGTGTTCGAATTCGTTTTGAAACGACGTTATATGTTTTGCATCAAGAGCTGCAACATAGCCAGCACCAGGTTGAAAGCTACCGGAATGAAATTATCCCAAAACTTGAACAGGCGTTAATGGAAACGCGCCGAGCTTATCAGCTTGGGCGATACAGCTATTTGGAGTGGCGTAGTGTGCAAGCTGATTTATTAGAAGCACGTAGAGTCTTGGTTGAAGCAAGTGTTACCGCACACTTGAAAATGATTGAAATAGAACGTTTGACTGGCGTGTCGGCAGTACAGCCAGAGGTGAAGTCATGAGGAATATTATGAATACATTAGTGCAAGGTCGTGCCATGAAACTACTAGGCGTGGCATTTTTGAGTGTTTTATTTGCAGCATGTGGTGAGCATGCGGAACACGGTGATTCTACACATGCAGGCCATTCTGGACATGGTGCAGGAGAGGAAGAAGTTGTTAAAGGTCCTCATGGCGGACGCTTATTGGTCAGTGATGATTTTGTATTGGAGTTATCTATTTTTGAAACAGGAGTGCCACCGGAGTTTCGTGCATGGGCAACACTGGATGGTGATGTGTTAGCACCAAGCGATGTCGATCTTAAAATTACGCTTACGCGTCTAAGTAGCCATGAGGCGGGAAAAATTAATGAGATTAACTTTACGCCACAGGGAGATGCAATGCGTGGCGACACGGTTATTTATGAACCACATTCGTTTGTAGTGACCATTAATGCTAAACATAACGGTAAGGAATATCGCTGGCAGTACGATAACTTTGAAGGTCGCACCAAAATAGAAAATGCAGTAGCTGATGCCTTAGAAATAGGTACAGATGTTGCGACAGCAAAAGTTTTACAAGAAACCATTGATGTGTTTGGTAAGGTAATGCCAAATACAGAGCGAGTACGACAACTGAATGCACGTTTCCCTGGTGTTGTTAAATCAGTCAACGTGGCGGTTGGTGACAAGGTTAAAAAAGGTCAGCTTCTCGCTAAGGTAGAAAGTAACGAAAGTCTCAATTTGTATACGGTACGTGCACCCATCAATGGGGTTATTACACAACGTAATGCAAACTCCGGGGAGCAAACCGGTTCACAACCTTTGTTTGTTATAACAGATACCTCAACGGTATGGATTGACTTAGCTATTTTCCCCAAAGATATTGCGCGCGTAAAAATGGGCGATCAAGTGACATTTAACGTTGCGAACAGCTCAGCAACAATGACAGGCGAAATTTCATTTATCAACGTAATGGCGGAAGCGAATCAGTCAGTGACAGCACGCATGGAGGTTGATAATAAAGAGGGCGGTTTTTTACCGGGTAGTTTTGTTAAGGCGCGCATCAAGGTAGGTGAGCATCCGGTTGCTTTAGCAGTAAAACGTTCTGGCTTGCAAGCATTCAGAGACTTTACCGTTGTTTATGCAAAGATCGGTGAGGAGTATGAAGTGCGAATGCTAGAACTCGGCCGTCAAGATAGTGAGTGGGCAGAAGTGCTTGGTGGGCTACGTGCTAACACGGAATACGTTAGTGAAAATAGCTATGTCATTAAAGCCGACATTGAAAAGTCGGGCGCGTCACACGATCACTAAGGAAGAATTATGCTTGAAGCAATTATTAGATTTTCGTTAGCGCGCCGTGGCTTTATCATTACGCTTGTCTTAATGGTGATGGCCTTAGGGGCGTGGAAGTTCACGCAGCTACCTATTGATGCGGTACCAGATATCACGAATGTGCAGGTTGTAATTAATACTGAAGCGCCCGGTTATACGCCACTTGAAGCCGAGCAGCGGGTGAGTTTTCCGATAGAAACAGCGATGTCAGGTTTACCGAAACTTTCCTATACACGATCATTATCACGTTATGGACTGTCACAGGTTGTTATGGTCTTTGACGAAGGCACTGATATTTATTTTGCGCGCCAACTGGTCAGTGAACGACTCATTGCTGCAAAAGGCGAGATCCCAATTAATCTTGAGCCCACGCTCGGTCCAATAGCAACAGGCCTTGGTGAAATATTCATGTTCACGGTTGATGCAGAACCCGGTGCAGAAAACAGTGATGGTAGTGTGATTTCATCTACCGACCTGCGTTCAGTGCATGACTGGATCATTCGTCCACAATTAATGCGCGTTCCAGGTGTTGTCGAAGTGAACCCAATTGGCGGTTATAAGAAACAAATATTGGTTGCGCCTGAACCGCTTAAGTTGCTTGCGTACAACCTAAGTTACACCGATATTGTGCAGGCATTAGAGGGTAACAATTCTAATCGTGGTGTTGGCTTTATTGAGAAAAATGGTGCGCAATGGTTGATGCGTGTGCCTGGTCAAGCGGAAAACATGCAAGATCTGGAAAATATTGTTATCCGCCAACAACAAGGTGTGCCTGTTCGCATTAAAGATGTAGCAACAGTGAGTCTAGGTAAAGAATTACGTTCGGGTGCAGCCACGCAAAATGGTAATGAAGTGGTGTTAAGCACCGTGTTTATGCTGATCGGCGAAAATAGTCGTACTGTAGCAAGTAACGTCGCAGTAAAACTTGACGAAATCAAAGCAAGTTTACCTGAGGGTATTACGGCGACTGCTGTGTACAACCGTAGTGGACTGGTTGATAAAACCTTAGCAACAGTACAAAAGAATTTGCTTGAAGGTGCGTTGCTGGTTATTGCTGTCTTATTCCTGTTTCTAGGTAATATTCGTGCTGCAATATTGACTGCCGCAGTTATCCCGATTGCAATGTTGATGACCATTACGGGCATGGTGCAAACCAAGGTCAGTGCTAACTTGATGAGTCTAGGTGCACTTGATTTTGGCCTGATCATTGATGGTGCAGTTATTATTGTTGAAAACTGTATCCGCCGTTTAAGTAAAGAGGGTGGAGAATCGTTAAGTTTGAAAGAACGCCTTGCGGTTGTGTTTGATGCGACCAAAGAAGTGATTCGTCCGGCATTGTTTGGTGTGTTCATTATTACCGCAGTTTATATTCCCATTTTTGCATTAAGTGGCATCGAAGGAAAAATGTTTCATCCAATGGCGACCACGGTCATCATTGCATTGGTGAGTGCGATGATTCTTTCGATTACATTCGTGCCAGCGGGTGTAGCGTTACTATTTAATAAGCCGATACAACATAAAGAGAATAAAGTGTTAAAAACAGCTCGTTCAATTTATGAGCCCGTTTTATTATTTTCACTTCAAAATCGTTTGGCTGTTATTGGTATGGCAGTGGTTTTGGTTCTCGGTTCGGCGGCGTTAGTTCCTCGGCTGGGTTCAGAGTTTATTCCTAATCTTGATGAAGGTGATATTGCAATGCATGCATTGCGTATACCGGGCACATCATTGGAGCAGGCGCTTAGGCTGCAAAAGGGCTTGGAAGAGGAGATCAAGAAACTTCCTGAAGTGAAAACTGTTTTTGCGAAAGTGGGTACAGCAGAAGTGGCAACCGATGCGGTTCCGCCTAGTGTTGCAGATAATTTTATTATTCTTAAGCCGCGGGATGAATGGCCTGATCCAGATAAATCGAAACAACAAGTTGTTGCTGAACTAGAAGCCTTGGTGACACCGGTTCCCGGTAATCGGTATGAATTCTTGCAGCCGATACAAATGCGGTTTAATGAGTTGATTTCAGGTGTACGTGCCGAGGTGGCGATAAAAGTCTTTGGAGATGACTTCGACGAACTCATTAAATTAGGCGATGAAATTGGTGACCTGCTTGGAAAGGTTCCCGGTGCAGCAGATGTTGCTGTTGAACAAGCAACGGGTTTGCCTGTGATGACTATTCAGCCAAATCGTGCAGTGATGGCACGTTATGGTTTAAGCATTGCTGATTTGCAGGATGTCTTGGCTACCGCACAAGGCGGACATGTTGCGAGTCAACTTTATGAAGGTGATCGACGTTCAGAAATTGTCGTACGACTTGCTGAAGATTCACGTACCGATATGTCTGTTTTATCTAGCTTGCCGGTGATGTTGGAGGATGGACAGTATGTGCCTTTGAATGAGGTCGCTAGTTTGAATTTGGTAACCGGCTATAACCAAATTTATCGGGAAAACAGTAAACGGCGTATTGTTGTCACAGCGAATGTACGTGGGCGTGATCTCGGGTCATTTGTAGAAGCAGCTCAGGACTTGGTTGATGGTGGTATTGAAATACCAGCAGGTTATTGGATTGAATATGCGGGCACTTATGAAAAACTACAGTCTGCGGCACAAAGACTCTCGATTGTCGTACCATTGACCTTGGCCTTGGTTGTGGGCTTACTGGTTATGGCACTTGGTTCGATGAAAGATGCAGCGATTATTTTCTCAGGCGTACCTTTAGCCCTTACGGGGGGGGTTATTGCCTTATTACTACGAGATATTCCATTCTCGATCTCGGCAGCAGTTGGTTTTATTGCCCTGTCGGGGATTGCAGTATTAAATGGACTGGTAATGGTCTCATTTATACGTGATTTGCGTTCACACGGTCATGTGCTGAAAGACGCTATTATAAATGGTGCACTGACACGCTTGCGCCCAGTATTAATGACGGCACTCGTGGCGGCGCTCGGCTTTATCCCAATGGCACTGAATACAGGTATTGGCTCTGAAGTACAGCGTCCTTTAGCAACGGTGGTGATAGGAGGGATTATTTCATCGACATTACTGACATTGGTTGTGTTACCGGCGCTTTATCAACTTGTACATGCGCGAGAAAAGAAAGTCGCATTACAATAGAACACCTTATGATGATGCCCCTTGGGTTTGTCTAAGGGGCATTAAATTAAGTAAAATGGTTGCTATTGAATAATTATGACTAGTTTTTGCGAAATAGTTATTTCTTCGGGAATTTATATTAAGAACGACGTAGCACTTGAAATTGGCATCTAAACCGGAATATTAGTAAAATTATTATTATGTTAGGGCATTCACTTTTTATCAATGATACGAAAGGCCGTTTATTGCGGGCACTCATTGCATTGCTGCTAATTTTTTCGGCCGTTCATGTTGTATTGCATGAAGCTGATACGGATCATGGTGGGCAGAGTGAATGTCAGTTATGTCAGTTAAATCACACACCAACAGTTGTACCTTCTACTGCATCAGTTTTTTCTACGCCAGCGTTATTGTTATACAGAGTTGATATTAGTCGGTCTGTATTTTCAGTACTATTCTCATACCTTCCACATTGGGCGCGTGCTCCACCACTGTTCTAAATTTTTGTACTTAATAAAATAGCGACTGAAAACACCGAGTGTTTTCGGTGCGTTATGTATTTCCATAGAGTAAAAAAATATATTAGAGCAGGAGTCCATAATGGATCTTTCTTATTTTCGTATTAAGCATCTTGTCGGTGTGATGAGTTTGTTGTTCGTTGTGCCGGTAAAAGCTTTCGCCGGACAGGAAACCGACGAGTTGCGTCAGCAGCTAAAAGAAATTCGACAGCAAATGAAGCAATTACAAAAGAATTATGAAAAACAAATAACAACACTGGAACAACGTTTGAATGGGCTTGAATCACAGCCAGTGAGGCAGGCGGCACTACCGGCGGTAACGAAGACAACGGTAACACGTAATGATTTTAAAATTGGTTTAACGGGTTTGTTTGCTGCCGGTGGATCGAGTGTTGATAATGATGCGCTGGTAGGTTTACAAGCCGGTGCCCATGATCCGAATCAGAATGGTTTTACTGTGCAAAATGTTGAATTATCTATTGGTGGAACCGTTGGCCCGTATTTTGATGCGCAAGCCAATATTATTTTTCAGATAGATAGTGAAGGTGAAACAGTCCTCGAATTAGAAGAGGCGTTCTTTACTACACGTAGCTTGCCATGGGGGTTGCAAATTAAAGGTGGTCAATTTTATACAGAATTTGGTCGACAAAATAAACAACACCCACATGCCTGGGGATTTGTTGATCAACCTGTTGTGTTATCACGCTTCTTTGGTGGTGATGGACTGCGTAGTCAAGGTGCACGCGTTTCGTGGTTAGCACCGACGGATTGGTATTCTGAAGTATATTTTGGCATACAAAACCCAAAGGGAGAGACGGTAACCAGTTTTCTGAATGCACCCGATGAAGACATAGCCGGTTTTACTTTAATTGACAGAGATGCGCGTGATGCATCGGATTTATTGTACAGCGCACGCTGGTTAAATGGATTTGATTTATCGGACACCTTAAGTATGAATGTGGGTCTTTCTGGTTTGTGGGGACCGAATGCCAGTGGCGAAACAACCGACACGACTATTTATGGTGCAGATCTGTATCTGAAATGGCAGCCTATTTATAGTCAACGCGGATTCCCCTTCGCATCATGGCACACCGAGGCATTGCACAGACGTTATGAGGCAGGTGATCGTAGCAACCCAAATCGTGCACTCCTAAAAGACTGGGGTGTGTTTACTCAAGCACTATGGGGATTTAAACCTGGATGGATAGCAGGTCTACGCGCTGAATATGCAAACGCGAATGGTGATAATGGCAGTGATGTATTGCGAGATAATAGGAAACGCTTATCACCAAACCTAACTTGGCAGTTTAGTGAATATAGTAAGTTGAGATTGCAATATAACCATGATTGGGCAGAACATCTTCCAGAAGAAACGGCAAACTCTCTCTTTTTGCAATTTGAATTCAATCTTGGCAGCCATGCTGCGCACCAATTCTAGGAGAGCATTATGAAGAAGTTAGTGCCTATGATTGTATTTGCTGCGATGCTATTTGGTATTTCTCTCAGCAGCCAAGCAGCCTTAAAGATTGCCGCAACGACACAAGATCTCGCCGCAATTGCTAAAGAGGTGGGAGGGGGACATGTGCAAGTCCAGAGTTTAACACCAGGTACACGCGATCCGCATTTTGCAGCGGCAAAACCGAGTATGATTCGTAAAGTATTTCGTGCCGATTTACTGTTGCTGGTTGGTGCAGATATGGAAATTGGCTGGTTGCCACCATTATTACAATCTGCGCGCAATGCTAAGGTGTTACCGGGAAATAATGGTTATCTGGATGTTTCTATGAGCATTCCATTGCTTGGTAAGTTGAATGTGCCTGTATCACGCTCAATGGGTGATGTGCATGCGAATGGCAACCCGCATTACTGGTTGAACCCGCGTAATGGCGTGCGTATTGCACAAGTTATTGTTAACCGGTTAATAATGATTGACCCTGATAATAAAGTTGATTACCAACAACAGTTTAATGATTTCAAGACAAGATTGGAGGCGCGACGGGCTGTCTGGCAAAGTGAATTACGCTGGTTAAAGGATAAACCGGTTATTGCTTATCATCGTTCGTTTATTTATTTAGCGAATGCATTTGGCTTTAAAATTGTCGGTGAAGTAGAACCGAAGCCGGGAATCTCACCGAGCGTTGCTTCCCTAACTAGATTGATTGAGCAAATTAATAGTAATGCGATCGAGCTACTTATTATTGAACCATATTATGAGCGCCGCTCTGCTTCCTATCTTAATGATAAAACGGGTATTAAAGTTGCCGTATTACCACAATCAGTTGGTGCACAAGACGATATCAAAACTTACTTTGATTTATTCAATAGTATTGTGATGGCACTTAATCAGTTTAAGGAGAAGTAAGGTGGAACAAGCTTTGATACTTTTGCCGGCTTTTGTAATTAGTGCTTTGATGATCTTTAGTCATACTTATTTAGGTTTGCATGTATTGGCACGCGGTATCATTTTTGTTGATTTGGCATTAGCACAAGTTGCTGCACTCGGTATAAGTTTCGCTCTTTTATTAGGGGAAGACCCTCATGGCGTGACAGCACAAATTTATGCCTTTATTGCTACCTTAAGCGTCGCATTTGTTTTTGCCGGCCTGCGTCGTATTCCGGGAAAAACAACACGTGAGGTAATCATTGGTTGTGTGTATGTCGTTGCTACCGCATTGTCGGTTGTAATTTTAAGCCGCTCAAACCAGGGGATGGAAGAGTTAAAGTTCTTATTGAATGGTAATATCTTATGGGTACGCTGGGAAGAAGTTGCTGTTGTTGCAGGAGCAACAGTGTTATTAGCTATTTTACACTTCATCTATAGACAACGTTTTTATGCTTTGTCATTCTCACAGGACAAGACAAATGAGCCAGGTTTTTTGTGGGAATTTATATTTTTTGCATCCTTCGCAATTATCATCACCTTAGCAGTCAATGTCGCGGGCGTATTGTTGGTCTTTGCATTTCTGATTATCCCTGCATTTAGCGCCTCATTACTCTCAGCGTCATTAGCTAGCCGCATGTTTATTGGCTGGGTGCTCGGACTGCTTGGAACCATTGCAGGCTTATGGTTATCGTTCAATGCGGACTTGCCGGTCGGGGCGACGGTAGTTTCAGTTGTAGGTTTATTGCCTGTTGTTGCGCTACTAACGATATATGTAAAGAGGCTGGTAGCACGTAACGTCGGATAAATATGATGTTTCGGTTGACTATTATTGGTCACATACTCTGTATGTCACTTCATTTTAATAATCAATAAGTTATGTTTTTTTAATAGCGACCGCGCAAGACAGCGTAGTAAATGCATTAACAAAGGTATTCCAATAAGTGAAAAATCTTTATATATTTGGGTTGGGGAAAAGCTAAAACAACAGTTAGGAATCGATAATGCTAAAGACAGGGAATTTGAGTCTTGCAGGCGGGCGGAATATTCGTCACCGCGCCGAGGCTCCAAAAGTATTAAGCTCACTTATCCATGAAGCGGGTGTTCGCTTTAATGGCAGCTCATCGTGGGATATTCAAGTTCACAATCCAGATACATATCGTCAAATATTATCGAAAGGCTCACTTGGTTTAGGAGAGTCGTATGTGAGTGGTATGTGGGATGCGCATTCACTGGATGAGCTTTTTGCGCGGTTAACCGGTTTCGACATTGATAAGAAAGTTGTCGGCTGGGCGAAATTTAGATTGTTTGGTGAAATGTTGCGACATCGATTTTTAAACCTGCAATCTGTTCAACGCGCCTTTCAAGTTGGTGAACGGCATTACGATACGGGTAATGACGTCTTTGAGGCGATGCTAGATCCAACCATGAGCTATTCATGTGGTTTCTGGAAAAATGCTGAAACACTTGAACAAGCACAAATTAATAAATTGGATATGATTTGCCGTAAGCTTGATTTGCAGCCAGGAGAAAAGCTCTTGGAAATTGGTTGTGGCTGGGGTGGTCTTGCAGCTTATGCGGCAGAAAATTACGGTGTAGAAGTAACAGGTATCACTGTGTCGAAAGAACAACAAAGCCTGGCAAGACAACGATGCGATGGTCTACCTGTGAAAATTGAATTGATGGATTATCGTGATTTAAAGGGGCAGTTTGATAAAATTGTGTCTGTTGGTATGTTTGAACATGTCGGTGCAAAAAATTACGACGTGTATTTTAAAAATGCGAACCGTTTGTTAAAAACTGATGGGCTGTTTTTATTGCACACAATTGGTAACCACCGTACGACCAATGCTGTTGACCCATGGATAGATAAATACATCTTTCCTAATGGGAAG
>Ga0316207_10003483_pt1 | contig 14555 bp, 14 predicted proteins | sample 6weekpyrite_MG_FD_204943 | JGI IMG/M metagenome (GOLD analysis project Ga0316207, IMG submission 204943) | Microbial mat bacterial communities from mineral coupon in-situ incubated in ocean water Damariscotta River, Maine, United States -... | ecosystem: Environmental > Aquatic > Marine >... | reverse complement strand
AACATTATATGCTCTGCACGTTCTTTTGGATGTGAAAGAAGCTCTTTAAGGTTATCAAAATCAGCATTTGTTTCATTTTTTCGTGCCCGGGTGCCTGCAATAGGCCGTGTTTGTACCTGACCTTGTTGAACTTTAATTAAACGCTCAGGTGATGATGAAATAATTTTTAACTCTTCATAATCAACATACGCCGAAAATGGCGCAGGGTTAACATTTCTTAGTGAACGATAAAGCCCGACAAGATCAGTATTTTTTTTAATATCGGCTTGCCACTGTCGTGACAAATTCACCTGAAATACATCGCCATCTTTGATGTATTGTTTAACTTTTGCAATTGCATCCAGATAAAATTCCGGATCATCTTCCAGCAATGTTAAATCAAAATCAGATTCTTCATTAGATTTTATTTCAAGTTTGTTAATATCCAGGCAAATTTCGGATATCTTTTCTTTAAAATCTGCTTCTGCAATTATTATTTGTTTGTCTGACAATTTATCATGAATAATCGCTACCGGAATACGGGTTAATTTAGCAACAATAGACTTTTGTTCATGCTGAGGTAATTCCAATCGGTTTTCTATTTGTCCCGCTAACTCATAACTTAAATAAACAAACCAGCCACCGGTAAAAGGAAGTTCCAGATGACTGTTAAATTTATCGATATTACATTTTTGTTGTTCTTGCCAGTTTAAATCCAGATTGGTTAAGAAATCTGATTGCTGGTCAATAACACTGCCAGATAAAGCATTATCGGAATGCAAAGTTAATGTGTTTTGAGGAAATGCAAACAGAATATTAAAACGCGCATGCTCAATTGCTGAATTATTATCAGACAACAGTATATTTTCAGCTTGTGCTGAACTTTCAAGCAGAAAAGGATAACGCTTTGGATTCAGTTGGTGTAATGCAGTAAAGTCGACGCTATTATCAAGCGAGTAACATTTTAAATCATTTAACTCGAGTGAGTTTATCTCAGCCATACCATATATATTGGCTTATCGGAGCTTACCTATGACAAGGCTAGCATTGGTTCCACCAAAACCAAATGAATTTGAAAGTGCCACATCAATTTTCATATCACGCGCAGTGTTGGGTACAAAATCTAAATCACAGCCACTATCAATATCCTGATTAAAAATATTGATTGTTGGAGAAGCAACTTGATCTCGAATGCATAGCGTAGTGAAGATTGCTTCCATTCCTCCGGCAGCACCTAAACCATGACCTGTCATTGATTTAGTTGAACTCATTGCAAGTTTATAAGCATGATCACCAAATGATGTTTTAACCGCCTGACATTCGGCAGCATCACCAGCAGGTGTAGAAGTCCCGTGTGCATTAATATAGTGAACATCATCAGGGTTAACCGATGCGTTCTTCATTGCAGAGTTCATACAACGACTCGCACCTTCACCACCTTTCGAAGGTAACGTCATATGATAAGCATCACCACTTAAACCATAACCTAACACTTCGGCATAGATCGTAGCGCCTCGTTTTTTGGCAAACTCGTATTCTTCAAGAACGACAACACCTGCACCATCACTTAAAACAAAACCATCACGTTCTTTATCCCATGGTCGACTCGCAGTCTCTGGATCATCATTACGAGTAGACAATGCACGTGCGGCAGCAAAACCACCCAGACATGTTGGGCTGCTCGCCATTTCTGCACCACCAGCGACCATTACATCAGCATCACCGTATTCGATCATACGTGCGGCATCACCAATGCTATGAGTGCCCGTTGCACAAGCAGTTACAACTGCAATATTTGGTCCTTGCAATCCATACATAACAGATAGGTTACCCGAGATCATATTAATGATATTACTAGGAACAAAGAATGGTGATATTTTGCGTGGGCCACCTTGAAGGTAGTTATTATGACCTTTCTCTATTCCAGGAAGCCCACCAATACCCGAACCAATAGCCACCCCCATACGAGGAGCAGTTTCAGGCGTCACTTCAAGACCAGCATCAGCGATGGCTTCAGCAGCAGCGACGATTCCATAATGGATAAAGGTATCCATTTTCTTTGCGTCTTTAGGTTTAATTATATCCGAGCTATCAAACTCTTCACTTATTGAACCACCAATTTGTGAAGAAAACGCAGAAGGATCAAAGTGTGTGATTCTTGAAACACCGCTTTTACCAGCCAGAATATTTTCCCAGGAAGATTTAACATTTAAACCAACCGGCGAGACCATTCCTAAACCAGTAATAACAACACGACGCTTACTCACTACACACCTCTAGAAAATCTTTAATCGTTTTAATAGTCACTAATTCATAACTAAATAATGTAAAAAGCCGCACTGACTAGTACGGCTACTATTATTTATTGGGCTCTTTAGACTATTCTTTATGGCATCGCCCAATAAACGTATTCAGTGATTAGACTTATGTATTACTGTTTACGTAATCGATAGCTTGTTGAACGGTTGTGATTTTCTCAGCATCTTCATCTGGAATTTCAGTTTCAAATTCTTCTTCCAATGCCATAACTAATTCTACGGTATCGAGTGAATCTGCGCCTAGATCGTCAACAAAAGACGCTTCTTTTGTTACTTCCTCAGCTTTAACACCAAGTTGTTCTATTACAATCTTTTCTACGCGTTCTTCAACACTGCTCATTTCGTTCTTTCCTCATTAATATTTATCAGCAAAACTGCTGGGTGCGGTATTGTATTGAAATATGGTGCTTATTGCCAGACTCATCTCACAATAGATAGTGTTTTTTTCACACAGGCAAAATAGCTATACGTTTCAATAACTTATTATGACATATACATGCCTCCATTGACATGAATTGTTTCACCTGTAATGTAATTTGCGGCACTTGAAGCTAAAAATGACACTGCATTGGCTATTTCCTGAGCATCACCTAACCGGCCTAAAGGTACCTTGGTTAACAACGCTTCACGCTGTTCTTCGGGTAATGCTTTGGTCATATCAGTATCAATAAAACCCGGAGCAACGACATTGACGGTAATTCCTCTGGAACCGACTTCCTGAGCCAGTGACTTACTAAAGCCAATCACCCCGGCTTTAGCGGCAGAGTAGTTCGTTTGCCCCGCATTACCCGAAACACCAACGACAGAAGCAATGCTGATAATGCGTCCTTTACGCGCTTTCATCATACCACGGAGGACCCCTTTACTCAGGCGGTATACCGAGCTGAGATTGGTTGTCATGATATCGTCCCACTCCTCCGCTTTCATCCGCATTAACAGGTTATCGCGAGTAATACCGGCGTTATTTATCAAAATGCTAACCCCGCCTTTATCATCTGATATCTGCTTTAACGCAGCGACTATACTGTCGTCGTCAGTCACATTCATGACTAATCCTTGACCTTTAATATCATTATCTTTCAAATACTTAGAGATGTTTTCTGCACCTTTTTCTGAGGTGGCAGTTCCATATACATAGGCTCCTTTTGAGCCAAGATCCAGGGCAATTGCCTGACCAATACCACGACTTGCACCTGATACCAGTACAACTTCGTTTTCAAGTTCCATAATGCTTCCTCTACCTTTAAATTATTCTTTTATTAATGCTTTTTCAAAGCTTGCCGGGTCATAAACCGCAGCAGCTGTCATGGTTTTATCTATTCGTTTATTTAAGCCTACCAATACGCGGCCGGGACCACATTCTATTAGCTGTTCAATACCATTACTCGCCATTTTCTGAATCACTTCGACCCAACGTACCGGGTTATAAAGCTGGCGTACTAGTGCACCCTTAATTTTATCGGCATCATTTTCAATCACTACATCGACATTATTGATCACTGGAATCGAGCCATCTTTAAATGCAATGGACTGTAAATGCTCAGCTAACTTTTCGGCTGCCGGTTTCATTAAATCACAATGCGATGGAACGCTGACCGGTAAAGGCAATGCGCGCTTGGCACCCATGTCTTTTGCAACCGCAACAATACGTTCAACGGCTGCTTTACTTCCGGCAACAACGACCTGACCGGGGGAGTTATAATTAACCGCCTGCAGCACATCTGATTCGGCTGCCTGCTGACAGGCTTCTCGTACTTTGTCATCATCAAGCCCCAGGATTGCGGCCATACCACCTTGCCCTTCAGGCACAGCTTGTTGCATAAACTGACCACGCCTTTCTACCAGTTTAATCGCATCATCAAATTCCAGCATTCCAGCACAAACCAGAGCCGTATATTCTCCCAGGCTATGGCCTGCCATAAGCATCGGAGTAACACCTTCTTTTTCCTGCCAGACTTTCCAGCAGGCTACCCCTGCAGCAAGTAAAGCTGGCTGAGTCACTTCGGTAGAATTTAATTTTTCTTCAGGTCCATGTTGAGTAACTTCCCACAAGTCATAACCTAATACATTGCTTGCCGCAGTAAATGTTTGCTTTACGATAGATTCTGCTTCAGCTAATTCTTTTAACATGCCGAGTGATTGTGAGCCCTGACCGGGGAATACGATTGCTACAGACATAACACACCTAAAATTTATTAACTAATTGTGTAATTAAAGTAATTGTTTAAATTAAAAATGATTACTTTCTTATAATTTTAATAAGGCCGATCCCCAGGTAAATCCACCACCAAAGGCTTCTAATAACAGTGTTTGCCCTGGTTGAATACGTCCGTCTCGCACTGCTGTATCCAGAGCAAGTGGTATAGATGCAGCAGAGGTATTACCGTGCTCATCAACTGTTACCACGACACGATCCATAGATAAATCAAGTTTCTTTGCAGCAGCTTTAATAATTCTGATATTCGCCTGGTGAGGTACCAGCCAGTCGATATCAGACTTTTGCATGCCATTAGAAGATAATGTTTCATCAGCAATCCGGCCAAGTGTATTCACAGCAACTTTAAAAACTTCATTACCTTTCATTTCCATAAAAGCATTGCCAGACTTTAAAACCTCAGGTTTTTCTGAAACACCGGCTGGTACAGTCAACAGCTCTTTATACTTACCATCGGCATGAATATGAGTTGATAAAATACCGGCTTGCTCAGATGCTTTTAGTACAACAGCCCCTGCACCGTCACCAAATAATACACAGGTACTGCGGTCATCCCAGTCGACTATGTTGGATAATGTTTCAGCACCAACAACTAATACACATTTTGCCTGACCAGTTTTAATAAAGGCATCAGCAACACTTAATCCATAAACAAAACCGGTACAAACAGCCTGCACATCAAATGCACCACAACCGTGGATATCGAGTCTGTCCTGCAACAAACAGGCAGTGCTTGGAAAAATTCTGTCGGGGGTTGTCGTTGCAACAATGATTAAATCAATATCGTCTTTGCTAACATCTGCCGCCTGCATTGCTGAACGTGAAGCCCGTTCAGCAAGATCTGCCGTTGTTTCCCCGGTAACAATATGTCGTTTCTTAATTCCGGTACGTTCAGTTATCCATTCATCTGATGTCTCTACACGTTTTTCAAGATCCGCATTAGTTATAACATTTTCAGGCAGGTAACTACCCGTACCTATTATTTTAGAATATATTTTTGTCATTAAACTGCCTGTTTTTCAAGTAACTGCACTTCAAGTGTATCAGTTATTCTTGCAGGTACATTTTGTTTGACTTCCTGAATAGCAACTTCAATCGAACGACGGAAAGAATAGGCATCAGCGCTGCCATGGCTTTTAATTACTATTCCCTGAAGCCCAAGCAAACTGGCACCATTGTACTCGCGAGGATCAATATTTTTTCGTAATGTTTTAAGGACAGGCTTAACCAATAAACCAATTACTTTAGTGAATATATTACACATAAAGGCCTGCCTTAAGAAATGAGTGAATAATCTGGCGACACCTTCACTACTTTTAAGCATAACGTTACCAACAAAGCCATCGCATACAACCACATCAACATCACCCATGTAGATGCCATCTCCTTCAACATAGCCTGAGTAGTTGATGTCACTTTGTCCTAAAATCTTGGCGGCTTCTTTAACTATTTCGTTACCTTTAATTTCTTCTTCACCAATATTTAACAAACCAACGGTAGGGTGATCTTTGTTATCTAACGCACTGACCAGTGCAGCACCCATCACGGCAAATTCATACAAGCCTTGAGGTGACGTTTCTACATTCGCACCCAAATCCAGAACATGGGTGTGGCCTTTTATAGTTGGTATAGCAGAGCAAATTGCAGGACGATCAATACCTGGTAACATTTTTAAAACAAACCTGGCAGTGGCCATTAACGCTCCCGTATTACCGGCGCTTACACTTGCGTCAGCCGAACCTTCTTTAACAAGATTGATAGCAACTCGCATGGAAGAATCTTTTTTACTGCGCAATGCCGAAGATGGTGCTTCATTGGAACCGACAACCTGGGTTGTATGCTGAACGATAATTCTCGATAAATCCTGGATCGAATACTTTTGTTTATATTCGTTTATTTTATTGTTAAGTAAAGATTCATCACCCGTTACAATTAATTTGACGTAATCATACGTTTCAAGAATTTCAAATGCGGCAGGTATTACACTATCAGGACCAAAATCCCCACCCATGGCGTCTAGAGATATAGTTATCGTTTTCTTATTCATATAATTAGTTACTAGCAACCTTAGCTCTACTAAATTGAGCAACGCCAAAATACCTGGTGAAAAATACTTGGGTTTTACTATGTCAATAACAATAACGGGACAGTTTCCTGTCCCGCTATTTTGAATCTTTAAATAATTACCTTAGTAAAAATTATAGCTAAAGTAATTACGTTAAGTAACCTTAATTGTTAGTATCAATCACTTTATTGCCACGGTAATAACCGTCAGGACTAACGTGATGACGCAAATGTGTTTCACCCGTTGTTGGTTCGATTGATAACGCTTTTGAAGTTAATGCATCATGTGAGCGACGCATACCACGACGTGAAGCACTCTTTTTACTCTTTTGAACAGCCATTACAATAATCCTCGTAAACTTACTTTTTTAAATCGGTTTTCATACTCGTCAATACTTCAAAAGGATTTTTCCTTTTAGCAGCAATATCATCACTGTCAGATTGACCTAAATTTTGTTCACTACTATCACTTAAATCCTGTTCCACTGAATTAAACTCTTTCAGTGGCACAGCAGGATGACACTCTGACTCATCATGCATAGGTACCTGAGGAATCGCCAGAAGAATTTCATCTTCTATTATATCACTTAAAACAACCGGTGTTGTTTCTAAGAGATAAGGCTCATACTCAGCCACTAATTCATCTACCTGATGTTCATGTGCAATGAACGCTAACGATACATCCACATTTAATTGATAAGGCATTGCCTGTAAACAACGCTGACAACAGAGTGAAAGATCTGCAGAAATTTTTCCACAAACATGATGCACTTTGTTGGTATCAATATCAAAATCCAGTTGAACCTTCGCAACGCCATCCGTTAAAGTAAGCAACTCTTGTAAACGCGTAAAACGAGCTATTTCGAGTTCACCTTGAAGCTGTTGGCGTGCAACAGCTAAACGAATTGGATCTATCTGCACCGGCAACCGCTGATGCAAGTTTGGCGAATTTTGATGCTTCGACATAGGGCGCAAATTTTAACGGGCTAGCCCCACTCTGTCAAAGTAAATGATTGATTTTTAGATAAATAAACACCCAAAATGACCATTTTTTTTATGTGGTTAATTACTGGAAAAACAATATAAAAACAAAGCATTGCGAGCAATTCAAATTTCGCTCTAAAATGAAAAAATGATAAAGAAAATTCTTATTGCAAACCGTGGCGAAATAGCCGTTCGTATTGTCCGTGCCTGTGCTGAAATGGGTATTAAATCGGTTGCTGTCTATGCTGAAGCCGATCGTTATGCCTTACATGTCCGAAAAGCAGACGAAGCCTATAGTCTGGGGCCAGATACGGTTACTGGCTACCTAAATGCACATCATCTGGTGAACCTGGCGATAGAAACTGGTTGTCACGCATTGCATCCCGGTTACGGCTTTTTATCAGAAAACCCGGAACTGGCACGAATATGTGAACGCCGAAATGTCCTATTTATCGGCCCCGACAGTTCAGTAATCGAGCTAATGGGCGACAAAACACATGCTCGTAAGACGATGATTTCTGAAGGAATTCCAGTTACTCCAGGCAGCGATGGTAATGTTGCCAACCTTGAAGAGGCACTGCTCGTATCTGAACAGATTGGCTATCCCGTTATGCTTAAAGCCACCAATGGTGGTGGTGGACGCGGAATTAGAAAATGTCAAAACGTGGCTGAACTGAAATCAAACTACCAACGCGTTATTTCTGAAGCAGAAAAGGCTTTTGGTAGTGGCGATGTGTTTATCGAGAAATTTATTGCTGATCCTCGACATATCGAAGTACAAATTCTGGCCGATAAACACCAGAACATTATCCACCTGTATGAACGAGATTGCTCGATTCAACGACGTCACCAGAAGCTTATCGAAATAGCCCCGTCTCCCCAGCTTAATACAGAGCAGCGTGAGTATATTGGCAACTTGGCCGTTAAAGCCGCCCGAGCCTGCCGCTATACCAATGCGGGAACGGTGGAATTTTTAATGGATGAAAACAATAACTTCTACTTTATGGAAATGAACACCCGCTTGCAGGTTGAGCACCCAATTAGTGAAGAAATAACCGGGGTTGACATCGTACAGGAACAAATACGAATAGCCAGTGGTTTAACCCTACGCTATCAACAGGAAGATATCAGCATACGTGGTTATGCGATGGAGTTTCGGATTAATGCTGAAGACCCGAAAAATGATTTCCTACCCAGCTTCGGCAAAATATCACGGTACTTTGCCACAGGAGGACCCGGTGTCAGGACTGATGGTGCGATCTATACCGGATACGAAATCCCACCCTATTACGACTCGATGTGTGCCAAGCTGATAGTCTGGGCCAGGGACTGGGACAGTCTAATTGATCGCGGCATACGCGCTTTACGTGATATTGGCGTATATGGTGTTAAAACAACAATTCCCTATCACCTGGAAATTTTAAAGTCGGCAAGCTTTCAAACTGGTCGGTTTAATACCGGTTATGTTGAACAGCACCCTGAGTTACTTAATTACTCATTAAAACGTTCCAATAAAGAGGTTGCGACAGCAATTGCCACCGCAATAGCCGCAAGCATGGGGTTATAAAATTAAAATATTAACTAAGGACACAGCATGCCTAAAATATTAGTCACTGATACTATTTTACGAGATGCACACCAGTCATTAATAGCAACCCGAATGCGGACTGAGGACATGTTACCCGTGTGTCAACAACTCGATAGCATTGGCTATTGGTCGTTGGAAGTATGGGGAGGCGCAACCTTTGATGCCTGTGTGCGCTTTCTAAAGGAAGACCCCTGGGAACGATTGCAAAAACTTAAAGCAGCGCTACCCAACACGCCTCTACAAATGCTGCTACGTGGACAAAACTTATTAGGCTATCGGCATTATTCTGATGATGTGGTTCGTGCCTTTGTGCAACGAACTGCGGATAACGGCATGGATATTTTTAGAATATTTGATGCCCTGAATGATACTCGTAACCTGCGCGTTTCGATTGAAGCTGTTAAAGCCGCCGGCAAGCATGCTCAGGGGGCGATTTGTTATACCACCAGCCCCATTCATACTAATGAACAGTTTGTCAGTATGGCTCGGACATTACAGGACATGGGCTGTGATAGCCTTGTTATTAAAGATATGGCCGGTTTATTAACGCCAGAAAATACTGCAACATTAGTAAAAGCGTTGGTCGAGGCCGTTTCGATCCCGGTTCATATACATTCACACGCAACCGCTGGACTAGCCAGCATGTGTCAGTATAAGGCCATTGAAAATGGTATCGCCGGTATTGATACCGCTATCTCATCGTTTGCTGATGGAACCTCGCATCCGGCAACTGAAAGTATGGTTGCAGCCTTACGTAATACTGCCAATGATACCGAACTTGATCTTGAAAAACTTCAGGAGATAGGTTTTTACTTTTACGAGATACGAAAAAAATACCATCAATTCGAAAGTGAGTTTACCGGGTTAGATACCCGGGTTCAGGTTAACCAGGTTCCCGGTGGAATGATTTCTAACCTATCAAACCAGTTAAAAGAACAAAATGCACTATCACGTATGAATGAAGTACTGAACGAAATACCCGTTGTACGAAAAGAACTAGGTTATCCACCGTTAGTTACCCCTGCCTCACAAATTGTTGGCACCCAGGCAGTGATGAATGTTTTATCGGGCGAACGCTATAAAGCCATTACCAATGAAGTTAAATTATATTTACAGGGTAAATACGGTAAGGCTCCCGGTCCTGTCAGTATCCAGGTGCAACACATGGCCATAGGCAATGAAGATGTGATCGACTGTCGTCCAGCCGATTTACTAAGCAGTGAACTGGATAGCTTACGCAATGAAATTGGTTCGTTGGCAAAAAATGACGAAGATGTACTAACCTACGCCATGTTCCCTGATATTGGAAAAGAATTTTTACAACAACGCGAAGCCAATGCGCTAGAACCCGAACCACTGGAACCAATCACTAGTGACAGCACCTGTACCCCAACTGCAACAGAATTTAATGTAAGCTTACACGGTGAAACCTACCATATTAAACTTAATGGTACTGGTTACAAAAACCAGCAACAGCGTCCATACTATATTAGTATCGATGGAGTACCTGAAGAAATCCTGTTACAACCACTGAATGAACTTAATGCCAATGGTGAACAGCAAGCCATTGCCTTATCATCAGGTCAACGTCCCAAAGCGACTCAGCCTGGTCATGTCACCACATCAATGCCAGCTTCCATTGTTGAAGTCGTCGTAAAACTTAACGATACTGTGGCAGCAGGCGATCCATTGTTAATTACAGAAGCGATGAAAATGGAAACAGAAATACAAGCGCCTATATCCGGTACAATAACCGCAATACATGTATCACGCGGTGATAACGTCACCCCTGATGAAGCACTGATTGAAATAGAATAATAAAACAAATAATAAAGATACCCATTATGCAACTGATTCTCGCGTCTACCTCTCCTTTCAGAAAAGAAATTTTACAAAAACTTGGGCTTCCCTTCATTTGCGAAGCACCGGAAACAGATGAAACTGCAAAGCAAAATGAATCTCCACAACAACTTGTAGAGAGGCTTGCTATTGCAAAAGCTGAGGCGGTAGCGAGCAAACATAATGATGCTTTAGTAATAGGCTCCGACCAGGTTGCTGTGATTAATAATGAGATTATTGGCAAACCCGGTAATTTTAAAAATGCATTCAACCAACTCAAAGAAGCAAGTGGCAAACGCATTACTTTTTATACCGGTTTGTGTTTAAAAAACAGTAAGAAAAATACTCTACATTCCACTGTTGTACCTTTTAACGTGGTTTTTCGATATTTACGCGATTCCCAGATTGAAAATTATCTAAACAAAGAAGAGCCTTATAATTGTGCCGGTAGTTTTAAATCGGAAGGATTAGGCATTACCTTATTTGAACGATTAGAAGGTGACGATCCTAATACATTGATGGGCTTACCATTAATACGCTTAAATGCGATGCTAGAAATTGAAGGCATGCCCGCAATTTAATATAGGACATGCCTTCGTGTTTAAAGCTTCATCATTATTGAAAGACGTTGCCATTAAAAAATTTACTCCAGAGAGACGTACTAAAACTTACTCCAAGTCGCTCAGCAAAACGATCGACAAAATTGGGTTTACGCGTGTAATCTACCATGGTTTCAGCTTTTACAATTTCTCGAGCAACAAAACTACTATTACCTAAGGCATCGACCAGACCAATCTTAACGCTTTGCTCTCCTGTCCAAACCAGTCCAGAATACAGTTTATCGGATTCCTTAAGTTTTTCACCACGACCTTTTTTAACGGTATTAATAAATTGTTGATGAATATTTCCAAGAAGCCCTTTTATATGTTGCACATCTTCAGGATTAACTTTTGAAAAAGGATCCAGAAACCCTTTATGCTCGCCCGCCGTATACAAGCGGCGTTCGACACCCAGTTTATCCATCGACTCAACAAAACCAAAACCATTCATAAGAACACCTATCGAACCCACAACACTGGCCTTGTCGGCATAAATTTCATCTGCCGCTGCCGCAATATAGTAACCACCCGATGCACAGATATCGGCAATGACTGCATAGACTTTTTTACCGGGATACTTTTCCTTTAACCGATAAATTTCATCATTTATATAACCTGACTGTACTGGACTACCACCAGGGCTATTAATTCTTAAGATAACCGCTTTAGCTTTCTTTTCTTTAAAGGCTTCTCGTAAACTGCTAATAATGGCATCGGCGTTAGCTTCAGTTTCACTCGATATAACCCCTTTAACATCAATAATGGCCGTATGGTCTTTTCCAGATTTTGCACTACTCGATGAATCACCTGGTATATAAACCATAAAGATTAAGACAAAGAAGTATGCAGCAAAGAGTCCTTTAAAGAAAATATTCCAGCGTCGTGCACGACGTTGTTCCTTTAAAGAAGCAAAGGCCAGGTCTGCAAGTACATCTCTATCGGAAGTTGAACCACTTTCATTATTTTTCATCATCATAATTTCCCATTTGTTTAAACTCCTAACCAGTTCGTTGTTCTACCCAATAATAGAGTTGTTTTATATCCTGTAAAATTTCAATCGGATTACATTGTTCCAGACGCTCAACATCGTGCACACCATGCGCAATGCCAATTGCATCACAACCCGCATTATTCGCCATATTTAAGTCATACTCAGTATCACCTACCATTAGTGTCTGATCAGCTTCGACACCAACAAATGACATAATTTCATTTAACATTTGAGGATTAGGCTTTGAAAAAGTTTCATCTGCACAACGGGTAACGTGGAAATAGTGTTGCAGGTTGGTTTCCTTTAAGACTTTATCCAGACCTTTACGTCCTTTGCCGGTGGCAACTGCCATAAAATAGGAATGTTTATCCAATAATTCAAGTAGCTCTGAGACATAACTAAATAAGGGTGATGACTGACTATTTTCATCCAGAAAATATTTACGATATTGCTCAACAAATTGATCATAATGTTCCGGTTTATCCGGATATAAAACAGTTAACGCTTCTTTAAACCCTAAGCCAATAATATTTCGCACTTGATCATTGGTACGCGGCTCAAACCCCATATCGGCAATCGCTGCATGCATACAACTAACAATTTTAGCTTCGGAATCCATCAGGGTACCATCCCAGTCAAAAACAATTAATTGGTAGTTCATGGTGTTTGTATTCCAATGTTCGATAAGACCGTTATCAGTTCTTGATCAAGGGGCGCTGACAAATTAATCATTTTCCCTGACGAGGATTTAACTGATAAACTGGCCGCATGTAAAAACATTCTTTTTAGATCGTAACTCTTCATTTGTTTATTAAATTCATCATCGCCATATTTTTCATCACCCGCAACAGGGTGTCCCAAACTTTGAGCATGTACTCTAATTTGATGTGTGCGGCCGGTATGAATATCAACCTCATATAAACTGGCTACTTTACCTGATTCTATTATATTAAAGTCACTAATCGCTGTTTTACCTTCCTTATTTACCCTGACTATTCGCTCACCTGATGACAACGTATTTTTCTTCAGCGCCAACTCGACATGATAGCTCTTGTTTTTTGCATTACCCTTTACGAGTGCAAGGTATTTCTTTTTAATTTTATGCTGCCGAAAAAGATCCTGTAAATAACGCAAAGCCGAGCGTTTTTTAGCAACCAGTAAGCAACCCGAGGTGTTTTTATCCAGGCGATGCACCAATTCAAGAAATTTTGCTTCCGGACGAGCCGCCCGCAAAGATTCAATCAGACCTGACTTTACCCCGCTACCACCATGTACAGCGACTCCGGCAGGTTTATTAATTGCGAGAAAATCTTCATCCTCATAAATAATGGCATCACGTAATTTATGGATAATTGCCTTATTTACCACAAGGTTTTCACGTTGAGCTGTTCTAACCGGAGGGATCCGTATTTCATCACCCGTCTGAATTTTGTAATGAGCTTTAATGCGTCCTTTATTGACACGAACTTCACCCCTGCGCACGATTTGGTAAATTTTGCTTCGAGGTACGCCTTTTAGGTGGGTCATCAGGAAATTATCGATACGCTGACCGGCCTGATCAGCATCAATGTGAATAAAAGTCACTGACGGGGAATTCCCCGCATTTTGAATTGTCATAAATACGCCAAAATCATCTAATTGAGGGTAAAATTGAATAACTTACAGTGATTATAAGTCATTGATGCCAATCAATAACACTGCTACACTCAATTTTAGTGAAATGTCGACTTTTCCTGCCTATTAGTCTCTGTATTCAACTAAGTCCAACAAAATACAGATCTGGTAGCTACTCACATTTAATGTTGTTTACTGTAACTCGACATATACATGGTTAAACTTCATTTGCTGGTTCAAAGTTGTAAAGAGCGAATGATAATAGAGCTGTCTGAAGTACTCAATATATAGCTTCAGACTTAAAATTAAAAAATTTGCACTCCCGCCATTTGGTGTTAATTCCGAATGAGATAGGAGATAAATA
>Ga0316207_10003482_pt1 | contig 14557 bp, 10 predicted proteins | sample 6weekpyrite_MG_FD_204943 | JGI IMG/M metagenome (GOLD analysis project Ga0316207, IMG submission 204943) | Microbial mat bacterial communities from mineral coupon in-situ incubated in ocean water Damariscotta River, Maine, United States -... | ecosystem: Environmental > Aquatic > Marine >... | reverse complement strand
GGGGGATAAAGGTGAGCTTTGCGTCTTCACCGATACTTTTATCAAACTCAACATCGATGACCCCTTTGGGGCCAATCGTGCGGCGTTTAACATTGGTGTTCCTAAAGGTCTTAGCAGGGGCGATACCTAGTTCCTGATTATTGTCTGGAAATCGACCGTGGCGGGAGTAAAATTCATTTATCTGGAATTTTTGCTGATGGAGATTGTTTAGCTCTCTAGCTAGATCGACCATCTTGATCTGCTGGTCTTCAAAACGATTGATCTGCCACACGACGAACAGGTAATTGCCGCCCCATAGGACGGCAAACACGGTGACACCGATGATGATTGCGTTCTTTAACATTGCGGGTACTTTATAAAGTTTTTAATGTAACGCGATGGACTTGTTACCAGCCTTGAACACTTTCATAGTCTCTCTCAGCCTGGCGTGTTGATCGTTTGAGGCGATTGATCTGCCGGTTAAATTGAGCAGCGCAGCGTTTATAGGTTCTGTATTCATTATCAACCACAACCACGCCCTCCCATTTGTCTTCACCGCAGGCTGCTGTTTTTCTCTCTTTTAGCTTATTCAACATTCCCATCGAAGATTCGTATTTTGCTGTAATGGCTTTTTTCTCATCTGCGTACTCTTCGAGCTTGCTCTGCCCCCACTTTATTTTGCAATCTATCTGTGCAATTTTACGGTCATACTGGCGTAGGCTTTTTTTGTCTCTATCAAGGTATGATGAAGACGAAGAGCTACCTCTGCCATTGTATTTGATTCTTCTATCGAGACTTCGACTAATACTTTCATTCATCTTTTTGGAGACGTTTAGGCGCTGTTCATATTGACGCTCTTTTTCACGCTGCCAGTTGATGAGGCTTCTTTGAATGTTGGTGATGATATTGGCGGGCGTACCTCGGATGCTGGATAACTTGTGATCTCCGCAGTAGTAATCTTTGCCGCGTTTTTCCGGTTTTATCAGGTTGGCGCGGCTGCCCACATCGACCTCTGAGCTGGTATTGACGCTTTTGGGTGGTGGTTTTTGGGAGTATTGCGTGGCGCCATTTTCATCTACCCATTTGTAGATCTTAGCCGCATGAGTAGGTGCAGAAATCCCCAGCAGCATGAGAATAATAATGAAATTCCTGAGAGACACGTCTTTCCTCCGCAAAGCTTAATCTTATATTTATGCCCTATGGTGTTAGATAGCGGAGAAGGTGTGGATAACTTTAACCTTTAAAGGATTGGTCTGGAGGTGAGTGTGGCGTATAAGTTATTGAAATAAAATGGTCTAATCCTATTTTATGCTTTCTTAATATAAGTTAATTAGTTCGCTTGAATAGCGGTAACGTGTCAAGATCCACCGCACTAACGGGATCCAGATGGATCACGACATCGGCGCTGGGAAACGCATTTATAATTTTATCTTCCACCTGATCCGCAATATCGTGTGCATCGATCAGCGGCAGGTCATCATCCAGTTCAATATGCATTTGAATAAACTCTGTCCGCCCGGATAGGCGAGTGCGCAGGTCATGCATACCGCGAACCTCGGGGTGCCCCTTGGCAATCTCGATCAGTTGCTGGCGTTTTTCTGCTGGTAATTCGTGGTCAAGCAGGTCATGAAAGGCCTCGCTGCCAATTTCCCATGAGCTGTAGAGGATGTACGCCGCGATGCCGAGTGCAAAGAGTGGATCAACTCCAAGCCAGCCAACTTGAGATAGTAGCAGTGCGGCAATAATGGCGACGTTGGTGAGCAGGTCGGTTTGATAGTGCAGTGCATCGGCACGAATGGCAGCAGAGTTGGTTTTTTTGATCACATGATGTTGGATCGCAATCAGGATGAGGGTGGCGATGACGGAAAAAATCATCACACTCATGCCGATGCCAAAGGCTTCAATGGGCTGAGGGTTTATCAGGCGTTGAATCGCTTCGACAATCAGGAACAGTCCCGACCCTGCAATAAAGGTAGCTTGTGCCATGCCCGCCAGTGATTCTGCCTTGCCGTGGCCAAAGCGATGGTCTTCATCGGGGGGTGCTAGTGCATAGCTGACGGCGAGCAGGTTGATGATCGAAGCACCCGCGTCCATTAATGAATCGACCAGTGAGGCGAGAATACTGACCGAGTCGGTTTGCCAGTAGGCCGCTAGCTTGGCAATAATTAGAATGATGGCGGTGGTCACTGAGGCGCGCGTTGCTAGCTTGAGCAGGCGTTCACTTTCGGTTTTGCTGATAGGGTTTGACATCCGGCAGTAGGGCTTCGTTTGTTATGAATAGCTGTGATTATAAAGCAGTCATGTTTGAGTCTCTAGCGTTGCAACCTGGTAGAGAGTAGAAGGATGATCGGGGCTGAATCTATTTATTAAAAGAGGTTATTGACTCAACATTGCGTACAGTTCGTCTTTAAGGCTTAGGCGTTTCTTTTTAAGGGTTTCTGTGTACTCATCCGAAGGGGTTTCGATCTCTTCTTCAATGCGAAAAACCTGCTTATCGATATCCTGATATTCCTCGTATAGCTTAATGAAATGGCGGTTATTTTGTTTCAGTTCATGAATACGCTCTTTGAATTCAGGGAATTCACCCGCAAGGTCGTGGTGATGTTCAGGCATAGGTTGCTCCTTAGTTTTGATAAATAAATCCTGGTGGAATATTCATTAATAGGGTGACTATGCTTAATAATCTATACCCATGCATGGCATAAGTCTACTAAATGATAGGATGGTTTTTATGGGGTATTTAAAAACAAAATGGCCCCTGTTTGACAGGGGGTTCTCTGGTTTAAACACCTGACCTAAGCACTATTAAGACGTATACTGGAAGCTTGATTATTTAAGGTTGATGACAACTGTTATGTTAAAAAAACTCGAAGTGGCCCCAGGTTTTTCTTTGCTCAATGCCAGTAAGGCTGAAATTAGTCTGGCTGACTATAAAGGGAAAAAGAATGTGGTTCTGTATTTTTACCCGAGAGACGACACCCCGGGTTGTACGCTTGAAGCGAAGGAGTTTACGGATCTTGCTGGTGAATTTGCCAGGTTAAATACCATCGTGATTGGTGTCAGCAAGGACTCCTGTAAGAGCCATCAGGCTTTTATCGATAAATATAACTTAAAGATTGAACTGCTTGCTGATACTGATGGTGCTCTGTGCGAGCGCTACGGGGTGTGGCAGGAAAAGACAAAGAAAGGGGTGACGAAGATGGGCATTGTTCGTTCAACTTTTATTATCGATAAAAAGGGCTTGTTGAGTAGTGTTGAATATGGCACTGCCTCTGGTGGACATGCACCACTTGTGCTGGAAAAAATTAAAAAGCTTAAGTGACGCCAGTTTGTTGTCATGATTAAGTGGCTTGAGCGTCTGCGTATTCGTCATACGCTCAAGCACCATCCTATCCCTCATGAAACGTGGGAAGCTCTGATGCGTGACGGTGATCTTTTTAGGGGATTAACTGCTGTAGAACGTGCCCATTTAAGAGAGCTGACAACGCTCTTTTTGCATCGTAAAACTTTTAGTGGCGTTCAGGGTTTAACGGTGACAACCGAAATGGCGGTGACGATAGTGGCGCAGGCCTGCCTGTTGGTGCTGAAACTCGATCTCGACTATTACGATGGCTGGGTTGAGGTTGTGCTCTACCCCGCTGCCTTTCGGGTTGAGCGGGAGAGTATCGATCAGGCTGGGCTGGTATCGCACGAGGCGAGGGCGTTAAGTGGCGAATCCTGGTCTCGTGGGGCGGTAATTCTTTCCTGGGATGATGTTGCGTCTGAGTTGGGTGATGCTTCATCTGCACATAATGTAGTGCTACACGAGTTTGCGCATAAGTTGGATATGCTAAACGGCAGTGCCAACGGCATGCCTGCACTGCATGCTGAGATGGACTGGCAGCAGTGGACGGCCGCATTTAGTGATGCCTTTGAGCATTTACAACAGCAGCTATCACATCATCATAAACCTGCTATAGATGCCTATGGCGCAGCGAGTCCCGCTGAGTTTTTTGCGGTGGTGAGTGAGTGTTTCTTTTCCGATCCACAGCGACTTCTGGAACATTTCCCTGAAGTCTATGCGCAGCTAGTGTTGTTTTATCGTCAGGATACTATGTTACGCCGAGTTGGAGCGGTGTCATAATGTTTAAGTTTGATGTTATAAACTAATTTCTACACCCTCAGTAATACCGGGAGTTTCATGTTTATTATCATTGACGGTAGGATTGCATTCAAATAGTTTTTCACCATTGATACCTTGCTGGGTGCTAAGGAATGCCCTGGCATTATCTGCTCGTGTTTTTGCTAGTCGATGTAGTTGGGGTTCAATTTCCTTAGCTGTTTCAGCCAATGCAATGCGATCATCGCCAGTGGCAATGCCACATAAAGTGATGGAAAGTTTGGGACGTTTCTTGAGTAGTGTGCCAATCTTCCTGAGGTAAGCACTGTTGGTGGCATCGATCTCTGCCTTGCCAGCTTCAAAAGAGAGTGATTTGAAGCGCGGTTTGGCAACGAAGCCGACTATATCTTTTGCCAGTAATATTGTACCGAGTGGTTGTAGTGCGGAGGTGAGGTAGTTCATGGCCGCCATCTTCATTCCTTTGCCTATGGCTAACTTCATCATGCCGCCAAGCCTGAATTGCGGATCATCAAGGCTGCCGTTGATGGGTAGATCAAATACGATGTTGTCATCGCCATCACGTAACAGGTCCAGTGCGCTATCCAGTGGCATCTCTAGTTGATCGATGAGGCCCTGCGCCTTTTCGTGGTCGCTCTCTTTGATGCTAAGTTTTGCTAACGATAGTTTGTTATCTACCTGTAACTGTTTTCCTTTGATGATGAGTTGAGTCTCAGCAGTAAGACGGCCACGACGCAGTTGATAGCCGATATGCTTTTCTGTATAGGGCGACAACGCAGGTAGCGATAGATTGGTGAGGTCGTTATTGATGGTCACCAGTAACTCATCGGCAAGCGGCGAGATATGACCGGCTAATTTTATGGTTCCTGTCTCATTGAGATTGGCACTCAGGGTGACGGCTGTTTCCGCATCCGATTGTGTGCTATCGATGCGTCCAATAGAAAGTGCGAGTGGTTGAAGTTTGATGTTGAACTCAGGAGTAACCGCTGCATCTTTGAAGGCGAACGTACTGTCACCTTTAATTGAAAAACTACCAAGACTAAATGCTAATGGGTTTTCCTGGGGTGCCTGAGTTTTATTGTCGACGCTTGGCGCTGTTTCAGCGTCTGGTGCGGTGGTGGTTTCCTGTTTGGCCAGTAGATTGCCATCACTGTCCCTGTACAGGGTGGTGTTGAGGTCGTTCACCACTATTTGATCAATAGAAATTTCAGTTGGATATTGAACATTGATTTTGTTGATCTCAATCGACTTTGCCTTTACAAAGGTGTCGCTATGCAGAGCCGAGACGATGTTGATCTCACTCAGTGTTATGTCGCCGGTAAGATTGATGCGAGGCGTGCCTTCTTTGGGTAGTACTCCATTGATGTGGCTTTGATGTGACATGCCGAGATGGTTGATGATGAAGTCATCTTGCGGGACGAGCATCGCAAAAGTGGCGAGATCTGCATCGGTGATGATCAGTTCGCCGCTGAAGGAGGGTTCATCTGCAAAGGCGAGCAATTCACCCTGGTAGTTGATGGTGCCTCCATTGATTGCGACATTCACAGCGATGCGAATCGCTTCCGTGGGGTTAGTGGTCGTGATGTTTTTAATGGTGCTATTGATAGCGATGTCGTTATTGCTCTCATCACTTCGGTATTTGAGCACGACAGATTCCAGCGCAATCGACTCTATTGTGATTTTAGGTACGTTGTTGGCGCTGGCTTCTGGGGCGGCGAGTTCTGGTGCTGTCGTCGCTTCAGCGGCTAATGGAAGCAAGATTCCAGCAACCTGTAGTTGTTTTTTGGTGCGATCAATCGCAATTTCCGCGTGACTGAGGATCACCTCTTTAACGATGATCTCCTGATTGAACAGTGCTTTCATATCAACGCTAACACTGGCGTATTCCAGTGATGTCGCCTGCCCCGCATCACTATGGTGCGGAATTCTTAACTGCCGTAAAAATAGTTTGCCGCTGAAGATGTTTAGATTGACCTCTGCAACCGTGACCTCGCTCTGGGTCTGCTCGCTGAGCAGTTGTTGTATGCCCATTTTGATTGCAATGGGGGCGGCTATCAGTAGTACGATAGCGGTGCCGAGAAACGCCGCCAATAGTCGTGCGAGCAGGCTTCCTTTCTTTTTTACGATGATCTTTTGTGGTGAATGTTTTGCTGGAGAGGTCATGCTGGTTAACTGTCAGTTGTGATGGCGCCAGGGCGCTGTTCTGGGTCAGTCATTCTAGCGCATTATTTAAAGATGAGGTTGTTTCCCTTGGACAATGCTGTGCTGAAATGGCGCAAGCACTCATATTACGCACCCTATTGGCGCGACCACATGCACTATTAATGTCTGAAATAGCGCGGGGCTCTAGTTTTATATTAACAATAACAGGTGGTTATGGCTGGTTGAGTAGCTGGTACGGTAATTGCTAAAGGCCTGTATAGTTTTTATATTCAGGAATGTCAGGTAATGAAAGAGAAGTTAGTGCTGGTCGGAAACGGCATGGCGGGTGTGCGAACCCTTGAAGAGTTGCTGAAGATTGCGCCGGAAAAATATGACATCACCGTTTTTGGTGCAGAGCCGTATGGTAACTACAATCGTATTCTGTTGTCGCCGGTGCTGGCAGGTGAAAAGACCATCGATGACATCATGCTGAACACCCTGGAGTGGTATGAAGAGAACAACATCACGCTGCATACGGGTAAAAAAGTCATCAATATTGATCGTAAAGCGCGCAGGGTGATCGCTGATGATGGCACTGAAGAGTCTTATGATCGGCTGCTGCTCGCGACCGGTTCTAATCCTTTTATTATCCCTGTGCCCGGTCACGACAAGGATGGCGTGATCGGTTTCCGCGATATCCACGATGTCGATACGATGCTGGATAGTGCTAAGAGTGATAAAAGTGCTGTGGTGATTGGTGGCGGTCTGTTGGGTCTCGAAGCGGCCAACGGGCTGATGCTGCAAGGAATGACCGTGACGGTGGTGCATCTAATGAATACCTTGATGGAACGTCAGATGGACCCGGTTTCAGGCGAGATGCTGAAACAGGAGCTGGAGGCCAAGGGGCTGAATTTCCTGATGGGGGCGCAGACCGAAGAGATCCTCGGTGACGAACGTGTCACTGGCGTGCGTTTCAAAGATGGCGCTGAGATCTCTGCTGACCTGGTGGTGATGGCTGCCGGGATTCGCCCTAATATTGAACTGGCGGAACGTATCGGACTTCACGCTGAGCGCGGCATTGTGGTAAACGATACGATGCAGACCTTTGATCCAAAAATCTATTCGGTGGGCGAGTGCGTGCAGCATCGTGGTGAAACCTACGGGCTGGTCGCTCCCCTGTTTGAACAGGCAAAAGTGTGTGCCAACCATCTGGCTGAATACGGCATCGGTCTTTATGAAGGGTCGGTGACATCGACCAAACTGAAGGTGACGGGTGTTGATCTCTTCTCTGCCGGTGACTTCATTGGCGATGAGAGCACCGAAGAGATCGTGATGAAAGATGCCGCCAATGGTGTCTATAAGAAAGTTGTTTTAAAAGATAACAAGATCCACGGTGCGGTGATGTATGGCGATACCGTCGACGGTGCGTGGTACTTCCAGTTGCTACGTGACCAAACCGACGTGAGTGATTTCCGTGAATCGTTGATGTTCGGTCAGGCGCACCTGGGTGACTCTGGTCACGGTGGTGAAAATGCTGCCGCTGCGATGAGTGACGAGATGGAGATCTGTGGCTGTAACGGTGTCTGTAAAGGTGACGTGGTGAAGGCGATCACGACGCAAGGACTATTTACCCTCGATGAAGTACGAGCCCACACCAAGGCCTCTGCTTCATGTGGTTCCTGTACTGGCCTGGTAGAGCAGGTGCTGGCGTCAACCGTGGGTGATTATTCGGCATCCACAAAGGCAACGCCAATGTGTAAGTGTACCGACCATAGTCACGATGTGGTGCGCGCTGCGATCAAAGATAATCATCTGGTCTCAATTCAGGCGGTACGTGAATTTCTTGAGTGGCGCGAGCCAGACGGCTGCGCTTCCTGTCGACCAGCATTAAACTACTATGTGCTGGCGGCGTGGCCAGCGGAGGCGGTCGATGATCCGCAGTCGCGTTTTATTAATGAGCGTGTTCACGCCAATATCCAGAAGGATGGTACCTACTCGGTTGTACCGCGTATGTGGGGTGGCTTGACGTCGCCGAATGAGCTGCGTGCAATTGCCGATGTGGCGGACAAGTTTGAAGTACCGATGGTCAAAGTGACCGGTGGTCAGCGTATCGATCTATTTGGTATCAAAAAAGAAGATCTGCCGGCGGTATGGAGCGACCTCAATGATGCCGGCATGGTATCGGGTCACGCCTACGGCAAAACACTACGTACCGTTAAGACCTGCGTGGGTTCTGAGTGGTGCCGTTTTGGTACGCAGGATTCAACTGGCCTGGGTGTGCAGCTGGAGAAATTCACCTGGGGTTCTAACATGCCGCACAAGTTCAAGATTGCCGTTTCGGGTTGTCCACGCAACTGTGCCGAGGCGACCATCAAAGATTTTGGTGTGGTCTGTGTTGATTCCGGTTATGAGCTGCATGTTGCCGGTAATGGTGGGATCAAGGTGCGTGCAACCGATCTGCTATGCAAGGTTAAAACCGAAGAAGAGGTGATGGAGTATTGTGGTGCCTTCACGCAACTTTACAGGGAAGAGGCGCATTATCTGGATCGTACCGCACCCTGGATCGAGCGTGTCGGGCTTAGCTATGTAAAAGAGAAGGTGGTTGAAGATGCTGCGAGTCGCAAGGCGTTGAATGAACGTTTTATCGAATCACAGAAATATTCACAGACCGATCCATGGGCCGAACGAGTCAGCGGCAAGGTGGCACCTAATGAGTTTACGCCACTTAAAGTGATTGCTGGTTAAGCGGTAAAGGATATATGTAGGGTGGGTTAGAAATGTTTTTTTATTTCGTAACCCACCAGGCGTCGCGCAGCGACACAAATTGTCTTTGAGGTGTTAGAGAAAATGAGTAACTGGATTGAAGTAGGAACAGTAGACGATATCCCAAAACTGGGATCACGTGTTTTACAGACAGCGGATGGCGACGTGGCGATTTTTCGTACCGCCGATGATGCCATCTTTGCGCTGCGTGATAAATGCCCACATAAGGATGGCCCGCTATCGCAAGGGATTGTGCATGGCAATACAGTGACCTGCCCACTGCATAACTGGAAGATCAGTCTTGAAAGCGGTGAAGCACAGGGGCCTGATGAGGGTTGTACTGGGCATTATGCGGTGCAGGTTAACGATGGACATATACAGGTTGAGTTGAAAAATTAATTATTACGATAGCTGCAAAGATTGAGGGGGGATAGTAGATGCTATTTGGTCGCGCGGTAAAAAATCCGATTAAGTTACCTGTTCATGAAGTTGCAGAGTGGCGTTATACCACTTGTGGCTATTGTTCCACAGGTTGTTCGATCGAGGTGGGGCTGGATAAAGAAGGCAAGGCGGTCACCGGACGTGGTGTGGGGGGTGCCGATGTTAATCAGGGCAAGCTCTGTATCAAGGGGATCTTTGAACACGAGCTATTTCATTCTGCGGGTCGTGGTGACAAACCTTTGATGCGTGATAAGACCTTTGAACCCTATCAGGAGGCTAGCTGGGATACAGCGATGGACAGAACCGCCGCTGAGATCAAGCGCATTCAACAACAATATGGCCCAGATTCTTTTGCAGTGATTTCAACCGGACAGATCCTGACTGAAGAGTTTTATACGTTAGGTAAACTGGTGCGCGGCTGTATCGGCACCAACAATTACGATGGCAATACCACACTCTGCATGGCATCGGCGGTCTCTGGTTATAAGCGCAGCTTTGGTTCTGACGGCCCGCCGGGCTGCTATGACGACTTTAACCATACCGATTGCCTAATTGCCTTTGGCTCGAATCTGCCAGAGCAGCACCCCATCATCTACTGGCGGATGCGTGAGGCGCGTGAAAAACGTAAGTTTCCACTGATCGTAGTCGACCCTCGGGTGACGATGCTGGCGCAGTTTGCCGACATGCATCTGGCGATCACCCCCGGTACCGATGTGGTGTTGCTGAATGCACTGGCCCATGTGATTCTTGCTGAAGGGCTGGAAGATCGCGACTATATCAAGGCACACACCTCTGGCTTTGATGAGTTTGAAAAGCTGGTCGCTGAATATGATCCGGTCACCGCATCGAAGATCTGTGGCATTGATGAAGATACGATTCGTAATGTGGCGCGCCTCTATGCGAAGTCAAATGCGGCGATGAGTATCTGGACGATGGGAATCAATCAGAGCACCCACGGCTCCGATGGTGTGGTCGGCATTAATAGCCTGAACCTGATCACCGGCAACATCGGCAAACCCGGTGGCACCAGTCTGTCGATTACCGGTCAATGTAATGCGATGGGTACCCGCGAGTGGTCTTCCTGTTCTGGTCTGCCGGGGTATCGCGCGCTGGAGAAAGAGCAGGATCGTAAAGATATCGCCAAATTTTGGGGTATCGATCCTGAGTTTTTTCCGAAGAAACGCGGCATGTTCCAGACCGATATCTTTCCGGCGATTGAGACTGGACAGATTAAGGGGCTATGGATCATCGGTACCAATCCGATGACGTCGATGCCCAATACTGCGCGTATTCGTAAGACGCTTGAACGTCTGGAGTTTATGGTGGTACAGGATGCCTATCGCGATGTTGAGACCACCGAGTATGCGCATGTCTTTTTTCCTGCCGGTCTGTGGGCAGAGAAAAATGGGGTGATGACCAACACCGAGCGGCGCGTCAATCTGATTCGTAACGTGGTGAATCCGCCGGGTGAGTCGAAGCCAGATCTATGGATCTTTAACCAGATGGCAAAACGTTTCGACAACGGTCAGAAGATCAAGTTTCCTGAAAAGGCATCGGATGTCTTTGATGAGATGGGTGAGCTTTCGAAAGGGCGTTTTCTCGATATCTCCGGTATGAACCACGACAAGATTGAACAGTCGCGTGGTATTCAGTGGCCAATGTCTGCGAGTGCCGAAGGTGGTAGTCCTCGCGTCTATAGTGATGGTAAATTTAATCACCCCGATGGGCGTGCCAAATTGATCCCACTGCCATTTGTCGATAATAACGAAGTGCCGTGTGATGACTACCCATTCTGGTTGAATAGTGGTCGCGTGGTTGAGCATTTTCACACCCGCACCCGTACCGGCAAGATCGGAAATCAAAATAAGTACAGTCCGACCCCCTATATGGAGATGAATCCAGATTCCGCCCTGGCGCTGGGGATTGAGCATATGAGTTATGCACGCCTGGTGTCGCGTCGCGGGGATGCGGTGGTGCTGGTGCAGCTGACTCATCGCGTCGCACCAAACTCGGTCTTTATTCCGTTTCATTTTCATGAGTGTGTTAATCGCGTCAGCCTTGGTCTGCTCGATCCGCATTCGCGGCAACCTGCCTTTAAGCAGTGTGCGGTGAAGATCGAACCAGTGGCACAGCAGGAAGCAGCAGCGGTGGTTAATAGAGCGGCAAGGACATTCTAAGGAACTGTTATGTTTGAAATACGCAAAGATGAACCCGATTATGCCTTTATTCCCGATGTTCAAACACCGGAGAAAAACCGTTATGGCAAACCGATTGAGCTGGTGGATGAAAGCAGTCCGCTCGCGGGTGAAAGTTTAAATATTAATGGTGATGACACTGTGGGTGAAAACCCCAATCGCTATAAACAGCATGGCTTTCATTTCACCTCTGATAACTGCATCGCCTGTCACGCCTGCGAAGCGGCCTGTAGTGAAAAAAACCAGTTGCCGGCGCATATCAGTTTTCGCTCGGTCGGTTACGTAGAAGGTGGCAGCTATCCGGCCTACAGTCGGATGAATATCTCGATGGCCTGTAATCACTGCGATGACCCGGTCTGTCTTAAGGGTTGCCCGACGCGTGCCTATACCAAGTTTGCAGAATACGGTGCAGTGCTACAGGACCCTGAGACCTGTTTTGGTTGCGGTTACTGTACCTGGGTCTGCCCCTATAATGCGCCGCAGCTCGACCCGGTCGAAGGTCAGGTCTCTAAATGTAATATGTGTGTTGATCGACTTGAAGAGGGTTTGAAGCCCGCCTGTGCTGCCGCTTGTCTCGGCGGGGCACTCGATTTTGGCTTGATTGAAACAGCACCGGAAAATCGCGAGCAGGTGAAAAACCAGATCCCCGGCTTCCCAACGCCGGAGATCACCAATCCCAATATCCGCTTTCAGCAGACCCGTTCACTGCCGCGCGAAATGACGCGCCCGGATACCGCACCACTGCGTTACCAACGTGATGAGCAGGGTGAGGGGGAGTACAAGCCTAAGGCGGTGCTGAAAGCGAAAAAGCAGCAGTGGAGCCTTGATAAACTACGCTCTCGTGAAGATCCGTTGGTACTGTTTACACTGATTTCACAGGCCGTTGTCGGTGCATTTATCCTGTTATTCCTTGGACCGTTGCTGGGGCTGGAGGTGTTGTCTGAAAACAGCAATCCAGGAACAGTGACGATGACGTTGCTAGCCATGCTCGGGCTGCAGGGTTTTGCACTGGTGATCTCGACCATGCATCTCGGTAAGCCGCATCGTTTTTATCGTGCCTTTAATAACCTGAAGTATTCGCCGGTAAGTCGTGAAGTGGCATCGCTGTCGCTGTTTTTTGGGTTGTTTGTTGGTTACATCGCGCTGGGCTTTATTACTGTTCCATTTGTCCATGAGGGCTTCACTGAAGGTCTACGTTATGTTTGTGGCCTGGGAGCATTGGTCACTGGCCCGCTGTTTATTTATGCGATGCATAAAATCTATCGTATTGAGGCGCGTCCTTACTGGAACCACTGGCAGGTGTTAACCAGCTTTTATGGCAGCATGCTGACGCTGGGTTCTGTGCTGGTGGCAGTGATCTTCGCGCTAAGTCTAACGCTTCAGGGTGAGAGTTTTAGTGGTCTACTGGCGATACTGGCGTGGCCGATCACGCTGGGCTTGGTACTTGAGGCGGTCGGGCTTTATGCGCATGGCCGTGACCTGGAGCGCAACGGTGGCGAAGGGGCGGCGGCGCATCTTGAGCAACGTACTACCTTTGGTCATACCTACAATAGCCGTAATGGCGCGCTGGCGATAAGTGTTGCATTGGTAATGTTGCTGGCAGCGAGCGGCATTGATGGTGGTCTGGGCCTATTGGCGTGGTTGGCTGTTGCTGGATTGATTGTTGCGACCTCGCTGGTCGGGCGGGCGCTCTTTTATGTGCTGGTTGTGCCCACGACTATGCCGGGAGCCTTCTTCTGGAAAAACCAGGGATTTCAGGAACACGCACGTGATTCCGGTCTGGCAGAGATGCCGCAGGTTGGCGTATTGGCCAAGACCGATTATCATCATGAGCACATGGCAAGAGCCAGGCGAGAAGTCAAAGAAGACTTGATCAAGATTAAGCAGCAAGGGGTTAAAGTCTCCCTTCAGCTTTTTGCGGGTAATGTGAAGGAGCGCCTGCAGGACGCCTTTTCTCGCGCTTGATGCTGAGTTAGTTTTTATGTACCCCCTCGTTTTAAGAGGGGCGTACTAGATTTTTCCTATCCGTAGATTAGTTTCTCTTCCTCTATTGGGTTTACACTATGAGGCAGGAGTGTGATTTATGACAAAGTGTGTAAAAACAATCTGTCCTTATTGTGGTGTCGGTTGCGGTATCGATGTCACCACTGATACCAACGGTGTTATTTCTGTCTCGGGTGATGTTGATCATCCGGCTAACTATGGACGCCTCTGTTCTAAGGGGGCGGCGCTGGCAGAGACATTGAGCCTTGATGGACGACTGCTGCATCCCGAAATTTCCGGGCAACGTACCTCGTGGGATGAGGCACTTGCCAGGGTTGCCGACGGTTTTCGTAATGTCATCGAAAAGCATGGACCTAATGCCGTCGCCCTCTACGTTTCGGGTCAATTGCTGACCGAAGACTACTACCTTGCGAATAAATTGATGAAGGGCTTCATCGGCTCGGCCAATATCGATACCAATTCACGCCTCTGTATGTCATCCACTGTGTCGGGTTATAAGCGTGCCTTTGGGTCAGACACGGTACCCTGTTGTTACGAAGATCTGGAACGCGCCAAGTTGATTGTGCTGACGGGCAGCAATGCCGCGTGGTGTCACCCTGTTTTATACCAGCGAATTAATCAGGCGAAAAAAGAGAACCCGGATTTGATGGTGGTGGTGGTCGACCCGCGTCGTACCACCAGTTGTGATATTGCGGATCTGCATCTGCCGCTTAAACCAGGCAGTGATACGATTCTGTTTAACGGCCTGTTAACTTTTTTGCAGCAGCATGATGAATGCAATCCCATGTTTGTTGAGAACTTCACCGAAGGCTTTGCTGAAGCGATGACGGCGGCTGAGAAGAGTGCCTCAACCCCCGCTCATGTTGCGCAACAGAGTGGTCTGAATGAGGCCGATGTGGCAGAATTTTATCGTCTG
>Ga0316207_10003481_pt1 | contig 14559 bp, 19 predicted proteins | sample 6weekpyrite_MG_FD_204943 | JGI IMG/M metagenome (GOLD analysis project Ga0316207, IMG submission 204943) | Microbial mat bacterial communities from mineral coupon in-situ incubated in ocean water Damariscotta River, Maine, United States -... | ecosystem: Environmental > Aquatic > Marine >... | reverse complement strand
ATGCCTGGACAGTACTCGTCCATGAACATGTTCCAGGCTGCCCGAGCGAGCGGAGCCGCTGCGATCAGACCCATGACCAGAGCTACGATGACGCCGATGGCCAGCACGGCACCGCCACCGTAGATGGCTGCGGTCGTGATGGTTGAGGTTCCGAAGGTGTTGACAGCCATTGTGCAGATGATGAAGAGCATGAAGCCAGTCATCGTGAGACCGATGATGTTGTCTCGCTTGGAGACCTTGACCTGCAGGTCCTGCTTCATCTTGGGCACGTACTCGAGCTCTTCGACGCTGGAGATCTCCATCTTCTGGGTCTCGGGGTCGAGTTCTGCCCAAAAACTGGCGTGTCCGCTATGGCGGTGGATGGCGATTCCGCTGTTGCTGACCACGGCGTCCTCCCGTGCCTTCAGGGAGTCCATGTAGGCCTGGGCTCCGGGCATGTAGAGTGCTCGTCCGCGCTTGGTGCGTACTGTCGGGCGCCACTTGTTGCTGCCCTTGAGCCTGGTCTGTGCGTTCAGACGGGCGGCTGCCCACTCGTTCCAGCCCGGGCTCTCGGCGAACATCCGGTGGTCCTTGTGGTAGAGCGCCAGATCTTCTCGGTAGTTTCGGAACTCGTTGAAGTTCTCGAACTGACGGTTGATGAACTTGGCGCCTCGCATCACGAGCTTCTTGGGGAAAGCCCAGATGATGGCCTTGGCCACCGTGCCGGCGAGCCAGGCGAAGAACTTCAGCACCAGCTTGAGAACTCGGCCTACCTGGCGGTAGGCGAAGATTCCGGGCAGGAGGCTGAGTCCGAGGATGAGCTTCCAGAAGAAGGGGCAGAAGTGGTATCGGTTGTAGGTCCAGCCGAGGTAGTTGAATACACGGATGTACCAGCCGTCGGGCTTCAGGACTTTGGGCTTCATGCTTGCTGACATGGTGACTCCTACTCGTCTTGGGGTTTCGGCTCGTACAGTTCGTGCTTGCCGTCTTCCCAGACGATGAGTGTTCGGTTTTTCGGGTGTTGGCGTACGTGAATGTCAAGAATGGTTTCCCACTTCTTGACTACTACGTCAGACGCAGCAGGAGGACATCTCCACTGCATTGCCGCCGTGCCGTCTGCGAAGAGACAGCCTTGAGCGATGATTCCTCGTCCGCTCACTCCCGTTTCGTCGTTCTGACGAACGAGATTGAAGCGCTTGGCTCCCAGGGGAGCCCAGGGGACTTCGAAATCTGTTGTTGGTTTTGAGCTGGCGATCAGGTCTTCCAGCTCTGTTGTTTTGCTCGTCATGATTCCTCGTATCTGGTAGGAGTGACAGGGATCGAACCTGCACAGGAAAAACCTACTGGACCCTAAACCCAGCGCGTCTACCAGTTGCGCCACACTCCCGGGGTGTCCGCTGTTTCCAACGGACTATCGTTACTTGACCAGCTGAGGGTCTACGATTTCACTGTCAGCGATGTATCCCCACAGACCAGATCGCATGATTCTGGTGACGTTCTCAGTCCTGGCTCGCTTGGCCAGGACGGTCTTCTGCGCGGGGTTCTGCTGACTGAAGGTGATCTTGCCGATTCGCACGTACCTCATCCCGTCAGTCTTGGTGCCGATGGGGTAGGCCACGTTGTCTACCATGATCTTGGTATGACCGGGGTTATGCAAACCCCGGTGAATATGGTTGTAGACCTTGCGGGTCCGCTTGTTATCGGTCTTGAATTCTGGTGCGCGGCGGCGCGGCCTGGCTTTCCAGCTGGATGTTGAACTCCAGTTGGATCTTGAGAAGGCACTGTAGGGGGTGTAGGTCATGTTGTTTCTCGATGAGCATCAGCCTTTGAAGTGGTCGAGGCTGTGCCGAGACCACCTTGGCGGTCTTCTTTCAGTTGCTTTTCGAAGTACTCGACGATCCCGTATACGGCGCTTCGTCGTTCGCGCTGTCTTGGCAACGAGATCGCGTTGTCGATCAGGTGCTGTAGCACCGGGTCTCTTACGCGATTACCTGTGGTGATCATGGCCAGCTTACGTCTAGGAGTTCTTGGTTGTTCCAGTAGTCGAATCCAACAGGCCAGAGGCCCTGGCGCACGATGACGGCGCCTCCGTACTCTCGCATTTGGTCTAGTGATTCGACCACTTCCGCAGGAATGCGTGTGTGATTTCCTCCGACTGCCAGTCGGATTTCGTAGACAGTAGTCACTGCATCGCTATCGTCTGGCTGAGTCATGATAACCGGTAGGTTTCGTACGGTTTGGCTAGGCATTGCTTACCGCCTCCCGGTAACCGTTCGATCCCACATAGGTTTCGATGGTTAGAATGCAGTCTTCGCCAAAGCCGACGTCGGCGTCTCGCTGAGATTCTTCTGCCTCGGTCATGGTCAGAAACCATGATACGTATACAGATCCGTCTTGGCCGTCGAGGATTGATCCGTAGATCGTCGTGGGTGTTAGCGCTTGCGTCATAGGTCGAGTACCTTTCTCATTTTGCCGCTTGTCAGTCGGTTGAAAACCGACGCTGAACTACGGTGGCGCTGATTTGTTTCCCGGATCCACCGGGAGAAATCGTCGCTGTCCAACTCCAGGGCTACGATCATGAGTTCACGCTCGAGTTGCGTGATCTCTGGGGTATCCAGTGGAGTTGTAATGATGTTTGTCATCGCGTTGATTAGCGACGTCATGCCATTGGCGGTCATCAGTGCCTGACCGTCTTCTGCAGTTGGTTCCCAGCTGCTCAGGATGCGTACCTTGGCGTCTACCAGGTTATCCCAAGCCGCTTGGGCTTGGGCCCAGGTGCTCACAAGGTGTTCCTTAGTGCTCTGTAAATCATGCTTCTCGCCATCTTTCTGACGAGAGCTCTCACCGTGGTAGTCGTGACGTGTTTGTGCTGTTTTGCAGCTCGCAGACAGGTCACTCCTCCTCGGGGTCCAATTATGAGGATCCCCCAGTGCTTGGGGAATCCTCTTGTAGCCAGGTCGTCCATGGCTTTCCCGACACTGGTTTTATCCAGTGCCAGAGCCTCGCGAGTGGCTGCCAGGTAGGCGTGGGTTGTGCCTTGTTCGTACTTGAGGTACTTGCCGGCCCTTAGATCTTGTAGCAGATCAGCCCGTGTTCGTTTGCATTCGACCACCGTGACTCTGCGGCGCTTGCTTCTGGGTTTGCTGACACCAATGGCGTCAACAACCCCAGACTTGTACGACATTTCGTAGCAAGAGCAGTCACACCATGACTGGCCTAGTAGCCATTTCGCGGTGATTTTGCAGAGTTCTCGGTGGGTCTTGATCACAGGTTGATTTCTACCAGAAGCTCTTCTGGGACACCATCCTCGATCAGTCCTTGACGGACTGTCTTCCAGTTCTCACGGTTCTCCAGGAACAGCGTGGCGATCAGGGACTTCTGGCGTGTGTCGAGCCATTGATCCTTGGTCTGGATCTGGTTTTCGTTCGGTAGTGCCTGATATGGGACCGGAATCTGGTCACCACAGTAAGGGCACATGGTGTTGAAGGACAGGCCACTTGCCATGGGCAGTGTGACCTTCTTTTTGAACACGTCGCTTGTGAGGATGAGAAGCCGGGCTTCACACGTCTCACAGTCTACGGCGAACTTCCAGTTTTGAGCTGGCTGATCGGGGGTTTGTCCTGGTTTCAATACTCGCATTCGAACTCCACGCTTAGTTTAGCATGTTTTGGTACTGCAACCAGGACTCGAACCTGGGACCCACGGCTTAGAAGGCCGTTGCTCTATCCAGCTGAGCTACTGCAGCAGGGTTGAACCGGTGGGCGCTATGCGTCCACCTGGGCATCCGGAGTGTCGCTATCGTCGGTGTCGCTGTCGACAGCGTCTGCGGGTGCCGGAGCCTGAGCGTAGCGGCCGAGCAGCTTCTTCTGACCCTCGGTGAGGCCGTCGTAGAAGGCTGCCCAGTTCTCACGATCCTTCATGTCCTGGGCTTCTGCCTGAGCTGCACGCCAGGCCTCGACGCTGTCGTAGTCCGAGACCTCGATGGCCGCGACCGTGCCGGTGCAGTTCTCGAATCCCTCGAGGGTGCTGGCCACGTAGTTCGCCACGTCCTCGTTGGTGAAGTAGCCGCGGTTCTCGTTCTTGCGCTTGCTGATCTGTAGGTTGACGGAGAAGATGTTCATCAGAAAATTGTCCATTGTCCACCGACGCAAATGTCTTGAATGCGATCGGAGACTTCGATGTATCGATCTCCGGCCGCCGCACTGCAGCGGTAGGCCGGATCTGTTGGTCTTTGTTCTATCGGTAGTCCAGTCACAGACACGATTTCGATATCGCGTGGCCACTGAGTCAGTAGTTCAGTCGGAGTTGAGACCGACTGGTCATCTTCGTCACTCACAAACACAACAAGAGTTGTTGCGCCGGGTCTGAACCAGCCCGGGTTGGTGTTCTCGAACGCCCAGAGGGCATCGAGTCCGGCTTCTCCCGGAGCCCTGGCTGTTAGTAGGGTATTGAGAGCCTCCATGATTTCCCAGTCAGCATCGGGTGCGTCTGGGGTGATGTGGAGGTAGTCAAAGAATTGAGGGTTTGGGTCTGCATTGGTGACTGTCATTTGGTAGTCAACTTGCAGGGCCGTTAGTTCTTCTGGAATCTTGGTCAAACCGAAGTGAATGATGGTGTCATCACTCATACTGCAACTGGTGTCCATTACCACAACAACGTCGTAGGCGTCTGGGTACCAGGCTGTATCCTGGGTCTGGCCCGGGACTTCTGTTTCTGAGATGTGGTTGACTTGGTTTTCAACACCAAGGCAGCCATGCAGGCCAATCATACACAAGAACATTGATTTCATTGCACCCTCCCTAGACATTGTAAGGTCCAGGAGGAAGGGTGTCTATCTGGTGCCGAAGGAGGGAGTCGAACCCGCAACTTCTGGTTTACAAAACCAGCACTCTGCCAATTGAGTTACTCCGGCTTGGGGCGCTTGATCTGGTGAACCACCGCGATCAAGACGCCTGAGACCAAGGTGGTCAAGCCCATTCTGGTCCCCAGGTGAAGGAACGGACCATGTAGGGTGCACAGGTGATTGATCTCACTGAATGCCCAGATTGCCAGTTCCCCCACGTAGAGGGCGAAGATGATGCTTGATACCTTGAGGTTCTTCACTTGTGTGCTTTCCCGATTGTGAGATGGAAGTCCGGACGTGGCCTGGATGGCAGTTCCATGTCTTGGCGAATCCTCTCGAGTTCTGGGCTCCTGGCCTTGAGCCAGAAGTAGCCAGCACGGTTCCGCTGGATCTCGGTATCGACTTCGATGGTGAACTGCTCTTGGTCCCCGGTTTTCCAGAGTCCAGGGTGAACGCGTTCTCCTCGGACGACACTACAGTGAGGTCCCCAGATGCTGGGGCTGATCGACACGCCTCGCTGACGCAGCTGCTTCAGGTGGGGCGCCACGGCCTTGGGGTCAAGGACGAGGATTGCCCATCCTTTCTCCCGTCTGGTGAGGATCAGCGACCTCTTGGTCTCGCTGACAGCCTTGGCCAGTTGACGCCGCCAGTGGATACCTGGGGGCTTGACCTCTGCCTTGGCTGCTCGCTGACACAGGTCGAAGAATCTGGATACCTTTGCAGCCTCTGGAGGCTGATCTCGAAGCCAGTAGTAGGGGTCGTCGTGGACGACCTTTGCTGCCTGGTTGGCATGGCGACGTGTTGCGTCGGTTAGCCAGGGTAGCAGGGCTACCAGGTAGGTGTGGAGGCGATGGCCTTGGCGCTTGATCAGGTTTGTACGAGCTCGACCGGTTGCGTAGGCGACCGGATCGTAAGCAAGGGTTCCTGTGAGCTTGGGCATGGGGTTTTCCGTGTTGATGAGCGTAGCCCCCTGGGCGCTTCCGAATCTAGTTCGGCGTTCTTTCTGAACTATTCGCTCGGGATGTGACACCAGTACCAGGTTTCTGGCCATGTGTCATCAGCGTCGATTCTGGCTTTCACAGAATCAGGATGGTCTGTGAATACACTCCAGCTGTCTTGTTCCCAGGAGTTGTTTTCGACGAAGACGCCACCGATGTAGGTCTTGTGAAGTGCTCGATCGTAGACAACGATATATGCATAGTCGCGGTTTTGGTCCACAACTACTTCTCTTGGGTCTTTGTTAGTCCACATTTTGACTTTCCGTTATCTGAAGAACACCCTATAGTATTGTATGGAGGTGTTATGCGCAACATCAAAAATCTACTGGCGTTGATTCTCGGGTTGGCCGTGTCTTTGAGCCTGTTTCTACCTGAGGTCGAAGCCAGACAGGTACCCACGCAACAGCTGGGTGTGATCTATGGCATCGACCATGAAGGAGACAGGGTTCTGATTGGTAGCGCCTTTGCTGTCAAGGCGGATGATGGCTACAAGGTTGTGACTGCTCAGCATGTAGGCATGCACATCGACAAGGGTCTTGAGGTATGTTCGGTCTCAAGTGCCTGTATCTCGTTGGATCCCAAGCTTGGAATCGGACCTATTGTAGGCAACGACAGTGTCCATGACTGGATGTATTGGCATCTTGATGAGTTGCCGGCCGGACTGAAGGCCAGTCGGCTTGGTGCCCCGGCTGAGATCGGAGACCCGGTCTGCGCCCTTGGTGCCCCCATGGGTCGTGTTGGAGAGTACAGCTGTGGTCGGATTACCAACCTCAGCGACGTCCAGCATTTTGACGCCAGGATCATCCATGGGAACAGTGGCGGTCCACTACTCGATACACAGAACCGAGTGGTAGGTATTGTCGTGGAGATTGACGTGATGAATGTCGGGCCGTTCCCGGTGCTGATTAACACCAGTGCCAAGGCCATTCCCATCGAGTCCGTCAGTTTCTGATCGAGTCATACTCCGGACGATTGAAGCCAGAACCTAGAGCGGGTTCTGGCTTTTGCGCATGACTGCTGTGTAGATTTGGAACGACTTGTATGGCTTGGCGCCCGGAGGGGCTTTTCTGCGACGCCATTCGAAGGTCACGAGTTTTCTGTCGATGAGGACCCTGAGGACTTTGTTGATCGTTCGCGGGTATTCTTCGGGGAAGGCGCTAATGACCTTGTAGCTTGCGACCTGGGGGTTCTGCTTGATGAATTCGAACACATGTTCGGTAACTGTCATGGCCTTCCTGATGGTGCGGGCGGTGGGATTCGAACCCACACGAGCACAAGGCTCTCTGGATTTTGAATCCAGCGCGTCTACCAATTCCAGCCACGCCCGCGTAATGTATTTTGGAGGCCCCCTTTCGGGAGCCTCCTTTGCCGTCATCGTGACTGTGCAAGTAGCGCGTTGAGCTGGGCGAGCACGAGGGGACTTCGGAGGAACGATTCTGCGACCTGGTCAGGGGTGCAGTCGATCAGTTTGAGACCTCTCAGCATGTCGGTTTCTCCAACGTGCACAACCGAGGCCGGGTAGTAGTATCCGGTTTCTCCTTGGATCTGTGTAATGACTCCGCCAGCCTTGGGCCAAGGTGCGTCAAGCACTGGCACCGCGAGCGTAAGTCTTTCGTTGGTTCTCAGAAGCCACAGACACATGTTCTTCGCTTTGAGGATTTGTCCTTGTTTGATGTTGGCTCCACGTAAGCCACTCCTCCTGGGAGGAGTGGCCGAACTCCACAGTACACGTACGTTTCTACGGTATCGTGGTTTTGGCGAGAAGTCTAGCCGCTACTAGCGGCCGGCTCCTCGACAGATGTCGTCGGTGAACTGGTCTGCCCGGGTGAAGCAGTTGTTCTTGTAGTCGACATCCAGCGGGTAGGGCACGGTGGTGATGTTGCCCTCCACGTAGTGCATCTCGAGCGCACCGTCGCTGCGAACGCACGGAACCCACGTTGCCGAGGTCGTGACGCCGTTCGTGTACAGACCCGTGGGCTCTGCCTGCGGCAGGACCATGTGGTAGCCGCCGGCGCTGCTTCGGAAGCCCTCGGGCGACGTCAGACTGACACCGTAGGGGATTCCGTAGGCCGAGCTGGGGCAGTCGAAGACGATGTCGCCGTTCAGGGCCGTGACCACCGTCCAGGTACTCGTGGCTTCCATCCGGAGGTCGTAGGCGTCCTGGACGCGCTTCTTCTCCAGGGACGTCTCGTAGATGTGCACGGGCTGGGACTCGGCCAGGAGCCGCTGCTGCTTCTCGACGACGCGGGACTCCTGTCGGGCGGAGCTGTTCTTCTCACAGCCGATGCTGAGGAGGCAGGCGAAGACGAGGATGAGGAGGTTCTTCATGTTGTTCACCGTGTGTACGGACGCATGTCGTCCGTACGGCTGGACTCGGGGATCTTGGCGACTTCCGTACGCATCTCGTCCTCGAGCATGTTCTTCTGGGACTGCAGTGCCGTCTTCACCTTGGGTGTGACGTCGGGCTGCGCGAGCTGGACGTCAATGGTCTTGACGTCCTTGAGGTTGCGGTAGAACGCTGCGGTGTGGGAGTCGGCGTACTGCTGACTCTGTTCCACGATCTCGCGGCGCTTGTCTACCCGGAATTCTTCCAGTTCCATGGTGTTGATGGTCAGGAACCAGGTGGTGACGCCGATGGCGGAGAAGACTCCGCAGACGGCGAGAATGAGGCGGCCTTGGGGGCTCATGTGGTCTCGTAGAGGATTTCCCAATGGCCAACAAGCTTGAATCGTGTGTTTGGTTCGATGTCAACCGGGCCTGTTTGGCCTAGGATGGTCATACGTTCCAGACAGACCCAACCGTGTTTGGTTGGGCGAAAGTGCTTGCTGGTCATCAGAGGGTTGATGAACAGAGGGACGGCGTCGAATACCGTTGGCATGACGATCGTCACGGCCTGCAGTGCAGCCACGGCTTCCAACGGGTCGGGTGCGTGGTCGAAGAATAACCACGATTCCGGATGGGTCGGGGAACTGGCACTACAGGCGTGAACCGTCAGCACGCCGGGATTTCTGCCGGCGGCTCTTCTCGGGTCTCATCGACCCGGGCGAGCGCGGCGTCCAGCTGGTTGGTGACGAAGCGCTGTTCTGGCGTGATCTGACCTCGCCATTCCTTCAGGCTCTTCATGTGGGTGTCGATCTGGGCGATGTTCTGCTGGAGAATCTCGACTGCCTGATCGTCGTTGAAGTCCGTCTTGGACTTCAGGTACGCGATGTAGGCGGCTCCGAATCCCTTGTCGAGCATCATCTCGCACTGGAAGTCGAACTCCGCCATGGTGGGCCGAGGCGGGTTGGTGCTGATGCCGGTGACCGCCATGTAGCGCCACATGGTCTGCAGCTCTTCGGCCGTGGCCTCGGTGTTCTCGAGGAAGAAGTCCAGGTGCTTGTTCAGCTGGGCGACCGCCAGGTTGATCTGGTCCTCCTCAGCGTCGGCTCGCTGGGTCTGGAATCGCCGGGAGAGCGTGCCGTCGACGTACTTCAGGACCTGACCGAAGCCCAGCCAGGACCGGGGGTCCTCGTTCGTGATGGCCACGAAGACCGGATTGAAGTTCGGAACCGAGGGTGCGGCTCCGGGCGTGAGCCGGAAGAACACGGCGTTGCCATGGGTGAGGCCGTATTGCTGCAGAAGCTCACCGAGCTTCTGCGAGAACTCGAGGTCGTCGGCCTGCTGGTCCAGGGGGTCGGCCTCGTCGTTTTCGGCCATGGCCTGATCCACCTGATCGGGATCGATGATGACGAGGATCTCGCCGGAGACACTGGGCGTGTCAGCCTGCTCCTGGCTCAGAGCCTCGAGGTGTTCGATGCTGTTGCGGAGGCGGTCGGAGACGGACATTGGGTTTCCAGAGTAGTGGGTCGTAGACCCGTCGGGGAAGAGCCGAGCTTGAAGCGAGGCGTGGGATGAAGTCCGCTATCGGCGGACGATCGTCTTGGGTCAGGGGGCCCGAGCAGTGGGATTTTAACCCACGAATCCTTGGATATCCCTGAGAGTGCACTCTCGTTGGGACTCGTCTCTTTGCGACGAGCGGCCTAAGGCAGCTGGCTTTGCTCGGATGTGACTTGGCAAGGGTGAGACAAGGGCAGGTGAGCCGCCTGCTCCACTGGAATCCTGATGCATACGGACAGACATCGTTCATGATCAGGGCCAGTCGCTTTCCGCTCGATCGCAGGCAGGGCTGTGCACGCCTGTCCATTGGTACTTTATTGACGGTGTCTAACTCCGCCGTCTCTTGTCTCATAGAGGGTGAGGTGGCCTGGATTCCGATACCAGGATCTGTTGCTTTTCACCAATTAGTAGGGATTCCGGTAGTCCCGTTGGTTTCTTTGCGCTGTCTTCGTTAGACGAACACCTCATAAAGGGTGACCGAGGTGGGATTGGTTACCCACGAGATTCTGTAGCTCCACCTTGGAGGGCTTCAACGCTGACATATCCCCGAGAGTGTCTTCTCGTTCTAGGACCTACAGTAGTAGGCTGCTTCACGAACCGTGTAGACACACACGGTCGTTCGAGCATCTCGATCGTAAATGGAGCCGGGAAGAGTTTTGACCTACCCAAAGGCAGCACCGGCAAGACCTGGGTGTGTACGACACTCACTCTTAAGCGCTGCGCGCGGTCGTACGGTCAAGCGTGTCCGAATCCACTAGGGACTCTAGGACAGTAGAGGGTGGCAGACTATAACTGGTCTGCCAGCAGCCATCTTGAGGTCCGGCAGCAGCCCGCTAGCTTACAACGGGTCCCTACTCAAGATGTAGCTTGTATTGTTGAGAGCCCTGCGACGGAGTGGCGCATCGCAGGGTTTAATTCCTTGGGTATCTCTCTGGACTCTCGACACTCAGTGCCACCAAAGTACCAACGTCATTAGAGCTATCCGCTTGCGGGTGAGGCTGGCAGATGTTTCCATTGGACTGCGTCCTTTCAGGTCATGAGAAGCCGCTAAGCTTCAGACCTACCGCATCTACCTTCTCGGACCCTACGTTGGTGACAAGCATATGCTTTTCCATGCGGGGCATGGCCTCAACCTGCGAGCAGGTACACTTGTGAGAGGAATGCCTCTTTCGAGGACTTTTGCGTGCTACAGTCATTTACGCTTTGGGCACGTTCTTTCAGCGACCTGTCCCTGACTGCCACACCATCGACTTACTACGTTACAGGTAAAGCGTAGAGTACATTGGTGATATGGCAGCCATGTAGAAACGATAGCTTGGAGCGAGTCTCCATGGGTTCGTTTACGAATCTACATGTCTGGGAGGGTGCAACAAGAGAGATTGGAACCAATGGTGCGGTTGTCGCCGCACCTAAGTTTACATAAGCCCCCGCTATAGGGTTTTCACCTGTGCTTATGCGCCAGTAGGCGCACGCTTGCGGGCTAACGTTTGATGGTCCGTACGTTTAAGGCTTTGGCCCCCGTTGAGTGTTCGGCTATTAGGTGACGAGCCCCAGCCTACTTATCAACGCCAATCTCTATCCACTTCAGGTTTTGTTCTTGTTGCGTGGCAGTAGGCAGCAGGTCAGTGACGCACTACCAGGGAGGGGTGATTCTCTGTGGGTGAGTTAGCCCACTCAAGCTTTGATACGCGGTTTGTTCCCCGCGACCTGTTGCCCGGCCGAGCAGAGCAGGGGCTCCTACATGACAATCCGGAACATTTACACTCGGTGCTGATCAGCCGCACCGAGCCGGATTACGTTTCAACGGTGTTGGTCCGCCCTATGTAGAGAATCGTAATTGAGTTCAGACCCCCGGGGGGTCTTTGAGGTTTCTGAGTTCTTGACGAAGCTTGCCGATCAGCCCCATGGCGTTGAGCAGCTCGTGGTCTCGCTGGCGAACCATGCTCTGGAGCAGAGCCGTGTCCGTCGGCAGGTCGACGTCAGGGAGCTCGTCTCGCAGTGCCTGCTGGAGTTCTCGCTTCAGGTCGTCACTGACCACAGTCAGGTATCGGCCTGGGGAAACCCCGTTGGTACTCAGCAGATGCATGACTCCCGCGTGGCCGTCCATGAACCAGCCATAGACTAGCTCATTGACTTCCTTGCGGATGTCTTTCATGTTGCTCAGATCACTCACGAGGATGGCGTCGAGAGCAGCCTGGTCGATGTCGTGGCAGATCATGCCAATCAGAGTGCTTGCTGCCTCAGTCACGGCCTTGGCTTCGCCCTGGTTGTGGCGTCGTAGACCGTGCATCTGGCGAATGACCACCCGCAGCATGTGCAGGGTTGCTGTTCGCTTGGTCAGTCGTTCCAGCTGCGCCTTGGCAGCCTGGTGGAGAGGATTCATGTTGCCAGAGCCCGGTATGCGAGTGGTGCGCTGGCGTCGAAGCAGGCAACTGGTGGTTGCTGTTCGTCGTCGGCGTTGTAGTCAGAGAGCGTGTAGAAGGCCCAGACCCAGCGACGGGACTGGTCTTCCATCGGGATGCGCTGTCGAACCATGATGAATTCGTGGAGATCGTGATCCTGACGATCGCACCAGCTGGCCAGGTCTGCCAGGCTTGAGTCCGGACCCAAGGCCACGGACAGGGCCTTCCCGCAAGCGGGACAGGGACACGGGAGTGACAGGTCAGGGAAGTGGGCTCCGCAGTAGGAACAGCGGATTCTTGATTCTTCGCACATTGTCTTTCCGGAAGAGAAGTGAGGGAGGGCGCGGCCTCGCTCGCGCCCTCCCTCGTGGAGTTTTGGAGAACTGTTATTCGCCTCATATCCTGACAGATAGAAAGCCACTTCTCTACTCGACCTAAGTGTGGTTACTTTGAGAGGTCGAATAGAGTTCCCTGTCTGCCTTGGTCGCACCGCACCGTCTGAGAACCTGGAGGGTGATGGGCGGCCTTTCAGTGTGCGCTCTCGTGAACACTGAATCCTATCGCGCTGTTAGCGCCGCTTTGGGCCTAGTAGGCTATTTTTTCTCGCCCAAACGAGTGGTGTAGACAGTTTCCGCTCCTGTCCAGGAGATCGCGTTATACCAAGGCTCTTTCGGCCTCCTTGGCCGTTGGGTTAGTTTTTGCATGGATGGTTGATGTGTGCCTGCTGGCTGCCTTTGCAGCCAGACTTAGGCTTCCCCTGGTGACCCCGGTAGTGTCCCGGAGTTCGACGACCCAGTCGCCGAACCACGCGTGGTTTTACCTCGCGTGGGTTTGTAGGCAACAGCCAGCACCGCAGTTAACCATGCTGCCGGAGGACAGATGGTACACAGTGCCGCTGTAGCCAAGATGAAGATGAAATTCATGGAGACTCCGTTTGCCGCGCCTGATTCCCCAAAACCAGGAACGGCAAACGGGACTCGATGAAACTACTCGCCGACGGCGGCGATGAGGTCCTTTCGCATGGGAGCGATGAACTCCTTGGTGACCAGAGCCGTGCTCATGGTCAGGGCCGCCTGGGCCCGGGCCTTGATGATGTTGTTCGTCTTCTCTCCGAAGCCGAAGACGTCACGGGAGCAGAGCTCCAGCAGCGTGCCGGCCAGGATCATGTTCTTGAGCTCGTCGGGCAGCATGGCCAGGAAGGGCATGCGGGGAGCCAGGTGCTTCTCGACCACGGCCACGATTGCTTCGCAGCCTTCGTGGCTGAGGCCCTGGTCGATGCCGGCCGAGATGGCGTCGGCGCTGCTGGACTTGATGATCTTGTTGATGATGCCGTCGGACATGGGTGTTTCCGTTTTTTCGGTTTCTGGTGGGGGAGTGTCCACGTCAGTGTGGACACTCTTGGTTTCGCCTTTGGCCCAGGCCTCGTACTTGTCTTCGACGGCCTTGAGCACGTAGCCTGGAGTTTCCCCCGGACCGCAGACGTGTTTCCATTCGCTTGCGCCACGTTTCGAGTAGCACTTCTCCCAGGAGTCACCCCTGAAGGCAAAGGTGACCCTACGCTGGTTCTTGCCAAAGCGTGCGGCCCTGATCTGAATCAGGTGACGAGCTTCTGACCAGAGGACTTTTGGACCGACCTTGATTTGCCAAGGATTGGGGCCGAAGTGGAACTCGTAGTGCTCCTTGATTGCCTCGCAGATTGTCTCCAGGCGGAGATCGTCGCCACGGGTGTTGAGATTCCTCTGAATCCCACGGGCCAGGATGCCCGGGGAGGCCAATGAATTCACAGTGAGCGTGTGGCATGTTTCGAGGTAGTTCAGAATGTACCGGCGCTCGCGGCCGTACCTAGGCCCGACATACACGATCGGGAATGGCCCCTTTGCGGCATCAGGTAGGGTCCGTGATGTTGTGAACGCGACCTCATGCTTCTTGAGGGTTCTCTTTGGCGGCTCTGAGACTTGACCGTTGACGTCGATGGTCACGTTCTTGTCCTGGGTTTCGCCGTGGGTCTGAAGGTGCTTGGTGATCGCCTCTTCAACCGCCTCGAACACGTAGTTCGGAGTCTTGTGACCGGTGCCGGACTGCAGACGCCAATCAGTGGTATCTGAGTTCTTGGGGTTGTGGGTGTTCCTGTAGCCTTTCCACCAGCTCTCACCGTAGAAGAAGCGGTACCTCGCGGTGCGATGTCCAGACTTCTCCCAGACTTCGATCCGGATGACGTCGTTCAGTGTCGAGGGCGACCCGCCGACTTCGATCGTAGGCGGGTGTCCGTAGATGAAGTCGTAGTGGTTGATGATCTGCGAGCAGATCCTGCCCAGCTCCGTGTACTTGTGATGTAGGGTGAAGGCCTCGTGCAGTGCCTTGATCAGCGACTGGACCGAGTCCGCCTTCGTGACATGAGCGATCACGAACGGTTCGCCCAGCTTGAACTGGAAGCGATACTCCACCACGTCGAGGCCGT
>Ga0316207_10003480_pt1 | contig 14560 bp, 12 predicted proteins | sample 6weekpyrite_MG_FD_204943 | JGI IMG/M metagenome (GOLD analysis project Ga0316207, IMG submission 204943) | Microbial mat bacterial communities from mineral coupon in-situ incubated in ocean water Damariscotta River, Maine, United States -... | ecosystem: Environmental > Aquatic > Marine >... | reverse complement strand
CATACGTGAAATGGCAGAAACTATGAAGAACGTTGTTGGTTTTGAAGGTAAGTTAGGGTTTTATAGTACTAAACCCGACGGTTCAAAAAGAAAGTTAATAGATGTAACACGACTCTCTGCAATGGGCTAGACTTACAATATTAAACTAGAAGATGGTTTAAAGAAAACTTACGGGTGGTATCTTGAGAATAAGTAAATCAATATGTGTGAGATAAAAACAGTGCTAGTTACAGGTGGAGCAGGTTATATCGGCTCACATACTTGTGTTGAATTGCTTAATGCTAATTATCAAGTTATTGTAATAGATAACTTAAGTAATAGTAAGTTTGCTTCGTTAGAGCGCGTGCAAAATATCACGCAGAAGAAACTTTGCTTTATTGAAGGCGATTTAAGAAATAAGAATGATATTATATCGGTGTTTAACCAACACAAGATTGATGCCGTTATTCATTTTGCAGGTTTCAAAGCGGTGGGTGAATCTGTTTCTATACCTATTGGTTATTATCAAAATAACATTGCAGGTACTTTGAATCTTTTAGAGGCGATGAATAATGCGAAAGTTAAAAATATTGTGTTTAGCTCATCTGCAACAGTTTATGGTCAAGCTAAAACCCAACCGATTAAAGAAGACTTCCCGGTTTCAGCAACAAACCCTTATGGTCGCTCAAAAATCATTATTGAAGAAATGTTACAAGACATTTATAAATCAGATTCAGACTGGAATATTTCAATATTGCGCTATTTTAATCCGGTCGGTGCACATAAAAGTGGGCTGATTGGAGAAGAACCAAATGGTGTTCCTAATAATCTCATGCCGTTCATTTCTCAAGTTGCGGTCGGTAAGCTAGAGAAACTTAATGTTTTTGGCAATGACTACTCGACAAAAGATGGAACCGGAGTACGTGATTATATTCATGTGGTTGATCTTGCAAAAGGTCATGTTTGTGCACTTAAGAAATTAGAGCTCAAGCTTGGGGTAATGATTCATAATCTAGGAACAGGGAAAGGTTATTCTGTACTTGATATGGTTTCAGCATTTGAACAAGCATCAGGGCGTGAGGTGAAGTATGAAATAGTTGAACGAAGAGATGGTGATATTGCAATTTGTTATGCTGATCCAGGTAAAGCAAAAAGAGAACTTGGCTGGGAAGCTGAAGAAGGTTTGGGTGCTATGTGTGAAGACGCTTGGCAATGGCAATCTTTTAAGTAGTTTGTTATTGGATCTTATGGAGTAATGGGTAATAAAGTGAATGTCCAGAACAAGTTAAAGAGTTACTGGTGGATTGTTATTGGTAAGTTAATAAAGTCATTTGTAACTTCAAATTTTACTGTTTCTGCTTGGTTATCATATGTTTAATATCCATATTAAATCAATTTCTTGGCTTTTTTTTGAGAAGGTTTTACGAGCAGCTAGTGGTATATTGATAACTGCGATGGTGGCGCGTTATCTTGGCCCCAGTCATTTTGGTTTTCTTTCAGTGGCTATTGGAACAATAGCAGTTTTTAGTGCATCTGTATCAATGGGGGCAGATCATATTAATGTGTCAGAGTTATCAAAACGTCAAGATTTAGATGCGTTAAAGTTTTTAAGTTCTGCAGTTTTAATAAGGTTTTTATGGTCTTCATTTTCTTTATTATGTATTTTCCTCTACATTGAATTTACTCAAGAAGAAAATGTTGAAGTTTATTTTATACTTGCTACTTTAATTCCTTTAGCAGCATTTTCAATATTTGGTAATAAATTACAGTCAGATGGAGCATTTAAGCAATACTCTCTATTGAATATCGCAATCATATTTTTTGCAGCTATATCTCGTATTGCAGGAGTGCATTTCAGTTTGGCACTGGAGTTCTTTGCTTTGGTGGCAGTATTTGAAGGTATCTTAGCCTCAATATTTTTTGCTGTATGGATATTTAAAAATAATAAATATGACTTTAAATATTTATATCCTTCATGGGAGAATATGAAATCATATTTTTTACTATGTCTTCCAACTGCTGCATCTGCAGTTCTGGTAACGCTTTATCTCAGGTTGGAAATTTTTATGGTTAAATATCAAATGGGTAATGCATCTGCTGGATTATGGGCTGCAGTGGTTATGTTTATAACCCCTTGGGGAATGGTGGCTGCATCAATACTACCTGTAGCAAATAGATATCTATCGAAAGGAGATATGGAAGGTGTTGGTTATGAAAAAAAATTAGTGTTACTAATTCGTTTTATGATGATTGTTTCTTTCATTTTTGTTCTTTTAACTTGTGTGGCTTCTGCGTTTTTAGTGCCGGTTTTGTTTGGAGAATCATACCTTAAAATTATTGAAGCAATTTGGATTGCTTCAATTGTTATTATCCCTTTGTTTATGGGGTCTGTTCAAGAAATCTGGATAGCTCAGCAACAAAATACGGGGGTTGTTATTAAAAAAGTTTTAGTTGGGTTACCTGTTTCTGCGGTGCTATTATTTTGGTTTATTGAAGCGTGGGGTTTATATGGTGCAGCAGTTGCAATGGTAATGTCGTATGTGCTCACAGCTATTATATTAAATTACATGTTCGACAAGAAGTTTTTAAAATTACAAATTCATGCAGTAGGAATAAAATATGAGTGATGACATTGATTACACCATCCAGTATCAGCGTTGGCATAATGACACATCTGAAGAGCTGGAGTCAGATGCCAAGTTATATCAGCACTGGATTGGTTCAATCATCAAACAACATTCGGCTGATTCTAAAGTTTTAGATTATGGTTGTGGTTTTGGTTCATTTGTTTATTATTTAAAACAGTATTTTTTAGATGTAGAAGGACTGGATGGTAGTAAACACCAAGTTGCTGTAGCAAAACGAAATGCGCTTCCTGTAGAAATTTTAGAGGTTAAAGAGTTTAGTCTTTGGTCAGCTAACAGTCCAAATAAGTATGATGTTATATTTCTGTTAGACGTGTTGGAGCATGTTCCTGTTGTAGAGCAAATAAACTTTCTTCGAATTCTTGTAAACACCTTAAAGCCTGGAGGAGTTCTTTATATTAAGGTACCTAATGCGAATTCGTTGCTTGCAAATCGGTGGAGGTATATAGACTGGACACACCACTCATCATTTACTGAGGCTAGTTTAGATTTTGTTTGTTTAAATTCTGGTCTAGATAATATTGAATATTTTAATGATGAATCTAGTGTTAAGCCTCGATATTGGTGGCTACCCAGGTGGGGGCTTAGGGGGTTCTATCTTAAGTCTATTTATCGTGCTGTATGGAAACTATATTTAAAAGCTGAGTTGGGAAAGCAAGCTGAAAGTATCTCGGTGGGTTACAATTTATTTGCACGTGCCAGAAAGTTATAGTTATGAATAAAAGTTGGGATTTTTGGGACACGCTAGTTACTCGAGTTGTTCATCGACCGGATGAAGTATTTCGTATAGTTGAATACAGAGCAAAAATACCAGGCTTTTATGAAGAAAGAATAAAGGCTGAAGAAAGATCGAGGGTTGGAATCAGTGAAACAAGTATTGATCGAATTTATGATTTCTTACCATATAACACTGATGACCTTCAGAAGTTAAAATTACTAGAGATTGAGACTGAAATTTTATTGGCATCTGTAGTGTCTGAGAATGCGAGTGCTTTTTCTGAAAATGACTGGGTTCTTTCAGATATGTACTTGTGTGATAAAACAATTCGCAGAATAGCAGAAAAATGTAATATTATAATTAAGGATGATCAACTGCTAGTTTCAAGTCAGCATGATGCAACAAAATATGAGGGTAGTTTGTTTGATATAGCAAAAAATATGGGTATGAAAAATATATCGGGTCATACTGGCGATAATATTGTAGGTGATGTGTCTGTTCCCAATTCAAAAGGAATAAATGCAATTCACTATAAGTCAATTGAACCGAATAAGCTTGAGAGAAAATGGTTAAAAAGATTAGGTGATGGAAAATATATTTCTGGGATATTACGAGCGGCAAGGTTGTCTAAGCCTGTAACAAATAGAAAAAATGATACTGAGTGGGAGATTTATTCTCAAATAGTTGCCCCTGTTCTTGTGGAGTTTGTTTCTTGGATATTGGAGGAGAGTGGCAAAAAGAAAATTAAAAATATTTATTTTCTATCTCGGGATGGCCAAATTCTTAAACGAATTGCTGATGCTTTAATTGTATCACGAGGTTTGAGCATTAAAAGTAATTATCTGTATGCATCTCGACAGTCATTTCATTTGCCTGGACATATGGATATTAATGAATCTGAAAGCTGGCTTTTAGATAACACAGAAAAACTAACATTAAACATTATTGCTAAACGTTCGGGTGTTTCAAAAGAGTTGTTTATAGCTGTTGCACATAAATATCTTAATGTTGATGCCGATAAAAATCTTTCAGAAAGTGAGAGGTCAATTTTAAAAAAAATTATCAGAGATTCAAGTTTTATTAAGTTAATTGAGGATGCGTCAAGTGAAGCATTGGAGCCTGTTTTATATTATTTTGGACAGTCAGGCCTTCTTCAGTGTAAATATGAAGCTGTAGCTATTGTAGATGTAGGCTGGAATATGCGTATACAGCGTTCGTTAGAAAATATTCTGCAGAAGAATCAAATTCCTGTTAATAATATTTTTGGGTACTATTTTGGTATTTCAAATAATAATGTTTTTTCTTCTGGTGAACGAGTAAAAGGGTTTGTTTATGATCCTTTTGATTCTAAAAAAGAAAATGGGAAATGGGTTGATTTATATCGGGGAATGGTTGAGTTTTTTCTTGGCGCAGATCATCCTTCAGTACATTCGTTTTTTATTAATTCACAAGGAGGTAGTGAGCCAGTATTTTTAAAGAGAATAAATGAAAAAGATCTAGAACATGTGAGTTTTATGCAAGATGCAGTTCTTAGTTATACGGAAAAGTTGTGTATCATTGAAAAATTGTTAGAAAGGTCATTAAGAGATAATAAAAAATTTGCTGTTGAATGCTTTAGGGAGTTTTTAGAAAAACCATCTTTAAAGCAGGCGATGGTGTTTAAAGAATACGAACATACAGAGCAACAAGTGGAATCTGATTTTGAACCTATGGTTAAAAAATTAAATATCAAACAGATGTTATTGGGGGGCTTTTCACAAAACTGTGGTATTTGGCCTGCTGGAAGTCATGTGATTTCCCACTCTTTTTTATTTTATCGTTTTCGTAGAATGCTATCATATCTTAAACGTAAAATTAAGTGTAAGAAATCATAGCTGTATGAAAGTTTTTCAAGTAAATTTTTCTGATGGCTCAGGTGGAGCTGCTCGGGCAGCTTACCGAATTCATCGTGCATTGAGAGAAATGAGTGTTGATTCTGAACTACAAGTTGTAAAAGCATTATTAGGCGATTGGGCTGTAAACTCACCAAATGATTTATTGTTTAATTTTGGAAAAATATTCCGACCACAATTAGCTTCCCTTATACGAAAAACATTAAAGTCTAAAGATAGCTCGCCTTTGTCAACATCTATTTTACCTTCAAGATGGCCATCAATTTTAAATAAATCTGATGCAGATATTATTAACCTCCACTGGTTGTGTGGTGAAATGATGTCGATAGCAGATATAGGGAAAATCAATAAACCAACCATTTGGACTATGCATGATATGTGGGCATTTTGTGGAGCAGAACATATTTCTTCAAATAATCGATGGCAACAAGGTTATTCTTCAAAAAATCGACCAAAATATGAAAGCGGATTAGATTTAAATCGTTGGGTTTGGAGTCGAAAACGAAAAGCATGGAAAAATCCTTTCCAAATTGTAACACCAAGTAATTGGTTGGCTGATTGTGTTTCGAAAAGTTTTTTGATGTCTGATTGGCCTGTTAGTGTAATTCCTAATGCTATTAATACAGATATTTGGAAACCATTGAAACGCTCATTAGCGCGGGAACTATTAGGAATAAAACACGATGTACAGCTAATATCTTTTGGTGCTTTTGGTCATGCTACTGTACACCATAAAGGCTTTGATTTACTGTTATCAGCCCTTGAACACCTTCGGGGCCAATTTACAGATCTTGAAATAATAATTTATGGTCAATCTCGTCCTAAAATTGAGCCAGATTTTGGATTTCCAGTTCATTACACTGGTCATCTTTATGATGATATTAGTTTACGTGTTTTGTATAGTGCTGTTGATGCACTGATTATACCCTCAAGAATCGATAACCTTCCTAATACCGGTGTTGAAGCATTATCATGTGGTACACCTGTTGTTGCGTTCGACACATGTGGTCTGCCAGATATTGTAACCCATCAAAAAACAGGTTGGCTTGCAAAAGCATTCGATACAGAAGATTTAGCTAGAGGGATTGAGTGGGTTTTATCAGATAGCGAACGATATCGTAATTTAAGTTATTCCGCCAGAGAATATGCGGTTAAGACATTTTCATACCCTGTTGTTGCATCACAGTATAATTCGATATATCAGCAAGTGTTGGCTAACCAATGAATCAGTACAGAAATTATAGACAAAATGGAGTTGTTGCTAGCTATAATATCAGTAATATGTCAGGATACTTGAGATATCTAAAGCTAGGGTTTCATACGCTAGTCCTCTTTTTAATTTTAAACGCATTTTTTCCTAGCCAAGGAGCTTCATTTCAAAAGATCGGTATTAATTCATTATTTTTATTATCAGTTATATTTTTTTCGATTCAAATGCACCATGCGGGAATAATAAAGCAATTTAAAAAGATAAGACGAGTTTCACGACTATTGGCTTCGTTATTAATAGTGTGGTTTTTAATTGTTGTTTTTCGAGGTGTAGAACTGGAGACCAGTTCTCTTTTTACCTTAATAGCGAATCCTGAGATAGGGGGGCTAGTATGGTTGCTACCATTTTTTATTCTTGTGGGCACTCGCTCAAATGTATTAAACGTATTACTGCCTGTATTTAAAATGCATGCAATGTTAGGTGCCGTATTGATAATTTGGACTATCTTCGATATTACCTTTTTTAATACAACCCCTTCTCAAAATGTTTCAAAAGTTGGCCTTACTCTAATTTATGGTGCACCGATTGTTTTGTTAGCAGGTTTGGGGACACAATCAGATAAACGATTGTATTACTTCACGCTCGTTTTGTCTGCTATTGCACATTTTATGCTTAGTCAACGTGCAGGTTTTGCAATGATATTGATTTATATAATTTTGTCATTGGCTCTTGGGAGGGCACAACGTTTAAAATCTATATCATTCAGGCTTGTTTTGGTTCTTATACTTGTCTCTCTGATGCTTTTATTAGGTATAGATTATATGTTGAGTAGGTTGAGTGATGATTGGTTACTAGATACACGCTCATTTTTGATAGAGGAAATGAGTGATGACTTTACAGTGATAGATTGGTTGTTTGGTCGAGGAGCTCTCGGTACTTATTTTAGCCCATATTTTGCACACTTGCAGCAAATAGGTGCCGAAGGTGGGGACTTTATGTACCGTCAGGTTAATGAAATTGGTTACCTTCATATTGCACTAAAAGCAGGTTTGATTGGAGTTGTTTTATATATTCTTACAATAGCTAAAGCAATAAACTTATCAATATCGTATCCTAATAAAAGAATAGGCGTTGGTGTTGTACTTTTACTTAGTTTGCATTTAATAGAGATGTTGATTATCGGGCAAGCTACTTTCCAGCCAGCAAGGATAATGCTATGGATATTAGTTGGTGTCGTCTCAGTTAAACAGTATGAAAATATAGGGTGATTATTTATATGACATTAGTGTCTTACTAGAACGGTAATAACCCTTATGTTTTGGCTCGTTGCTTATAATAGTTTAAATATCAGAGGCTTATTTTGAAAAGCAATATTAAAAATTCCCTGAAAGTTAGCATTATTACAGTTGTGTTTAATGGAGAGAAATATTTAGAACAGACTATACGAAGTGTTATTAATCAAACCTATAATAATATTGAGTATATAATTATTGATGGTGGCTCAACAGATAAAACGATTGATATTGTAAATAAATATAAAGAACATGTTTCTTACTTTGTTAGTGAGCCTGATGATGGCCTCTATGATGCAATGAACAAGGGGATTGTAGTTGCCACTGGAGAGATAATTGGTATTGTTAATAGTGATGATTGGTATGAGCTAAATGCGGTCGAATATATGGTGAATGCTTATAAAAAGAACCCCGAAAAAAGAATTTTTCATGGGGATGTAATGCATATATTTTCTGATGAGTATAAAAAATTGAGAAAGTTTAATCCGTCAGAATTTCGGTTTAAGTACTATGCGGTTACATATGAACATCCTACATTTTTTGTGGTTGATGCTGAATATAAAGAACATTTGTATAATACTAAGCTAAAAGTTTTATCAGATTATCAGTTTATGCTTGAAGCTTTTCTGAAAAATAAAAATAAATTTTATTACTTGCCTCAAACGATATCTAATTTCAGAATTGGTGGGGAAAGCGCAAAAATATCATTGTTAAGTCGGTTAAGAGAAGGGTTTATTGCAAGAAAAAATGCTGGCATGAAATTATATCAGAATATTTTTTCCTATGTTGTACGCTTCATGATGATTTCTTTGTATTCTGTTGTACAAAGCACTAAAAAATTACTTAGGCCATAAGTATGAATAACCGCGTTAAAATTATTAGCTTGTTTTTTCAAGAGTTAAGTCGTTTTTGTGATTATGCGATCCTTCATCATGTGGGGAATATATTTGACTTTAATAGCGATATTGATTTTATATGTGGTTGTAATAAAGTTGAAGTTCTTTGTTTTATAAATAAATTTGTATCGAAAAAAAATTTGTTGCTAGTAAGTTTCTTTACAATAGATGTTGATACATATCGATTTGATATTCTATATGTTGGTGATAATGGCCTTGAAAAAATTGAGCTTGATTGCGTATGCAATACAGAGCAAAAAGATTTATTAGCTATAGACTGTAGAAGTCTTCTAGAAAGAAAAATTAAAGTTCGCGTGAAAAACAGTATGTTTTATAAAATAAACAATCAGGATGAAGTTGGGTTTTATGTGAAAAAGAAAGCGTTGAAAGCCGAAGGTATTAAAGAACATATAGAATATTTAAAGGCTCTTGATAGTAGTTTCACAACGAGCTCGCTAACCAGTGATTATAATGAATGGCGAAGTTATTTTGGTTCTAAATTATTTAGGTTAAAATATATTGAAAATAAGGTAAGATTATTGCTTTCTAGGGTAAAAGAAAATCCATCATTAACTATTGCTTTTTTAGGTCCAGATGGTTCCGGTAAAAGTACGATTATTGATGAGTTGTTATCGGCACCTTTTTTTATCAATAAATACTATTTTCACTTAAAGCCTATTCATTCTGATGAACATTCTGAAATTGTTGTAGATCCACATAAGCTAGCTGTTTATTCCAAAATAAAGTCATATTTGAAATTAATCTTTTTTATTTACCAATATAATATTGGATGGCTAATGAATATTCTTAAACTAAAAATTAAATCATCTTTGATAATATTTGATCGTTACTATGATGATTTGCTTATAGACAAGAAACGGTTTCGCTATGGAGGAAAAACTAAGATAGCTAAATTCGTGCAAAAATTCATACCAAAACCTGATTTTTACTTTGTTTTATCTGGGGATGCTGAATTAATTTATAATAGAAAAAAAGAAGTACCTTTTTCTGAATTACAAAGGCAGCTTACTTTGTATGAGTCATTATCAAGAGAAAACAAGTACATTATGATTAAAGTGGATAAAGAAAAGGACGAAGTTATCAAAGAAGTTATTGGTATTATAGCAAAAGTTATGAACAAGCGTTACATATCACAAAAGTAATTTTTATTATGAGAATATTGTGGAATTAAAAGTACAAGCTATACTTCAAAGGTTTTTTTCTCTTAGAGATACTGATGTTCATAAACGGCATTTTGAGAAATTATTATGTGACTATCTTATTATTCCTGGGAAAAATGGTCCTCGATGGTTAGTACCATCAAATCCAAAATTTAGCATTAATGTTTTACCTGTATGGAAACCATATAGTATTAGTTCAAAAATTAAGTGGTTTTTAATATTGATGTTGTATTTTTTACGGTTAAATTATTTTTTACCTATCTTTAAAAAAATACAATCCAATTCGATTTTGCTAAAGCACCCTAATAGTGATAGGGGGGTTGTCCCTGTGATTTATATTGGGACTCCAGGGAAGCAACAAAAGGCAGTTGCAACATTGGTCGACTATATTTCATTAAAACCTTTAGCTGTTATGAAAGTTGCATTACAGAATGATGCTTTTTCTAGTATTTTAAAAGAAGCTGAAACTCTGAATAAATTGTCTTTGATATCATCATTGAATGTGCCGAAATTAATTAAAATTGATTATGAGGGCCGGCAAACATGGCAGACATATCTGCAAGGAAGTTTATCAGGAAAAAGGTTGCTTAAAAGACATATTGATTGGTTACTAAAGTTACCAAAACCATCTAATAAAACAACTGTTGCAGAGTATAAGCAAAAGTTAATATTTTTTCTTGATAGTGATGATATTTGTATAACTACTGGCAAAAAAAAGAAGTTATGGAGTATTGTTAACAATATAAATATTGATGCATATATACCTCTTACATTGGTTCATGGTGATTTTGCACCGTGGAATATAAAGTTTCACTCAAATAAAGAACTCGTTGTGATTGATTGGGAAGATGCGGAATTTGGTGGGCTTCCACTTTGGGATCTCTGTCATTATTTTTTTATTCAAGAACACCTGCTTGGGTCTATAAATTCCATAAAAAATTTATTTTCAAATTCTTTAATAGACACATACGTGGATAGTTTTAATGTTGGTGAATTGAAAAAATGCTTGGTGATGTTTTATATGTTGGAAATGATTCTTGATCATGATAAAAATGTCACAACTGATTATAAAGAATTTCTCTATAATAAAATGTTGCTGGTCGAGAAAAGGTGAAGATATTATTATCCGCTTATGCTTGTGAGCCTAACAAGGGTTCAGAGCCTGAGGTTGGTTGGTCTTGGGCTGTTGAGCTTGCTAACCTTGGTCATGATGTGTGGATATTAACCAGAACAAATAATCAGGATAAGATAGAATCTGTTTTGCTTGAGCTTCCTGAAAGAAAGAATTTACATTTCATATATTATGATCTTCCTCAGTGTATTCTAAAGCTTAAAAAACTCACTCACGGAGTTAGATTTTATTATTTTTTTTGGCAATTTTTTTCATTTTTATATGTGAGAAATATACATGCTATTGAGCTATTTGATAAAGTTCACCATGTTACATTTGTTAGTATTCGACAGCCTAGTTTCTTGGGTTGGTTAGGTATACCTTTTATATTTGGGCCTGTGGCAGGTGGTGAACAAGCCCCATGGCGATTAAGGATGAGCTATGGTGTGCGCGGCTTTTTTTTGGACTTGATTAGAGATTTAATGAATTTTTTTGTAAAACTTGATCCATTTATGTGGATGACGTTTATACAAGCTGATGAAATTTATGTTACTTCTGAGCAAACGAAAAATTTATTACCTAGGATGTTTCATAAAAAAACTATGGTGCAATTAGCTATAGGACATAATAGTAAGAGCCCAGAACCTTTAAAGAAGAAAATAACTAATACTTCCTTTAATATTTTATATGTGGGTCGCTCTTTATACTGGAAGGGTATGCATCTCGGTATAGCAGCATTTGCAGAGCTAGTAAAAAAGGTACCAAATGCATGTTTGACGATGATTAGTGATGGTCCAGATAAAAATTCACTAGAAAAATTAGCAATAAAATTAAACGTTTATTCTAATATAGTATGGATTGATAGAGTAGAACAAAATATATTAAACAAATATTATAGCGAAAATGATGTTTTTTTATTTCCTAGTTTACATGATTCAGGCGGGATGGTTGTATTAGAAGCAATGGCTCATAGTCTTCCTGTTGTTTGCCTTGAACTTGGTGGGCCTAGTGTAATGACGAGCAATAGAAGTGGTGTTGTGATTTCAGTCTATAAAAAAAGTGAGTCCGATATTATCTGCAAACTCACAGAAGCTTTATTATTGTTATACAAAAATACAGAGCTTAGAGATGAATTAGGAAGGCAGGCATTAAATGCTGTTTCTAACTATCAATGGAAGTCTCTTGTAAAAAATATTTATAATTGAAAACGTCATTATTTGTAGTTAGTTTTAGGAATAGAAAATATCTCAGAAACTCTTAAGCGAATAAAGTATAAAATGTTAATGTAAAGTGTATATTAACATTTAGCTTTTTCGATATAAAAAATAACTTATAGAACAAAATGCTATGATAATTGGATTGCCCTTATATTTTATTAAGAAAGGCCGTGTAGGTGGCGCAGAACATATGTCGTATAATGTTGTACGTGGATTACTAGCTTCAGGTCACGATGTTATTATTGCTTGTTCTAGCTGTTTAGATTTGGATGATGCTTTTGTTTTAGAAGTTAAAGATAATGCCAAATGTGAATTTTTGATAACTAAAAAATCAATCTCACGTTTTATAAGTGAAATTAAAGCTTCTATGCTGCTATCCAGAAAATGTGATGGGGTGATTTATCCGAATTATTTTACGCCTCCCACAGTACTTCTTGGCCGTGCAAAAATAATAACAGTTATTCATGACCTTCAATATATTCATTTTCCTAAATATTTTCCTCTTAAAAAACGTTTATGGCTTCGACTAACGCATTATTTTACGCTACTTTTAGCTGATGATGTTGTTGCTATTTCAAACTTTGTAAAAAAAGATATGATTAAATGTTATGGGAAATGGTGTGAGAAAAAAATAACTGTAATTCACAACCCAATTTCGTGGGATCGGTTCGATAGCGATGAAAATTTAATGGTTGCAATTGAAAGGCCTTATATTTTATCTGTCGCTGCTGATTATCCACATAAAAATTTAAAAACAATATTAGACGTATTTGAAACTATTTATCACCTTTATCCAGAATTAAGCTTAGTGCTGGTTGGGCAATTATCTGAACAAGTGGCAGGGCATATTAATAAAAAATCACCTCTAACTAACTATATTAAAACATTAAAATCTAAGGACAGAATAGTCATTACAGGCTATTTGAATGATAAAACTCTTGGTGAGCTTTACAGGTCAGCCAAGGTTTTTCTTTTCCCTTCATTGTTCGAAGGCTTTGGTATGCCGCCTGTTGAAGCATTAGGTTTTGGTAAACCTGTTATTACAAGTGAATGCACAGCTATTAAGGAAACAACACTGGGGTATGCATCTAAATACATAAAAGAACCAACGAATGTACAAGAATGGAATGATGCAATTAAAAAAGTTCTTGACTTTAGTGCACCCAATATCACAGATGAGCAACAATTAGAGTTAAAGCAAGCTTATTTACCTAATTATATTGCTAAGAAGTACGTGCAAGTTTTTTTAAATCAAAATGATAATGTTTAAATTAATTGGGTATATCAGTATTTACTAAAAAAATGACATGAAAAAGAATAAGATTAATTCATTAACAATATTAAATATGATAGTTCATGTGCTGTCATTAGATGAAGCGGTTAAATATGTTTGCGAGTACTCTAATCAGCTCAAAGGCTATTATATATGTGTTGCTAATGTACATATGGTTATGGAAGCATTTGATTCAGAAAGCTTTCGTACAACTGTAAATCAAGCAGATTTGATTATTGCTGATGGTAAACCACTTTCTATTGCGCAAAAACTTTTAGGGCATAAAGATGCTGCCCAAGTGCGCGGGCAAGATATTATGAATGCGCTTTGCGCAATCAGCGGTAAAAAAAATATAAATATTGGTTTTTATGGAGGCAGTTCAGAAGCGGTTCTTGAGTTGGTTAAAGCAAATTTATTACAACAATATTCGGATATTAAAATAACTTATTCATTTTCGCCTCCTTTTCGTTCTTTAACGGGTGAAGAGGATATTGAAGTCATTAAAAAAATTAATGGTGCTAAGGTTGACGTTTTATTTGTGGGAATAGGTTGCCCCAAGCAAGAAATGTGGATGGCGGAACACAAAGATAAATTAAACTGTGTAATGCTTGGGGTTGGGGCGGCGTTTGATTTTGTCGCAGGCAATAAAAAACATGCACCACGTTGGATTCAAAGTATAGGTTTAGAATGGTTGTTTCGTTTGCTATCTGAACCCAAACGTTTATGGAAACGTTATTTAAAACAAAACCCTCGCTTTATTTGGTATTTTACTTTGCAGTTGCTGGGCAAGAATTATTGATACGAATAGTCATTCGTCGAGAGTCTTTGATCATATATTACAAGCCCTTATTTGTCGTAATTTTCATCTCAAAATTAAATTCTGTATCCTCGTTTTCTCGGGAACGAATATTTCTTTAAAGTAAAAAAAGCCACAAGTTATTAGAATAAGTCTAAATCGTTCATCATATATTTTGCCCCACCTTTGTCATTTCGATTAACCGATGAATAAAATGCATATTTCTTAATTTGTGAGTGAAATTTTAGGTTTTTTTAAGCTAGCTGTATGTGATAGATAAATCACCTGATTTATGAATAACAATTCACATTCTTTAACATTCTAAGCCTGCTTTTGCATATATAGCAGAA
>Ga0316207_10003479_pt1 | contig 14561 bp, 17 predicted proteins | sample 6weekpyrite_MG_FD_204943 | JGI IMG/M metagenome (GOLD analysis project Ga0316207, IMG submission 204943) | Microbial mat bacterial communities from mineral coupon in-situ incubated in ocean water Damariscotta River, Maine, United States -... | ecosystem: Environmental > Aquatic > Marine >... | reverse complement strand
ACCCGAAGATGGTCGCGGTAACCGTCTTGAAATGAGAATAACAATCAATGAATAAAAACAGAGAGAATCCTGTGAGTTTTGAAATTGATGATGAACAAGGCTATCTCGTTGTTCGCTTTACGGGCGAGATTGATCTCTACGGCACGCCACATGCACGTGAAGTCATACTCAACTGTGTAAAATCAGGCCGCAATACGGTGATTGACCTCTCCGGGGTTACTTATATCGATAGTTCTGGTGTGGCCAGTCTGGTTGAAGGCTATCAACTTGCCCAAAACGAACAGCTTGAATTTGGCCTTATCAATACCAGTGAGGCCGTCATGAATGTCTTACAGCTGGCACACCTTGATAAAGTATTTTCTATTCACGCGTCATTAAATGAGCGATTACAGGCCACCTGATTGGCATAATAGTGCTGAGAACTTTCACCGAAAAGCTTGGGCAAACCACTCTACGCGGCATCGAAGAACTGGGATATTCGATTGCCCTGCTTTTTGAATCGGCCTACTGGCTTATTTTTGGCTTTCGTCGTCGCCAGGCGGTAAAACTGCCCTCGGTTTTTTCACAAATGATGCACATCGGCATTCAAGCCTTACCGATCGTTAGCATACTCGCTTTTGCGATTGGTATGATGCTCGCCATTCAAGGCATTGCCACATTAAAAACGTTTGGTGCTGAATCGCAAGTTGTTCTCGGCATCGCACTTTCGGTTACACGCGAATTTTCACCACTCATTATCGGCATTCTGGTTGCCGGTCGTTCCGGTTCTGCCCTAGCGGCACGGATTGGTACCATGCAAATGGCACAAGAGATTGATGCCTTGCGCGTCATTGGTATTAGTCCGGTACGTTACCTCGTTACCCCTGCCATGATCGCGATGCTCATTATGTTACCTGCTCTCACCTTCTTTGCTGATCTGATCGCATTATTAGGTGGTGGTGTGTATAGCTCGCTCGAGCTTGGCATGAGTTTACAGGCCTATGCCGATAGAACGATAGAAGTGCTTAAGGTTGATGACATCACACAAGGACTTTATAAAAGCCTGGTGTTTGCGGTGATTATTACACTGGTTAGTTTCGTCAATGGTTTTTCAGTTACCGCCGGTGCCGAAGGCGTTGGAAGAGCAACAACGCGTTCGGTGGTATTGTCCATTACCTACATCATTATTGCCGACATGATCTTCACCTTCGTTCTGACACATTAATCATGGGCGATCACGAAACACATCCAGACCAAACCGCCATCGAGGTAGCGAACCTGGTTACCCACTATGGTCGCACGCGCATTTTGAATAATATTGATATGCACGTGAACACTGGCGAGATCATGGTCATCATGGGCGGCAGTGGCTCGGGTAAAAGCACCTTGCTACGTTACATGCTTGGCCTTCATCAAGCCACTAGCGGCAGTATAAAATTGCTCGGACATGACATTACCAAGATCAGCGCGCAAGAAATGGATGAACTGCGTAAAAACATGGGCGTGTCTTTTCAAGGTGGTGCACTGTTTAACTCTATGACTGTCGGCGAGAATGTTTGTCTGCCACTACGTGAGCATACTCAACTTGATGAGAACACCATACAAATCATGAGTCGCATGAAATTATCAGTGGTGAACCTTGGTGGTTTTGAAGAACTGATGCCCGCCCAGCTTTCCGGCGGTATGATTAAACGCGCAGCATTGGCTCGAGCCATTGTCATGGATCCAAAGTTATTATTTTTCGATGAACCCTCCGCTGGTCTCGATCCGGTTGCCGCAGCTGAACTCGATGATTTGATTTTACGTATACGCAAGGCACTTAACACAACCATTGTCGTTGTCACACACGATCTGGACAGTACCTTTCGTATTGCTGATCGTATTACCGTACTTGATAAAGGTAACATTCTGATGATTGGCACTGTCGATGAAGTACGTAACGCTGATAATGAACGGATTCAAAGCCTGTTAAATCGTGAAGCACGGCATGTCGAAATTGATGCCGATGAATACATAAAAGAATTGACTGGACAAAAGAGCTAAGTCTTATGAAACATGAAAACATAAACTATCTTGTAGTTGGCAGTTTTGTACTCACCATGATTGCTGCACTGGTGATTAGCCTGACCCTCATCACCGGACGTGATGGCGATACCGAAAGCTACCATGTTTATTATGACAGCGTTGCCGGATTAAAATACGGCACCATCGTTTCCTACGAAGGTTACCAATTGGGTCAAGTCGAATCCGTTAAACCCATACAGGACAACGGTAAAACACGTTATAAAGTTACCTTTGGTATTCGAGAAGACTGGAAAGTGCCATCAGACAGCGTGGCACAAATTGTTTCATCTGGTTTGCTCGGGGGAATTTCTGTCAATATAAAAGAAGGTGTCAGCGATAGCTCGCTAAAACCCGGAGACACCCTGCAAGGTCAGGAAGGCGCGGACTTATTTGCTGCTGTCGGCGGTGCTGCTGGTGATATAAAGTTGCTCATTGCTGATGTAAGAAAATTTGTTGGCACACTCAATAAAGAAGCAGGATTGTTAGATGACGCGAAGAAACTCATGAAAAGGCTTGATAATAGCGCTGCCAATCTTGAAAAAATCCTCAGTGACAATAATGCCAGGGGCATCAATGACACGGTTAACACTATTAGTTCATTGGCACAACGACTCGACAAAACCATTACTGAAGTTGACCGGACTATTCAGTCTGCTGGCAATCTCGTAAATGAGAACAGAAATGATTTAAAACGATCGATTCGTTTAATGAGTGCCAGCCTGGAAACAGTATCACAACATATCGACACCATTACCTATAATCTTGAAGGTACCAGTCGTAATATGAATGAATTCAGTCGTCAGATCCGCGAGAACCCTGGGCTATTACTGGGGAGCACACCACCGAAAGACAAAGCCGCAGGAGCCGCTAAATGAATATTCTTGATAAGGGCTTCTTTCGTGGCAGTATTATCTTAGCGGTGAGCAGTATTCTGGTATTACTTACGGCCTGTGCCGCACAACCACCGGTACCTGAAGACAACTTTTATCAGTTGCCAGCCCCGCAAATTAAAGCGATGAAACGCACTATCACCAAGAGCATGTCGGTTAAACGGCTCGTCTCCGATGGTCTGCACGGTGAACGCGCACTACTCTTTAGTAAAACAGGCCATGCCTTGCAATTAAAACAATACCATTACCACCACTGGAGTGACACACCACCGCGCATGCTACAGGAATATTTAATCAGCGCCCTGCGTCGTGCACGTGTCGCTGATATTGTCACTAATTATGATCCGGTACATCGTACTGACTACAACCTCACCGGAAAAATACGACACTTCGAACAAATTGAACGTGGTAGTAAAAATGAAGTATTGGTTGAATTAGAACTTAGACTTGATGACAAACGTGGCAATCTCATGATGCTAAAAGACTATCGCATTACTCAAACAGCCAGTAGTGCATCACCCCATGACCTGGTTCAGGCATATGGAATGGCATTAAATAAGCTGGCCAATAAATTCATCGACGACTGGTTAAAAAAATAATACAACGGACATGACAGATTTCTACCCAACAGGTATTAAATTCAGCAAGTACAAATAACAATATTTTGAAATTAACCTTCAAAAATTTCAATGATTGCCACCAACTCACTATCCAGCAATACAGTCGGCGCATCTTGATAAACAACAAGCACTACTGCAACAAAAATAGTATGAATAAATACAGCGGATAGTAAGAACTGCAATATCTCATTTTCAAATAACTTTTTCATTGGATTCACCCTCTGTATATAACGGCAGCTATTTTAGAAACGCATAATCCGTAGGATTATTTTCTGCATCGTTACTAACTATATCGGCAGGAAAAAGATTTTCTGTGCTTAATATTGGGTGAGTAGAGCGAAAAACTGGTTAACAATTGTAAATAATGGCTGCTGACGCTTACTTTAAGGTAAATAATAACATTAATAATCCTAAGTGAATTCAGCCAGATAAATACCAACCCCGAGCGATATTAGGGCTATTTCGACGAGTGTAATCCATAAGATCATGTAGGTTACCCGGCGGCCAGTAGGCTTCATAGGTTGCCAAACCCGCCTCATATACCAACGCCATAAACCAAATTTAGACCATTTCTTCCAGGCGATTAAAAAACGCTGTAGATAATCCGCCCAGTTGATGATGCTTTTATCCACTTCATTAATTCGTAATTGAAGTTCTTCTTCAGAAAGCCCACCATAGTTATCCGTAATGGTTAGTTTTGAACCAAACTGAGAAGGCTCAACTTTTAGCACTGTTTCCTTCTTGATTCCATCTGAATAACTCACTCTAATTTCATCAGCTTTTTGCTCAATGTTTATATTTACATCAAGATTAAAAGCCTCTTCCTGACTAATGTTTTTGACTGCCATATGATATCGGTTATCTGCTATTTTCTCCCACACATTAAATTCAAGCATGGGGTTAATTCTAAACAGGCGTTCAATATCCTGGCAAAATGCCATTAATTCATCAGTACTAAGTGGGGTGTTTATAGATGCCCACGCCGCATCGTTGTCGGCCGTCATTGCCTCTGCTAGATCATTCATCTGTCGGGTATGGCGCAATCAATATTGGTGTCGATATTGTTCTTGTCAGCTTGTCGTTAGACATGCGAGAACGTAATCCGGAAACACCTTTGGGTCTGGGTGCCCCCATCACAACTAAATCATAATTCTGTTTATTACTGACATCCAATAGGCATTCATCCGGCTCACCAACAACCACTTCATTGGTATACTCAATGTCATTTTCTTTTGCATACCTAGAGATACGGTCACAATGTTCAGCAACCTCCTGTTCCAGTTCAGACTCAAGATAACGCCTGAAAGTATTACGTGTTGAACCATTGTTCAACCAGTCATCGCCAGTCATTCCTTCCCACAATGTGGGTACAACAACAAGATGGTGAATAGTTCCACCTTTATTACAGAGTGATACGGCCATCTGCTCGGCAGCTTGTGCACCATTCGTACCATGACTTGCTAATAAAATATTATCTGTAGACATCATTTCTAAAACCTTAAAAAAGGAAGCATCAGCCAGACTCTGCCGGACTGATGCTTCCAGTTACGTTACCTAAAGATTAATAAACAGCATACACAGCGAATGCAATAATCAATGCAAACACTAATGCCATAAAATCTTCTTTACGATCACTACCAAAGATAGATAGTGCTGAACCACGATCAAATTTATTTTCCATCGTTTAATCCTCTATTAAATAGTTTCACTAACAATTAGCAGGACCACAACCAGCGAAAGCACCGCTTTGGTTAAGCCCACAACACCACCAATAACGGCAGGTTGACCACCCGCTTGTTTCATTGATGAAATCGTAATTTGCATACCTAAGCCAACAAGACCAAATGCGAATAACCAGGTAATCCACTTACGGAATGCCTTAATCTTTTTCGCGGTATGTCGCACAGCCTTATGTGCTTTTTTCAGAATCTTACCTGAATCCTTACCCATCACCTTAGAATTGGCAAGACCACGAATGGTTGCATCATCTTCAATGCTGGCAATTTTACGGTCTGCAATCAGTCTCGCTAATGCGGCTTTACGCTCTTCACGTACAACCTTGTCAGAATTTGCCGTTAACACTGCAATCTGCTCATCGGTCATCAACTTGCTGGTTTTCACATTACTATTATCGAAATATTTGCCCTTGTAGTGATTTGCTGGGGCAAACATGCCAGTAGTAGATAGCGCAAACAGTAAAATGAAACCTAAAACGAAGACTGGGAATTTTTCAAAAATAACCCGACCTACGTTAACCGTTTCTGTCACTGATTCTTCACGTTTCACATACCAGACTGCCAACCATAATACGATAATTGGTAATACAAGTACGCGAGTAATATTGAAGATTTCTGCAACCTTAAGGGTCTCGATACCATCTGGCTGGTAAGCCAGTGCAGCACCCGCAACTTGTGCAGAGTTCAGAATACCTGTACCTGCCCATGCACCAAACTGTACATATGACATATCCAGCAGATTACCGATGATTGGGAAGAGGAACATACAACCCACACCCCAAAGCAGAATCGTACCAATGGTATACGCAATCTCTACAGACTTGGCCTGAACAACAGGTGCTGATGCAACCGTCGCAGAGACACCACACACACCCATACCGGCGGATAAAACACCACCCATAGAATTAGGTATGCCACGCCTGGAACCCATCCATAATACGAGGCCAACAGAACCCAACACAAAGAAGCCAATCATGATGATAGAAAGGCCACCCAGGTTCTTAAGTTCTGCCGCACTGTAAAGTGTACCCAGTAAAATCACACCTGTTTTTAAACCAAGACGTGACAAACGAACACCATTTTGGGCCCACTCAGGTACTCTGAATACGTTGACGATAATAATACCCGTCACAATGCCCATTACGACGTAATTTAAACCAAGCAACTTATGTATGTATTTGCCAGTATCACCGACTTTACCAAATGACATACTGAACACGGCTACTTCAGGGGCAATAAACCACCGAACTAACATCGCAATTAACAGAATGAACATACCACCTGCAACTGTCGATGAGTAATAATCCCACGCCCCTTCCGTATGACTGCCAAACCATTGCCAAGCACCAATAACAACGGACACAGCCCCGAAATAGAGTGGAATACTTATCAACTCAGCACCATACTTATACTTTTTACCTGCAGCTAAGTGCTCCATATAACCATCTAGCATGCCATTGCCTGCTGCATACCAGATTGCAAGCATAATGACACCGATGATAAAGAGCGCTGGACTTTTCTTGGTATACACCATTGTGACCTTCTCCCCTTTGTGAACTTACTTATTTTTATATCGTCAGCTTATTTATTCTTGTCTTACAACATAAGCCATGTTTATAGCAGGATACATTTTGAATTAATTTGAAATTAACACAATGTCTGGGTAATTATATACTTACGTTATTATTTTATTAATTAAGACTGTTCTAATGCATCTTGGTGTCTAAACAAATAAAATCCACACACATAATTTGATGTTCTGAACTGACACGCCCAGATTGATAGACAGGTAAGCTATTTTATTGAAGCGAAAAGGCGAGGCGATAAAATTAAGACCATTAAAATTAAAACGTAAAAAAACGGCTAAGAACGCCGTAGATTCATCCTGATTTACGGCATGGTTTCAGCACATAAATTTATTCTGCTAGCAACGTAGTCAAGCAAACTAGCTATGACTGAGGATTAACATTTTTAAACAATTTTTTTACCAGCACAGGAATTCCAAAAAATACTACTGCAAATAAAAATGAATAGCCGGTAGGGTATTCCATAAGTAACCATCCAAAAACAATTACCCCACTTAGTAACCAAATTAAGATCGTGACTGCTGTTGGTAGGTCTTTAGGCATTACGCTTACCTCTTGCTTATAATAATGGTGAGTTGCACCAGTAATTTAGCAGAAAATAGACCGCGCTACTAATCAGGTAAAATATATGCCGTGGTATCCATTGATGGCTGGCTTTCATCGACAAATTTAAAGGTGCTCCAACCAATTTTAACCATATCGTTATGGCATAATTTTTTAGCACTGGTTTTTATATTATTTACAAAGGTGCTATTAGTACTACCCAAATCGCGAAGTTCATATTCAATATGCTCGGCAAAGTGCTCATCTTGATTTCGTTCAATAATAGCATGCTCGCTACTCACGGCTAAATCATCAAGGTGCACATCATTGTCTGGCGCCCGACCAATTCGCAAGGTGTCATTATTAATATCAAAATGCTGTCCGCCTACCCCATCAACCATTAATATTAACTTAGCCATATCCACACCTCATCTTAAACTGTTCTTTGAATTAATATAACCGAAACATTATCCTGACCACCTGCTGCATTTGCGGCCTTTACTAAATGATTAATACCTTGTGATAGCCCATTCGATTCTTTTAGAATATTGGCGATAGCGGCATCATCTATATAACTACTCAGGCCATCTGAGCAAAGTAAATAGATATCATCTGCCTTGGTTACTTGCATGGTTACTTCAGGGGCAACGCTGGCTTCAACACCCAGGGTGCGTGTTAACACATTTCTGTATACAGAATTACTTGTCCCTGTACCGGCATGACGTAATTCTTCTTCCATTGAATGGTCAACAGTGAGTTGTACTAATTCACCTTGACGATATCGATAGCAACGAGAGTCACCAATGTGGGCGATACACAAATACTCATTAAAGGCCAGGGCAGTCACAATTGTGGTTCCCATGCGCCCTAGTTCATCGTTGCTGCTGCGTACTTTGTGCACAGCCACATTGGCCGCTGCGATCGCATCCATCATGGACCAAACCATTCTGGCGCTTTCCGCTTGCCATGCAGCACGATCCTTTTTTATTGAACGACTGATCGCTTCGCGTGCATGTTCAACCGCTAATCGGCTGGCAACTTCACCACCGGCAAAGCCCCCCACACCATCGGCAAGAATAGCCAGGCCCGTGTCATCTTCATTAGCTAAATACCAATCGATACTGTCCTGGTTGTTTTCACGCACCAGGCCTATATCTGTTTCACCATAAATTTTAAATCGACTCATTATTTCAGCTACTATGCTTTTGCCAGTGCATCGGCCATTTCCTGTGCCGAGGCGTAACGCTTAGCAGGATTTTTTTGCAGCGCTTTATTGATAATTTTCACTACTTTAATCGACAGCTCAGGTCGTAGCTCACGAATACTACGGTGTTTTTTATTTGTAATTTGATACGCAAGACTTGCCAGACTTTCACCCTTAAAGGGCAGTTCACCGGTTAATAGCTGGTAAAGGGTTACGCCAAGACTGAAAATATCGGCACGACCATCCACTTTGCCATCAGTCAACTGTTCCGGAGCCATGTAACTTGGACTACCAAGTATTGTGCCTGTTCTCGTTGTGGTCGTATCGGTAACACGTGCAATACCAAAATCGCTTACCTTAATACGTTCATCACTTTCGTTATACAGTATATTGCCCGGCTTGATGTCACGATGCACAATGCCTTGACGATGGGCGTAGTCGATTGCCTGTGCGGCCTGGGAAATTAATTTATACGTTGTGTTGCAATCAAGCATTTCACCTTGATTGGTGTACTCACTCAGTGGTCTGCCGGGGACATAATCCATTGCGATAAAGGCAAGGTTCTGTTCATCCCCAATATCAAACACCGTCACAATATTAGGATGGTTAAGCCTGCCTGCTGCCTCGGCCTCCCTGAAAAAACGTTTTCTTATTGCATCGGCTTCACTGCCACTGAATTGCTTTAAGTTAATTGTTTTAACCGCAACATCACGGACAATTTTAGGATCATGGCCAAGGTATACAACACCCATCGCACCTCGACCTAATTCACGCTGTAATTCATAACGCCCCAGGACCGGATGTTCAAGGCCTGACTCCGGCATCACTAACGTGCTTGCCCCATTGAAACTATTGTTTACTACCGCAGCCTGGCTTTGCGTGTCGGCCAAACTTGTTAAGCGTTTTGCAACATCTCGATAATTTTTAGTTATTCTTGAAATGCGCGTAAAAATCCGAAACGCTTTGTCATAGCGTCGCTGTCGCTCATATTCAATGCCAATCACATACAACAATTCAAACATGTCATCGCAGGGTTCACATTTAAGTAAGGTTGTTGCTGCCTGATCATAGTCACCAACCTCAACTTCTTTGCTACCCAGTTGTAATATCGCTTTGTCTTTATCGTTAACCAGTATTTTTAATTTATTCTCATAACACAACACTAACATCATCAATGTATGACCGAGGATAATGAATGCGACCAGTATGGTTAAGGGTAACCAAATCTGTGAGGTTAATAGTAGCCCGATTTGCCCCATCATGACTGCGACAACAAGTATGCCACTGACCAATAGGCCCGTTGAAAACCGAATCGTCGGTAATACAATAAATAAATACAAAACAATCAATATTACAATGACTGCAAATATTAAATATGCCCAGGCAGGTGTATAGACACTGCTGCCACTTAACATCGTTTCCATTACATGTGCCAGTGGTTCCATCTGGGTAAGGCTGCCCTGACCTAATAGTACTGTTTTATTGTGGAACCGGCGTAATGACTCTCCTCGACCAAACTCAGTGCTACTGTAATAAGGTATGTCCTTTTTTGCAGACGATGGGATATATATTCTTCCATCTGGCCCGGTTAACACATGCTCGTCAATACTCAGTCCAACTGCCTCTTGCCAACGTAGTGTTTTAGCTAGTTTGCTCTTTTCATACATTCTTAAAATCAAGTCTGCAATCGGTAACTGGCCTTGCAGCCAGACAAGTGCATGTTGCTCTGCTGAGACCTTGCCAAGGGGAACATACAAGGACTTTTTTCGAAGCTTACTGTCCGTGCCAATTATCGGTGGATGCTTCAACAGTGCGGCAAAAATGGATGGCGTATAATCCAGATCAAAAGGTGCAATACGTTTCGCTGTACTAAACGAAAATACATCGTGATTGAATGACCCGGGAATTAATCCGACCGGAATCGCTAATTTACGCAATTCACTGCGAATCTTTGGATCTATTGGTAAACCAATGAATGCCATTCCGGTGGGCTGCTCGGCAGCAACACGCGAGATAAATCGCGTTGATTTAGTTCCGCTAACATCATATGGGATTTCAAGCATCACCACATTCGAGACATTCGTTGATTGTGGCTGAAGATAAGAAGCCCATTTGAACCAGTGGTTATCAAGCCAATTCGAAACTGGTTGTGCAATGGGGGTCAATAAGATAATTCCTAGCAGTAACACCAGACCCCTGGTATTACTTAGGAAACGGCAAATTGCAGCCCAAATAATCTTCATCGATTACCCCTTAATATTCATACTGACACTGTAGGCCATATTCAGCCTGGAAACGTGGACTACTTAACAAAAATGCCCAATTTTATTTAAAATTGAGCATTTAAGCTGGAAAATATGAACGATTAGCCATTTAGCTAATTCCGGTGCTTTTTCACCAAGCGTTTCTTTTTATATTCTTGACGAGGCGTCAACTTACTGCGTCGACCTGCAAACGGGTTATCACCACTCTTAAATTCAATACGCACCGGTGTACCGTGTAGATCCAACACCTTTCTAAACGTATTAGTTAAATATCGCGTATAGCTTTGTGGAATATTCTTGGTTTGCTTGCCATGAATGACAATAATGGGGGGATTACGTCCACCCTGGTGGGCGTATTTCAATTTAATACGTCGTCCGCGCACAACAGGCGGCGCATGTGCAGCGACTGCATCTTCAAGTACCCGGGTTAAACGCGGTGTTGAAACATTGATCATCGCTGATTTGTAGGCTTTATTAATTGCGGCAAATAACGTGCCTACCCCGGTGCCGTGCAAGGCAGAAATAAAATGTATGTCGGCAAAATCAATAAATGCCAAACGTCTGTCCAGCTCATCTTTAATCCGGCTACGCTCGTGAGACTCAAGACCATCCCATTTATTAACCGCAATCACCAGAGCCCTTCCCTGATCAAGTGCGTAACCAAGCAGACTAACATCTTGTTCCGTAATACCTTCATGTGCATCAAAAATAACCAGGACAATATTGGCCGCACTGATTGATTGTAGGGTTTTAATAATACTAAATTTCTCAACGACTTCATTAACCTTGCTGCGGCGACGCACACCTGCCGTATCGATTAATGTATATTCTTTGCCGCGACGTTCAAAAGGAATACTAATACTGTCACGTGTAGTACCTGGCATATCATAAACCAGTACCCGCTCTTCTCCGAGAATTCGATTCACTAATGTCGACTTTCCCACATTGGGACGCCCGACCATTGCGATACGAATACCGGTGTCTTGTTCTTCTTCGGGCTCTGCCTCTACTACCTCAGGAAGCGTGTCAATAATGGCTTCTTCGAGTGTTCCCATACCACGGCCATGTGCTGCAGAAATCGCATAAGGTTCGCCTAATCCAAGTGAATAAAACTCAGCAGTGAGCAGATCAATATTTGCCCCATCACTTTTGTTCATTGCCAGGATGACTTTCTTTCCTAGCTTACGGATGTGTGCGCCAATGGTTTCATCGCCCGCCGTTAAACCATCACGGGCATCAACCAGAAAAATGACAACATCGGATTCATCAATGGCCTGCATGGCCTGACCAGCCATCAATTCATCAATGCCCTCATCGCCACTCAAACCACCCGTGTCGATAAGTATCATATCGCGCTCACCGAATGTCGCCGTGCCATATTTTCGATCACGTGTCATGCCGGGTTGATCGGCAACAATCGCATCACGCGTGCGCGTAAGTCGATTAAAAAGCGTCGACTTACCTACATTCGGTCGGCCAACAAGTGCAAGGACGGGTTTCATATATTTGCCTGTGGAGCGCTATCCACCGACGCGCAATGCCGTTAATGTACCGGAACTGCTGCTGATAAAGACGGTATCACCAACAACCACGGGGGCAGCAACAATAGGTCCACTGCCAACACGAATGCGTGCAGCAATAGCGCCGTTATCATACTTAAGGAAATGTACATAACCTTCAAGATCACCAACAACGACATGATCATTGATTGTCGCAGGCGCCGTTAGTTTACGTGCGCGTAACTCTGAGTTCTTCCAAAAAGAAGATCCACTACGACGCTCCAATGACCAAACTTGACTGTCTGCATCGGTGACGTACAAGCGTTTAGCATCAGCACCAATACCTGCATGTGAAGACATCTTGCGATTCCAAAGACCACGACCATTCTCCAGTGCAATCGTCGCCACATTACCCTGGAAGGTTGCAACATGAATGACACCATCTGCAACAATGGGGTCAGCATCAATATCAACGATACGTGCTAGCTCCGAACGACCACGAGGCAAGGCAATACGCTTTTCCCATAGTAACTCACCACTACTTAATCGTAGTGCCACCATTTTTCCATTAGCCAGACCGGCAATCACACCGCCAGCAAAGATCACCGCAGAACTGGTTCCTCTTAAGGTCAATACCGGCACACTACTATCGTGAATCCACATTCTTTTCCCGGTAGCTGACTCATAGGCAAATATCCGACCATCAATACTGCGCGCTACGGAAACACCATCGGCTGCACTTGGTGAAGCCAATATTTCACTTGATGCGAGTGTTCGCCATCGTTCAGCACCCGTCTCACGATCCAATGCGATAAGCTCTGCATCAGCCGTACCGAGTAAAACCAGTCCATCGCCAATACCCGGGCCACCGCGTAATCTTGACTTGGTATCAACCTGCCACAGCACGTTACCGGTTTTAACATCGTATGCGGAAACTTTACCTTTAACGCCTGCGGCATAAATACGATCGCCGTCTACGGTTGGTTGTAGTCGCACATACAGTTTTTTTGCATCGCTACCCACATTCGCAGACCAACGTTCAGACACATTGAGTGTTGACGTAATTTTGCGTAACTCTGCCGGTTTTTCACTGGAATCTTCACTACTAAAATAGTCGCGCACACTTTCTGAAACAGTCTCGTTAAATGATGCACACCCATTTAGCCCCAATAATGATATACATAGCACTATTATGCTGACCAAACGCGCACTCATTTCGCTGTCTCCGGTTCTACTATATTCGTAGACTTCGTGTCAGAATATTTCAACTTAACCGTGTCTCTCGCTGCTGGAGACAAGCCTTCGCTCTGCAAGGCCTTGTCGTAAGCAGCATTTGCCGCAACCATATCGCCTTTGGCAAGGAAGATATCTCCCCGCAGATCTTCGTAGATTGCGGTATAACCACCGGTATCTTTAATTGCTAATAAAGCAAGTGCTGCATCATATTCAGCGTCATTCACCATGAGTGCGAGTAATCTGATACGGGCAGTATGTTGAATTTGATTTTGCCGCGTATTATCGACTACCCACTGCAAGTCATTCTTGGCCGATTTCATATCACTCTCTTCAACGGCTTTTTTTGCCGCTGCCAATGCCGCCAATGCTGCATAAGGTGTTGATTTGTGTTCAGCGATAAGTTCAGACTTTAATTTACCGATGGACTCTTTGTTATTCGCCAACAGGTTTTTCTGGAATTCACCATATAAGGCTGATGCCTCTACAGCCTTGGTATCCTTGTATTCAATCCAGCCACGCCAGCCAAATAACGCTAAGGAACCAATAACCAGGCCAGCAACCACTGCCATGCCATTTTCCTTCCACCATTTCTTGATGACTTCTACTTGTTGTTCTTCTGTTAAATGATCTGCCACGTTTACCCCCGAACGATCTTATTCAAGTGTTCAGCCAACTCAGACTGCTGAACTGTTTGCTGTTCTGTTTTTTCACGTAAATTTTTAATGGCTACCGTGCCACTATTAACTTCATCTTCGCCAATAATAACCGCGAATAAGGCATCGCTTTTATCAGCCTTTTTAAACTGACTCTTAAAACTGCCACCGCCACAATTCATAACGAGGCGCAACCCTGCTACGTCTTGGCGTAAATTTTCTGCTAATTGCAGGCCTTGTTTTTCCGCCTCATCACCAAACATAACGAAATAAACATGTGCCGCCTG
>Ga0316207_10003478_pt1 | contig 14562 bp, 12 predicted proteins | sample 6weekpyrite_MG_FD_204943 | JGI IMG/M metagenome (GOLD analysis project Ga0316207, IMG submission 204943) | Microbial mat bacterial communities from mineral coupon in-situ incubated in ocean water Damariscotta River, Maine, United States -... | ecosystem: Environmental > Aquatic > Marine >... | reverse complement strand
TGCCTGGGTTTGATATCTTTGTGCTTGTATTTTCTATAGTTGGTATGGATGCAGCTAGGATGAAGGGGTTTTTTAACAATCAAGATGATGATCTTTACCAAATATATGACGTTTATACATCATTGTACAATATTGACAAAAGGTTATTCGAAAAAAACATTCCTTATTTCGCATTTATTTTTATGAAGTTAAAAGAACATTACTCTAGTAATGTTCAGGTAAAAATAAAAAACTTTATTGAACAGTATTAGATCGATATGATGTGCTGACACATTGCCGTGTTACAAAACGCGTTATATTTTGCTATAAATTCTACTAGAGTATTATATGGGCACAATTAGACAAAAGTTCCAAGAGAATAAGGTCAAATGGGGTACGAGATGGCCTATATTTGTTTTGGCAAACAACTTGCCATTCAGTATTACTGTAAAAACTGCTCCGCCTGATTTGGAACATCCAGTCTATGTAAGAACAAAGACGACTGATATAACCACGTTCATCCATGTCATTCTTGATAAAGAATATGCATTGTCATTCAATGCGTCTCCTAAGGTGATTCTGGACTGCGGTGCGAATATTGGACTGACATCCGTGTATTATGCAAACCTTTATCCCAATGCAACAATCATTGCTGTTGAGCCAGTTGAATCAAACTATAATATTCTCATTAAGAACGTATCTTATTATGAAAATATTATTCCAGTACATGGGGCGATTTGGGATAAAAAAATCAAGTTGTCAATCGAAGATGCTGGCACTGGACATTGGGGATTCCAAACAAGAGAATCTGGTGATTTTGACATCCAAGTTCAAGCTTATAGTATTAATGATATTCTTAAAGAGTATGGTTTTAATAGCATTAGTTTATTGAAAATGGATATTGAGGGCGCAGAGAAAGAGGTCTTTGAATCTGCCAGTGACTGGATCGAAAAAGTTGATGTGGTGATTGTGGAGCTACATGATAGACTTAAGGCCGGCTGTGAAACAGCTTTTCAGAAAGCCACCAATGAGATGCCTGTAAAGTTTGTCAGGGGTGAGAATCATATCGCAGCCAGGAAGGGTCTGATTAACGTATCTTCGGATATACAGTCATAATATATTTTCTCATTTAATGTTTCCCATATATTGCTCTGAAATGAGAATGGACTGGCATTGACGTGTTAAAATCATATAAGTGTAGTAAATTAAATTCTTCTAGAATCCTAAATGATGCATCAATGGTTTTTCCTGGAATTTCATTTTTCCAATAACCAGGATTGTCGGATGCGCGACTGGTTCGTTGCGTTCTTGACGTCTTCGTGATGGCCTTGTGGAGTTTGTCCTCTATGCCATCACTGTTAATACCTAGCTGCATGCGTAATTGTTTTACTTGGAATACTGGATCATTCACCAGCTCTTCATAGAAGACCGGGTATGCGTCATTAGGTTCAATCATTTTAAATGGAACATAATGCAGTATCGACCATGTCAATATTTGTTTTAAAATAAAGTCATCCTCTATAGATGCAATCAAGTCATAATATGGTGACAAGTAGTCGTCCATAAGTGTCTGTTGCGTTAGGAAGTTAGTAGGATCTATTAACCAGTTCCAGTGCTTGAGATTTTGCTTGGACAATGCAACATCAAAAGGGTTGCGAATAAGAAACACGACTTTTAATTCCGGGAAGTGATTTATTGCCCATTTGACAAATAGATTTGAAAATATATCTTTTATCAATAAACCATCATAAAACAGGCTGTTGTTTGCTTCGTCTACTTTGTTGATGTTTATCTTCCCAGTAAAAATGTTCGTCGCCAGAGATAAAATTTCAGTATTGTTAGAATCGGGGCGTAAATACTGGTTCGGTTGCATAAGATTAGCATACTGTGGGTTAAACTTAGGGTTGAATGGTTCAAATAATTCACGATACCGTCTATTTACATTAATAAGACTAGAAACCCAGGTTGTTCCACTTCTACCATCCCCGATTAACCATATTTTTTTGTGATAACGGTTCGCAAAATAATTGGCAGTATTGATAATAGGGCGAATAGTAGGCCAGTATTGTTTGAGTCCTTTAATCACAGCGGTCTTTTTATGATCCTGGTTTCTTGTATTATTGAAACTTTATTATAAGTGATAAGTTTGTATGCAATTAGGAAACAAGAGTAGTAAATAATTATCAGTATCAAAAATAAAACTTTATTTGACGATTCGATCAGAAATAATGGTTATTATGTAAAACTCGTTGTGTCAGTCAATAAAATACCTGACTAATTCTTCCTCTGTAAATGTAGGCTCTGTCTTTGTGTATCCGTATTTCAGCGGATGAACAATATAATTACCATCTTTCTTGAATTCTTCTGGTGGGGCAATTAATTCTTCACCATACACTGCAAATAAACCATTTTCTCCTATACTGTCCATTGCAGTATATCCCAGATAGTAAACATGAGGTGTCATTAGTACATCTTCGCCCACGTCTGGAATAAAACATAACGCAGAGTTAAGAAGCAGGTCGTGCTCTTCCATTCTCTCAACAACTGTTTTTCTCAGCATGTAACTACCACCGATTGCAAAACATCCGTCAGGCCAGCCATTAGATCTTGCTGTTTGGATAAGATCCTTGAACTGCCGAGTTTTTGACCAAGCTTTGAAGGGATTATATCCTTCAAGGATATATTTTATCCAAAGCTTCAGCATGCCAACAGGTTTGAACCTGTTTTTAAAATAATTCTCCCAACCTCGGTTTTTTAACGGCAAGCCAACAATGTTAGTAAAAACCTGGCCCACCTGTCCTACACCCGGATTTTTACGAAAAAATCGCTGTGCTTCTTCAATAAAACCATTGCGACAAACGACGGCATCCGCGTCGATCTTGACGAAGATGCAGCCATCACTTAGGTCATTACGCTTTAATGCTTCACGCATACCATTATTCTGCATTCGCCAGATAAGGCCCCAGTGACGGTTAGTCGGTTTGTCGATATATATAACTATGACATCGTCATCATCAGTGGGAAGTGTTTTTTCAAAGTCAGTCTTTTGTCCATCAACGAGCACATATATGATGTAGTTATTACAGAATTTGCGAATGCTTTCTATGGTCCATAAGACTCTTTGTATATCAGACTTACACACCGGTACAAAAAAGCAGGCCTCTATTTCATTCATAACAGTAACCATTTAGATGTTACAAAGCTGAAACTCGTTTTAGATATTGTTGTTTTATTTCATTTAGAATGTGCGACTCGCTGGTGTGTGGTCTCCCTGACAGCACCCAAAGTATTAATATGCAAAGAGAATAAATGACAGCCCCTGATAATATTAATATAAGCAAATCAATAATTGTATATGTTTCTGAAGTATGGCCTATATAAGTATTAATCTGAACATTAAGAGTATAATACATTATAGCCGCGGATAGCGTGGGGCGTAGTGCGGTTAATGCAATGTCATGAGTATCAATACTGAGTTCCTTCATTATGCGCCAGAAGGAGATGGGTATCATAATAATTGAGATTGCAATTAACGCCATTATGGCAGTTATCAGATCATAGACATATATACAATAAATAAAAGCAGGTATGGCGAGGCAGAGCCTAACAACGAATATGCCTGTCATAATACGTGGCTTACCAATGGCCATATAGATAGACTGAGTGTTTGAAAATGATGAAATCATTCCGACGATTGCTAGTAATTGTAATATAGGTATTGCATCGTTCCATTTATCACCAAGTAGAACTGGAATCATAACAGGTGAAATTACGGCTATTCCGAGTGATGCAGGAATGATGAATAACGCTATCATGCCAAGAGTGCCGAGAAAGCTACGCTTCAATGCATTGTAATCATGACTTTGTTTCGCATAACCAGGGTATGCAGCCCTGTTGACGGGTAACACTATCTCTGTAGACCCAAGTTTGGCTATATCTGCTGAAACGGTGAATAACCCAAGTTGACCAGTGCCAGATACTTTACCAATTACGGCCTCAGGCATTTTGTAATTCATAAAATTAAGCAGATTGTTAATGAATAGCCAGCTTGAAAACCCAAATAGCTCCTTAGCCTTGCTGATGGATAATCTGGGGCGGTAGCTCTGGATGTAATAACTTAATAGTACAATGCCAGCGTGTGTAGCTACAGTGCCACCGACTAATGCCCAGTAGTTTTTTAGGTATAAAGCCAGGCTGACGCCGACAACAAAACCAATAAGTTTTTTTCCTAGAAGAAATGCAAATTCTTTGCGAAACTCAAGTTCTTTTCTGAACACTACGACGCCGATATTTTCAAAACCCGAAATAAACACTCCGAATGACAAAACAAGAAAAATATTAAAGAGGCGTTCGTCGTCATAAAAAAAAGATGCTAATGGGGCTGCACAAATAAGTAATATTGATATTACTGCTGTCGCAATAATATTAAATGTCCAGGCGGTATTATAGTGTTCGTCTGTTGCGTCCTGGTTGTGAATTAATGCCATGTCAAAATTAAATGCGCGCAATAATTCGAGTAATGTTACGATGAGCAGTGCTATTGCAACAAGCCCAAAATCCTCAGGACTTAACAGTCGCGCCAATATTATAGTTGAAACTATGCTGATGGACTTTTCCAGTATCTTGAAAAGAACCATCCAAACAGATCCTTTCGCAATCTGTTTATTAATATGTTTATGTCTGCTCATGCTGTTATATTGACCTGGATGACAGCCACTCTTCCAGAACAGCTAAGATCCAGACCATTGTGCCGAAATAAGATGCTGCGGAATCTGTTCTGTGGATATGAATAATATTGTCTATGAATTTGCTATCTATATAGTTGCGTTTTTTTAGTGCATTCAGGTTGTCATAAATGTGATCTTGCAGGTCGGGTGATTTTTTGAGCCATTCACCGAAGGGTAGTCCAAAACCGTGTTTGGGTTTGTTAATTACTTCATCTGGCAAAAAGTCTTTAAATGCACCTTTATAAAAAGAGCGCAGATGTTGGCCTTTCATTTTAACTGCGGAAGGGATTTTGGTTGACATTTTGACCAGGTCATCATTGAGCATCGGGTAGCGGACCTCAATATTGGCCAGCTCCGCGGTCTTGCTAACCTTTACAAGGTCGTTGTCTGCAAGTGTAAATTTCCAGTCCATATATAGCATTCTGTTTAATAAAGATGCATTGTCTGGCTGCAGATAAATGTTTCTCTTTTCTGATATTGGCAAGTCAGTATCAACGCTGGATAAAAACGCATCATCAAAAATAGCATTGGCATCAAAGTGGTTGATAAAGTTATACCGTTCCATCCTGTCAGGCATTGGTGTCAGGCACTGTTCGATATAACTTTTCACTTTCGAAAAAGGTGGGTAGTTATTATAAAAGTGATTGTTATTAAATAACGGCTCCAGGATGCTTTTTCGTAAAAAAACGGGAATCTTGGAGTAATGTTCGAAAAGCAGTTGTTTGGCATAACGCTCGTTGCCAGAGAAAATCTCATCACCCCCATCACCTGCAAGTAATGATGTCATGCCATCATCTTTTGCAAACTGAGCGCATAGATATGCGGGTACAGCAGAGGAGTTACCAAAGGGTTCTTCAAAAAACGTGGTGACCCTAGAAAACGCACTAGCAACATCATTTGGAGTTACATAATAACTGCGTAAGTCCGTTCTAAAATGCTGGGATGCTATTTTTGCATATGCAGTTTCATCGTAGCCTGCTTCATTAAACCCCATCGTATATGTTTTTACAGTGCGCTTACTGACTTTAGCAAGCAACCCTGAAACTGTTGAGCTATCCAGTCCACCACTGAGAAATGAGCCTGTTGATTTTGAAACGTTGTTTTTTGCTACTGCATCTTGTAATAGTTCACGTGTTTTACCTTCCAGCAACTCGATTCGGTCTGTTTGATTCTCATTAAAACTGGGCAACCAATATGGCTTTTTATTGAGTTTTCTATTCCAAAAAGAGATGCGTTGACCAGGCTCGATCTTATATATATTGTCATAGATTGTATGTGGACTGGGGATAACATGAAAATAAATATAGTGATATATTGCCTGGTTATATATTTGAACGATGTCTTTGGGTAAAAATAGCAGAAGTGTATCAAGTGAAGTTGCGCATAGAAGGCTATCGCCTGAGGAATAGTAGTAGAGTCGTTCTATTCCAAACCGGTCAATGGCAGCATTTACGTGACCATTTTTCTTATTGTAATGCAATATAGAGAACCGGTTCACAAATGATGAAAAATCAGGTTCTTGTGATGAAGTGAAGTCAGCCAGGGCACTGGCTGCAGCCTCTTCAGCATGACTGGTTTTATATTGCACATCGTTATGAAGGCTACAAAGTATTGCATCGTCGCTTTCCATCACTATTGGACGAGATACGCCCTCGACAGTAATCAGGCCACAATTGTCATCCAGACGTGTATACACGTGATGAGGCATGAAAAGGGCAGCGTTGGATTTTATCAGTGAATCTATATCACTTGATGAAAACCCAATATTTTTCCAGAAAACAAGCTGGTTCATGTTGCTGTAGACTAAATCACCAATTAAAACAGAAGGATATAGTGCTCGTGATTGTAGAAAACCGATTCGTATGAAGCATTTTCTTATTTTATTGTTCTATATGATAGATAATATGCTTTTCAGTAGTAAAATATAGCACGAATATGGGCATAACTCCCTGATATTTTTGTTAATATGTTGAGTAATTATGATGTATAGCCAAAGCTGACCTAAAAATACAGAACAAAACATTATGGACACTACATTAAGATGAAAATACGTATAAATCGCCTTTTTGTTTCGATATCGATAATGCTTTCGATACCCAGCATAGCATTGGGATATAATTTCGAGCCGACGCTGGAAGAATTTAAGCGTTGGCCTTACTTTTGTCAGGCGATGTATGCGCGTACTAGTGTGGCTAAAGGCAATGGGTTCTGGAAAATGGTGCCGAAAGCTGATGCGGACAAATGGTTCAAGATTGGCGACAAAAATGGTGGTGCCTGGCATTATTGTACTGGTTTAACTCATATAGATCAGGCTGAAGCCTCCTTAAATCCCCATGAACGTGAACGGAAATTCAAGGGTGCCATTGCGGATATAATGTTTTCTGTAACACGAACTGATAATACTTCTTCCTGGATGGCGCTATACATGGTTGGGCTTGGTCGCGCATATCGAGGCCTGGAACAGTACGATGAAGCAATTAAAGTGTTAAGCCGCTCCATTAGAGACTTTCCGAAACACTTGAATGCCTATACGCTCTTGTCACTTGTCCATCGCGATACTAAAAATTTCACTGCAGCAAGAAATATCCTTCAGGCAGGAGATAAAATTTCTAAAGGGAAATCAGCTGAAATCAACTATTTCCTTGGTCTGGTTGCCGTTGATCAGGGGGACCTTGAAGAAGCTAGGCGATATGCTGATAAAGCTAGAAAGCTTGGTTATCCTTTCAATGGCTTACACACTAAAATCAAGAGGCATGAGAAAGAGGCAAGTAAATAGTTATTGCCGAATTAGTTTCTTGATGAGTGAACGGAGTTTTAAATAATATTTATAAAAAATTCCTTTTGGTGAATTATTTATAACATAAGCCGTTGCATGTTCTCGTGTATCAGTTGCCAGTGACATTTTGTGTTGCATAATATCACCTAGAAAATCAAACTCCTTCACATCATTCGAGAAATATTTTCTAAGCGAGTCTTCGATAAGTAAAGCACCAGGAGAAATTTCTTTGAAATCGTCATCAAACGATGTTTTTATCTGGCCAACTTTATTGTTTATTTTGTAACATAAGTTGTACGCAATAATATTATTTTTATAAAAGAGTAGGCTGGCATTTAACAGCTTCATTTTAGCCAGATAAGGGATGAGTAATTTATAGTAGTTCATCTCCACCTGGTTGCTAGTTATATCCATGTTATTATTGGTTTTCCAGCTTTTTTCTTCAATTGAAAAAATACTGCGTATTAAAAGATCGATGTTATCAGTCGTCTCTGTATACCATTTGATTTCAAAGTCACTATTAGAAGCCAGGTCTTTCTCGTGCTTGTTTACTTTGTAACGGAATTTTCTTCTTTTTGTGGCAAGGTAGTCAGGCCAGGAGTTGTTAATTAGAATGTAGGGGGATGTTTCGCCTGGGTATGTGTGGAAGAATGCGCCTGATGCTGCTGAGTAATCTTGTAAAAGCATATATGCTTGACCGGCAATATCTGCATTACTAAATGTTAGTATGTCCCATTTGGGGAGGCTGGCATTAAAGTCAGCAATGAAATTCTCATAATGGTCGCAGATAGTAAATTCCTGGTGATAAGAGACAAGATTGCCACCCATATTTATATTAGTGAGTTTTACACCATTAATAGATGATTTGGATATATAGTAGGGTTGTATAGCAATTATGCCTTCATGATCTTTCGCTACAAATACAAAAACATCTTCAAGGTTGTTAAATGCTTTAAATACACAATGTAACCAGCCAGGCAACAGTGAAGGGTTTAGCTTGTTTTCAATAACAAAATCATGCCATGCATCATGATAAATGTCGTAGGCTTCAAGAAAGGGTAGGGTTGTTGTCGAAATCGTTGTTGTTGATGCTTTCTTCAATGTTCGTACCATTTTATGCAATCAGTGCGTGCTTGAGATATTTCGCCATTGTATCTATATCTTCAAATGTTAAATCCTGATGGCAAGCTAATTGAAACAGCTTGAATCGGTAATCTTTTGATGTTTCGCAATCGCTTATAGAAAAATCCTCCCACCGCCAGATTGGCACGCCCTTACATTTTAAATAATGAAACACTTTACATGCTTCTTTTTCTACCACAATAGGGAAAGCATATGGTACAGTATGGTTGTCCATTTCAGGATGTAAGGCATGGCATCCTGCCAAGCTTGTTATAATAGAACTCCAGTGCTGATAGTTTTTTCTACGTTGTACAATATTAAAATCATGTGGGTAGTGCTTGATAATAAATTCATTAATTCTTGTGCCACAATTAATTTTTTCCGCTGGAGAAAATTCGTGAAGATTACTCGAGCCATTCATTACATCTTCGAGGCTGTCATTATAAAAAGACATACATCTATCGAAGGTTTTAGAGTCCACCTCCTGACTGGTTGCTGATTTATTCAGATGGTCTATCTGATATAGCAAAGACTTTAGCTCATGCTTGATCGAACCATGCCGTTTCGTTAGAAATATGTCTGGTGCTTGATTGGTTATTAGATAACCACCTTCATCAATGGGGAAAAACTTCCATGGGCTGGCAATAACGAAGTCACCTATTGTCCCGATTCTACAATTATTATAAGAGCCATAGAATGCGTGAGCACAGTCCTCAATAATCACTATATTATTTTTATGACATTCGTTGATGATTTCTTCTAATTGTGGCTGTTGGAACCCAAAATAATGAACCATCAGCAACGCTTTAATATCGCCATTGTTCTGGATCAGTGATTTAATATTTTCCAGATCGACGCTTAAGTCTTTATTTAATTTATAGAACAAAATATCGAAACAGGTAGCAGTTGCTGACTCGGGGATAGAGCGACAATGATATGCAGGGATTAGAACCTTCGGGTTATTAGTTGTTCCTTTCAAGGAGTCTAATGCGAAAGAGAGCGCATAGCGAGCTTTAGAAAACTGAAGTTTTTTGCTAATAAATACAGAGGAAGTCTTGCCATGATTGTTATGAAGAAATGTCTGTCTAGTCTTACCAGGAACCATGCTGTGCATAGGCGATGGATACTGACTCATCACCTGTTTCTTTACTGCTAATGGGTAGTAATTTATATCTTGCTGATTCATTCTTATCGTTTTTAGTGGTTATTTCAGCTTCCAGTTAAAATATCCACTATAACATTAGTTTATTGAATTTATATCAGTAATGAAGCATTATTAGCGTCTAAGTTAGTGGTAAATATGGACTTTATTGGTTTTTTTACTTCGTTGTAATATATTATGTCAATATTAAAAGAAATTACAGGTATTCTCGTAGATATCTTGCAGCTCCAATCAGGCAGCATTGATTTGCAAGAAGATACGCTGCTGTTGGGTAATATCCCCGAATTTGATTCTATGGCTGTGGTGACAGTGATGACTGCTATAGAGGATAATTTCGGGATTGTTTTCGATGATGATGAAGTCAGCGCCGAAACATTTGAAACAGTTGGCAGCCTGGTAACGTTTGTAGAGTCCAAAATATAGTCAGATTATGTCGTATACAAGGCAACCCTTTTATCTTGATGGTGTACAAGGGAAGTTGTTTTGTATCTATTACTCCCCCTCCGAAGTTGCCCGATCAACCGTAGTTGTATTCTCGCCATTTGCCGAGGAAATGAATAAATCCAGGAGAATGTTATCCCAACAGGCGAACTTGCTTGCTGAACATAATGTATCAGTACTGTTGTTTGATTACTTTGCGACGGGTGATAGTGAGGGTGATTTCGCTGATGCAACCTGGGATATATGGGTGAGAGATATTGATGTTATTTTTGATTACTTGTTAGATAAAGGGATTGAAAATATAAATATCCTTGCTTTGCGTATGGGGGCATTGCTAACCACAGCCATTCATGAAAAATACCACCAAAACATTGATAAAGTCATCTACTGGCAACCATTTATGAATGGCGAGCTATTGATGACCCAATTCTACAGGCTCAAGCTTGCGGCAGATATGCTTGGGCAGAAGTCTGGATTGACACTTAAAGATATCAAATCACAGTTACAAGAAGGTCAGCATGTTGAAATTTCAGGTTATTCCCTTAATCCTGAGCTTGCTAATGGCTTATCAAAGGTAAGGCTTCAGGATACATCGCCAGAGATGCTAAAAAACGTCAACTGGGTCGAACTTGTAAGCGCAGAAGAAAAGCCTGTTCCCCCAGGTAGCCAGCGTGTCATTGACTTGCTTAATGAGCAAGGAGCTAATATTAATGTGGATACCGTAGTAGGGCCACAGTTCTGGTCTGCGGTTGAGCTCGTCGATGTGCCATATTTGCACGATATTACAACGCGGGTTATGTTGCAGTGAATACGAATAAGGATGCTGGTTTAGAAGAAGAACCTTTTGTTTTTCATTGTGAAGGTGAGGAGTTAATCGCAATATTAAATCGTGTGGATAATGAAAAGACTGGCGTTCTGATAGTTGTTGGTGGACCGCAATACAGGGTGGGAAGTCACAGGCAATTTACTTTGTTAGCAAGAATGTTGGCAAATAACGATATACCAGTGATGCGATTTGATTATCGTGGCATGGGGGATAGTGCTGGGGGATTTCGTGATTTTGAAGATGTGGGGAAAGATATTAGGGAAGCTGTTGATGTATTTTTTGCACGTCAGCCACATTTGGAAAGGATTGTTTTATGGGGTTTATGCGATGCTGCTTCAGCTGCTTTATTCTATGCCCACCAAGATGAGAGAGTGTCAGGACTTGTACTTCTAAATCCATGGGTGCGTACACGGCAGGGGTTAAACGAGACACATATAAGGAACTACTACACTAAAAGGATTAGGGATATTGATTTCTGGAAGTCACTCATAAAAGGGAAATTAAAAATATCATCATTGCTTGGTTTTGTACGTGACATCACTACCTGGATTAAGAATAAATTATCTAATGCGATTCCTACGAACGCATCAGAAGAAGAGTTTAGTCAATCTTTGCCCGATAGAATGCTAAGAGGGTTGAAGCTCTTTAATGGTGAAATATTACTGATAATTAGTGGCCAGGATTTAACAGCTGATGAATTCATTCGAGTAAGCAGTGCTGTAAAATGGCAGCATGAATTTGAAAGGTGTCATACCAGGAAGATATTTATTGATGATGCAAATCACACATTTTCTTCAAAAAATTGGCGTGCCCAGGTTGAAACGGCTACATTGGAATGGGTAGAGCAGTTATGACGCATGAGGGTGTTATTTTCTTGATGCGTTTTATATTTGTACTATTCATTCTACTTGTTGTTTCTTCGTGTGATCGTGGCGGTATTGAAATTATTGCCAGTGATTACTCTGTAATCGAAGGTTCTAATGGTGAAACAGAGCTGGAAGTGCATTTTGATGTGCGTGGGGTTATTAAGAAAGATATAGTTTTGCCCATAAGCATAATCCCTATATCAACTGATCCTTCTGATTTAAGAAGTTTCAATAAAGAGCTTCTGATAATAAAAGGTGCTAAGGCTGCAAGTTTAAATATAATAATTAATGGCGATGATGAGCTTGAAAAGGATGAAGAATTCTTTGTCAAAGTTGATCTTTCAAACCTTCCGGGCGCGCGCCTGAATTCTGATGCTGTATCAGGTGTTATCAAGGTGACAATATTAAATGATGATTTGTCTAACTTTGCTAAACTGGCAGAAAATCAAAACAAGGCACCGTCGCAAGTCTATACATATAGCCAGGACAGGGTGTCTTCTGGGCGATTGTTGAAAGTGGGCCCCGCTTATGAATATCAAACCATTGCTCAGGCAGCATCAAATGCAAGAGACGGTGACACGATCGAAATTGATGCGGCCGGTGACTATGCCAATGACCATGCTGTTTGGAGGAAAAATAATTTAACTATAGTAGGGGTTAATGGAAGGCCTCATATAATAAACAGCCAGTTTATTAAAAATGGGAAAGGTATCTGGGTTATTAAAGGGGATAATACGCGCATCATTAATATTGAAATGTCTGGTGCAAAGGTGTCTGACAGGAACGGGGCAGCCATTCGGCTTGAGGGGGATAACCTTTTCATAAAGGGGTGTAATTTTCATGATAATGAAAACGGCTTGCTGACTAATAACTCAAAACGTGGTGAAGTTGTCGTCGAGAATAGTCAATTCTCAAATAATGGCTCAGGCGGAGGCCAGACTCATAATATTTATATTGGCAGAATTGATAAATTTATTTTCAAGGACTCAGTTTCTAAAAATGCAAACGTAGGACACACAATAAAATCGAGGGCAAACTATAATTACATTTTTTACAATAGGATTTTTGAATCAAATTCAAGTTATGCAATCGATATATCAAATGGAGGTGAGTCGTTAATAATAGGAAATCAAATATACCAGGGAGAGGGAACTGAAAACTGGTCTATGGTGTCTTACGGTGCGGAGGGACATACCTATAAGAATAATTATCTCAGGTTTATATTTAACTCAATGCAAAATGAGAGGAGCAGTGGGGTGTTTCTGCAAATCAAGGGTGATGTGGATGCAGTGGTTGCAAATAATGTTTTCTCGGGCAGAGGTTCGCTGACTAATGGCTACGCCAGGTTGATAGGTAACTACAATGATAATAACGTTTTTTATAACTTTGATAGCTATAGCCTAAGGATAATAAAGAGTAAGAAAGAAAACATTGTTGATAAGGCTATTAAATTAAAATCCATACCGGGTGCGCAGTATTATCCAGAGAAACATTTCATTAATGGTAAGTTGCTTGATAGGGTGTTAAGAGGGAATAGTTATGACATCGGAGCAGTCGAGTATAATTAACTTTGAAGATATATTTTTATTTTCTTTTTTATACCAAAATTTCTTTGCAATATGGGTGACTGAGGAAATTATGAGGGCTAGCCGTATAGCCGTAAGCACCAGATTGAAATATACAAATCAGATCACCTTCTTTCGCAACAGGTAAATCCATTTTGTCTGCCAAAATATCTAACGGGGTACAAAGTGGGCCAACAATACTTACATTATTAGTATCAGAAGATTGCATATTGGTTGCGATGCTAACGGGATAGTTTTTACGTATTATTTGCCCAAAATTACCTGATGCAGATAAATGATGATGCAAGCCACCGTCAGTGACTAGAAAGGTATGTCCACGTGAAATCTTTTTATCAATAATTTTTGCTATATAGATACCTGCTTCACCAACCAGGTAACGCCCCAGTTCCATGATGATCCGTGTGTCAGGCGAGTGGGAATGGAATTCTTCAATCAGCAGGCTCAAATTACGTGAAATATTTTCAAGAGGAATATGCGATTCACCAGGAAAGTACGGGATGCCGAGGCCGCCACCAATGTTGAGTTTCACAAGTGGGCCAGGTATGTGTTCCAGTAGTCTTGTGGCGAGTTCGAATGTTTTGTCATGAGCTTCAATAATAGCTTCTTGTTTCAGGTTTTGTGAGCCAGAAAAAATATGCAAGCCGACAAAATTTAATTCTGTATTCTTTATGCTGGCCAGCATGTCTGGAACCAGTTCGGCATCAACACCAAACTGTTTCGGGCCACCTCCCATTTTCATCCCTGAGGCCTTTAATTCAAAATCAGGGTTTATTCGAATAGCAACATTCGGCGTTATGCCCGTTTGTTTGCCAATCGCTTCAATCCGTTCCATTTCCCTGAAGGACTCCATATTGATGGTAATGCCGGCATTGATGGCAGCCCTTAACTCATCTTCACTTTTACCAGGCCCAGCGATACTTATATTTGTATTACTCATTCTGGTGTCGAGCGCCACCAGCATTTCACCTTTTGATGCGAGATCAAAACCATCTACAAGGGTGCTCATGTAGTTGACTAGCTCAGGCATTGGATTTGCTTTAATTGCATAATGAATAGACAGCTGCTTTGGCATGGTTA